>Ga0208733_100463_pt1 | contig 17960 bp, 15 predicted proteins | sample SubbioR11Jul_8B1_FD_184816 | JGI IMG/M metagenome (GOLD analysis project Ga0208733, IMG submission 184816) | Serpentinite rock and fluid subsurface biosphere microbial communities from McLaughlin Reserve, California, USA - CR11Jul_8B1 (SPAdes) | ecosystem: Environmental > Terrestrial > Deep... | reverse complement strand
GCGTAGCCGTCGCCGGCAAACAGGTTTTTGCCGTCTTTCCAGACCGACTGGTGCACGTGCATGCCGCTGCCGTTGTCGCCGTGGTAGGGCTTGGGCATGAAGGTCGCCGTTTTGCCGTAGCTGTTGGCCACGTTCCAGACCACGTATTTGAGGTTTTGCGTCCAGTCGGCACGCTCGACCAGGGTGCTGAACTTGGTGCCGATCTCGCACTGGCCGGCGCCGGCCACTTCGTGGTGAAACACCTCGACCGGGATGCCCAGGCTCTCGAGGATCAGCACCATTTCGGCGCGCATGTCGTGCGTGCTATCGACTGGTGGCACCGGGAAGTAGCCGCCTTTGGTGCGCGGGCGGTGGCCGCGGTTGCCGCCTTCGAGCTTGGTGCCGGTGTTCCAAGGCGCTTCGTATTCTTCGATTTCGTAGAAGCTGCGGCCCGGCTCGGTGCTCCAGCGCACGTTGTCGAACAGGAAAAACTCGGGCTCGGGGCCGAAGTAGGCGGTGTCGCCCAAGCCCGAGGCCTTGAGGTAGGCTTCGGCGCGGCGGGCGATCGAGCGCGGGTCGCGGTCGTAGGCCTTGCCGTCGCTGGGTTCGACCACATCGCACTGGATGAAGACTGTGGTTTCTTCAAAAAACGGGTCGATCTGGGCCGTGTTCGGGTCCGGCATCAACAGCATGTCCGAGGCCTCGATGCCCTTCCAGCCGGCGATCGACGAGCCGTCAAAGGCGTGGCCCGAACTGAACTTGTCTTCGTCGAAGTGCGAAATCGGCACGGTGACGTGCTGCTCTTTGCCACGGGTGTCGGTGAAGCGAAAGTCAACGAACTTGACTTCGTTTTCTTGCACCATGCTCATCACGTCGGCGACGCTTTTGCTCATTTGGGATACTCCGGTTGCGTTGAAAAGGGGGGCCAGAAATCTGTGCACAGTTTATAGCAGCAACTGTGCCAACTTGGTGACTGCACGGCGACTGGCGCAGCGCTTGGCGGCGGGCAAGCGATCGCGCGCACAAGCCGCCCTTGCGCACTTTTTTGGTGCATTTGCGCACCGCCATGGGGCGCACGCGCTCCAGCAGCCCTTAACGCACCATTTCAGGGCCTAGGCGAGCGGCGGCGGCACGCAAACCGGCCAGCAAATCGGCGTAGGCGGCCTGCAGGGGCTGCAACGGCCCCTTGACCCCGAGCTCGAGGTGGCGGCCGTATTCGGGATGGTCCACGCTGGGCAGACTGAACACCTTGCACTGCGGGTGCGTGGCCTCGATTTGCCGCATCAGCGGCGTCAGCTGGGCCTCGATGCCCTGGTACACGATCACCGAGCGCTCGCCCTGCGCGCCGCGCTGAAAATGGGCCGCGTAGTGCTGCTCGAGCAGCCACTCGATCATCGGCCAAGCCATGACGGGAAAGCCGGGCACGGCGTGCAAGCTCGCGCCGCTGGGGCTGGTGCAGCTGAAACCCGGAATCTGGTTGTAGGGGTTGGGGATGATGCGCGCGCCCTGCGGAAATTCGCCCATTTGCAGGCGCTGCAGGTGCTCGGGGTGCTCGGGCTCAAAGGCGTGGCCCTTGAGCGCCGCCAACTGGCGCGAGCGCGCCTCGATCAGCTCGCGCGCCTGCGGGTGCAGCTGCAATCCCACCCCGAGCGCGCTGGCCGCCGCTTGGCGGGTGTGGTCGTCGGGGGTGGCGCCGATGCCGCCGCAACTGAACACCACGTCACGGCCCGCCAACGCCTCGCGCAAGGTGTGGGTCAGGGCAGCCCGGTCGTCGGGTGCAAAACGCGCCCACGCCAAAGCCAGACCGCGCGCGACCAGCAGCTCGATCACCCGCGGCATGTGCTTGTCGGCGCGCTTGCCGGACAAAATTTCATCGCCGACGACGAGCAAACCAAAACGCGGAACCGGGCTCATGGGCGCTGTGGCGGCAGGCCCGGGGCCGGGGCGTCGGGCGGATTGAATGGCAGGGCGGCGGGCTGGGCAGCTTCTGGCCCGGGCTCGACCGTGGCGGCGTGGGCCAGTTGCAGCTCGGGCTGCAAGGCGGCAGCGGCTTCGATTGCGGCGGCGGCTTCGGCGCGCAGCGCTTGCAGCGCCTCCAACAGGAAGTGCACAAACCACAGCGCGGCCAGCGCGAACACCCACGTGTACACCCACACCGCCAGCGGCACCAGCAACGGGGCCATGGCGATGAACATGGCACCCGAAGCCCACAGCAGACTGGGTATTGCGCTCAGCAGGCCGCAGAACACCCCCATGAGCAGCAGCACGGTGCGGTGGCGGCGCAGCAACTCGTGGCGTTCGGCGCGGCTGGCGTGTTCGGCCAACGCGTCGAACGCCAGCACGCGGTAGCTCAGCCAGCCCAAGATCAGGGGCGGCAGCACCAGCCCCAGCGGCGGAATCAGCCACAGCGGCAGCGAGACCAACAGCGCCAGCAGCGCCAGCACGCTGTGCCCCAGCGACCAGCCCAGGCTGCCCAGCCACGATCCGCCCTGGCGCCGCTCGAGGTCGGCAAAGCGGCGTCGCGCCACCAGCTCGACCGCCACCGGCGTCAGCACCACGGCCACCAGCAGCAAGGTGGCGAGCACGATCAGCGGCGAAGCCAACAACAACACGATCAGCGGCGCCAGCACCGCTTGCAGGAATCCCAGCCCGACCGACTCCAGCCACTGCAGGGCAAACACCACCAGCGCCCACTGCTCGAGCCAGAGCTGCACCGTGGCGATGGCTTCGTGCCAAAAAAAATAGGCCAGCGCAAAGGCCGCCAGCACCATCAGCAGCAGCGGAATGAGGGACCATGCGATGACGCGCGGGTGCAGGCAATAGGCCGCCGATCGCAAGAATGAACTGACCAGTATGCGCATCCCGCGAGAATACCCCAAGGTGGCGGCTTTGGCGTCAATTAACATGCCCCCATGGAAAATCCGACCATCACGCGAACCCAGGTGTTGCTGCAAGGCGTTGCGCTGGAGCTGCTGAAAATCGACGGCCGCGACACCGACTTGGCCCCCTTGTTGTTTCTGCACGAAGGGCTGGGCTGCGTTGACCTGTGGGGCGCACGGGGCCGTTACTGGCCTGCCGAGCTCTGCGCCGCCACCGGCCGTGCGGGCTGGGTCTATTCCCGGCAGGGCTATGGACGCTCCGACCCGATTCCGGATGTGCGCGGCCACAACCGGCATCGGCCAGACTACATGCACCTCGAGGCGTTGCAACGGCTGCCGGCTCTGCTGCAACACTGGGGCTTGCAGCGGCCCGTGCTGGTCGGCCACTCGGATGGCGCGACCATCGCCTTGCTGCACGCGGCCAGCCACGAGGTGGGCGGCTGCGTGGCCATGGCCCCGCACGTGTTTGTCGAAGCGGTGGCCATCCGGTCCATCGAGCAAGCTCGGCTGGCCTACGAACACCAAGGCCTGCGGGAACGGCTGGCGCGTTACCACCAAGCGGTGGACTGCGCGTTCTGGCAATGGAACGACGTTTGGCTGTCTGATGCCTTTGGCCGCTTTGACATCCGCGACGACTGTCGCCGCATCCGCTGCCCGCTGATGCTCGTCCAAGGCCAAGATGACGAATACGGCACCATGGCCCAGCTCGACGCCATCTGTGCGGCAGCACCGCAAGCGCACCGGCTGGAACTGGCGGACTGCGGTCACAGCCCGCACCGGGATCAGCCAGACGCCCTCACCGCAGCGCTGATGCGTTGGCTCAGGTCTTTGCCGTGAGGCCGGCCACCTGCTCCGGCGTCAACCAGCGCCATTCGCCCGGCTTGAGGTCGTCGGGCAGGCTCACGGGGCCGATGCGGCTGCGGTGCAGGGCCTCGACCCGGTTGCCCACGGCCGCCAGCATGCGCTTGACCTGGTGGTACTTGCCCTCGGTCAGCGTCAGGCGCAGGTGGTGCGCGTCCACCGCCTCGCAGGCCGCGGCCCGCACCGGCTTCGGGTCGTCGTCGAGCACCACGCCTTGCAGCAGGCGCTCGATCTGGTCCGCCTGCAGCGGGTGCTTGCAAGTCAGCTCGTACACTTTGGGCACGTGGTGGCGCGGGGAGGCCATGCGGTGGATGAAGGCGCCGTCGTCGCTGAGCAGCAGCAAGCCGGTGGTGTCTTGGTCGAGCCGGCCCACCGCCTGCACGCCGCTGGCCGCGCCACCCGGGCGCTGGCGCAAGGGACTGGGCAGCAGGCTATAGACGCTGGGCCATGCGCCCGGTTTTTGCGAGCACTCATAGCCGGCGGGCTTGTGCAACATCAGGTAGGCCAGACGCTGGTGCGTCCAGCGCTGGCCTTGCACCCAAAACACCAGTCCCTCGGGCTCGCACTCCAGCCACGGGTCGCGGCAGATCTGGGCGGGCTCGCCCAGCGCCACCCAACCTTGCTCGACCAGTCCGCTGCACACGCGCCGCGTGCCAAAACCCTGGCTATACAAAATTTCTTGCAGTTGCATGGTGGCGAGCATAGCGGGCTTTGACCGGCGCCAATGCCAGCGCTGTGCTCTGTGGGGCCGATTTTTCCGTTTCACGCCGCCTGCCCTGAGAGCCCTTCGACGACAATAGGCGGACTGAGCGCAAGCCAGCGCCTTATCCCTCTCCCCTCCATGCTCGACCGCCTCAAAAAGCTCATGCCCGAGCGCGAACGCCTGCAGCAAAACCGCTGGCTGCGCTGGCTGAGGCCTTGGTTGGGGCACCCACGGCTGTGGCACCTGAGCCGCAAGGGTGTGGCGCTGGGCATGGCGATCGGGGTTTTCTTTGGACTTTTGATCCCGGTGGCGCAAATTCCGGCCTCGGCGGTGGCCTCGGTGCTGCTGCGCGCGCACCTGCCTGCGGCTGCGGCCAGCACGCTGGTGACCAACCCCGTCACCTTTGCCCCGGTGTACTACGCCGCCTACGAACTGGGCCGGGTGATCCTGCAAGAGAGCGCCGCCACCGAAGAGGAGTTGGCCCGCCTCGTCGAGCGCAAAGCCCAAGACCACGTGCAGGCCGGCGAGCTCACCCTGACGCAGCAGATCCAGCAAGGCTGGCGCAGACTGGGCGAAATAGGCAAACCGCTGATCTTGGGGCTGTCGATCCTGGCCGTGACCCTCGGTTTGACGGTGTATTTTGGGGTCAGCGCCATCTGGACGCTGCGGGTGCGCCTAGCGCGCCGGCAGCGCTTGCGCAAAATGCGCAACCCCGAATGAGGTTGCCGCTGGCGGGCGCGTCCTTCAAAGCCCCGCTTCTGCGCACGCAGCGGCTTGCTTCCAAGCTTGTTGCGCCGCCGCCTCGTCGCCGCGCTGCTCGGCCAGTTGCGCCAGTGCGCGCCAAGCCCGGCGGCGCAAACCGGCATCTTGCAAGCTGCGGCTGGCCTGCTGCAGCATTTGGCCCGCCTTGCCCCAGAGCTGGCGTTGCAACAGGGCCAAGCCGCAGAGGTACTGCAGCCCGGCATCGGCCGGGCGGGCGGCCTGCGCCGCATCCAGTTGGGCCAGCCAGCGCGCATCGAGCGCGGGCAGCCAGTCTTGCAACACCCGGATGCTGCGCCGCTGCGCCACGCCCTCGAGTTGCGGGTAGGCCGCCAGCAGGGTTTGCAGCGCCTCGTCGCGCCAGCGCTTGGCCTCGGGCAGGGGCATAGCAACAGCGACGCTGGCAACCCCATCGCCGCCTTCAGACCCTTGGGGCCAGACGCGCAACCCCTGTTGCAAAAACTCCAGCGCCAGCCCGGCGTCGGCGCGCTCCCGGGCGTCCAGCCCTTTCCAGACGCGCAGCAACTGCTCGGCATCGTGGGTTTGCTGCAAGGCCTCGCCCACCAGCGTATGCAGCAAGCGCGTGGCGATGGCGTTGGAAAAAGCCTTGTGTTTTTTGAGCTGGCGCACCATCTCGATCGCGCCCAGGCTGTCGCGCTCGAGCTGCGCCAGCTTGAGCCGCAGCCGCAGCGCCTGGATGCGCCGCGCCGCGCCTTGGGGCAATTGCTGCCACCAGTGGCGCGCTTGCACCGCGTCGCGGGCCTCGATCGCCCATGCGCTGGCGCGCAGCAGGGCCGCCTCGCGCGCGGCGCTCGCATCTGGAGAGGCGCCGGCCAGCGCGGCTTCGATGGTGGCGTCGCGCCGCCCGGTGTTGCCCAAGCTGTGCGCGCTCTCGGCCAGCAGCAGGCGGGCCAGCAGCAGCCAGCGGCCCTGGTGCGCGAGCGTGCCTTCGGGCAGGCGCTCGAGCACCTGCAGCGCCTGCTCGGCGCTGGTTTGGGCGCGCACAAACCGCCCCGACCACTGCTGCACCAAGGCCTCAAGCAGCCCGACATAGACCGCCTTTTCTTGCTGGCGCTGGCGCCAACGCTGCGCCCGCTGCGGCAAGGCGCGCAGCAGGGCAATGCCACGCAGCGCCACATGCAGCAACACAAATCCCAACAACAAGCCGATCAGCACCAGATTGAGCGACAAATCGATGCGCCACGGCGGCCAATACACGCTCACGATGGCCTGGTTGTCACCCAGCAGCAAAGCAGCCACCACCGCCACGGCGGCCACCAGCAAAAACCAGAGCACGTTTTTCATATCGGTGCTGGGCCCCGTGGTCAGCGGCCGCCCGCGGCGATCAGCAGCGCCGCCAGCGTGGCGTCGGGCCGGGGCAGGTCGGGCTGCTGCATATCGGTTTGCAGTTGCGCCAGCTGCTCCAGCGCGCGCTGGGTTTCGGGGGCGGCGGGGTTGAAGTAGCGCTGCACCAGCGCCTGCACCGTTTGCACGTCGGCCCGAGCGGCGTCAAACTGGCGCGTCAACACGCCCAAGCGCGCGCTGAGCAATTTGAGGCGGATGTTTTCACGCAAAAAATAAGCCTGCTCGGGTGCCAACAGGGCCGCCTCAGGATCGTCGATGCGGCTGATGCGGATCAGGTCGGCGCTGCTTTGACGCAGCTGTTGCCACAGCCAAGCGCCCGCGCCGCTGCCCGTCTGCCCCACCCAGCCCCAGGCGCGGGCCCAGATCGAGGCTTCTTCGGTGGCCGCTGGGGGGGCCGGATCGGCGGCAACCGGGGCTGCAGCTGGGGCCGTGGCGCTGGCCGCTGGGGCCGCCGCTTTGGTCGCCGCAGCCGCAGCAGGGGCCGGATCCGCGGCAGCAGCCAGCGCCGCAACGGGGCTTGGAGGCGGCGCTGCCGCCGGCAGGGGCTGGTTGAGCAGCGGCCACTGATCGACTCGGCGCGCCAGCGCGTCGAGCCGTTGCGCCAGCGCGGGGGCATCGACCCACTGCGAAGCTTGCAGGCGCTCGATGTCGGCGGCAATCGCACGCTGCACCGGGTTGAGGCGCGGCTGCGCCGCGCGGGCGATGCGCTGCTCGGCCCCGCGCAAGGCCGAAATCAGGGGCTGCACACTGCCCGACAGCTGGCTTTGCTGCTGGGCAAAGCGCACGCTGGACTCGAGGTCGTGCACCAGCGTGTCGTCGCGCGTGCGTGCCACGGCGAGCATGAGCTCTTCGAGCTGGCTGCGCTGCAGCGCCACTTCAGACAGGCGCAACTCGGCCAACCCTAGGCGCGCCGCCAGGTCTTTGGATTGCGCCTCGGCCGCAGCAGCCAGCTCGCGCGCCGCCACCGCCTCGGCCAAGCTGTCGGCGGCGCGGCGCGCCATTTCTTGTTCGCTGCGTTCCACCCGCTGCACCAGCGTGTACGTCCAGGCCAAAGCCGCCAGCGCCAACACCAAAGCCAAGCCGAGCAGCCAAGTCGGGGACGAGAGCCCACTAGCCCGCTCTGGGCGCGGCGCGGCTGCGGCGGCTGCAAGCGGGGCCGCGCTGACTCCCTCGGCGCTGTTTGGGCCGCTGGGGCTGCTCGCGCCATGCGCCTGCGGCGGCTCTGACGGCGGTGTGGGGGCCGCAGCCGCTGGAGGGGTCGCAGGCCTATCGGGGCTGGGTGGTTCGGTCATGGGGCAGGCAATTCGGACAGGGCGCGCAACAAATCGTCGATTGTCGGGCGGTGAGCCATTATTTCGCCAAAACCCAGTTGTTTGGCTGACGCCGCGATGCGCGGATGCGACACCAGCGCCACCGCTTGCGCCCACGAACCATCGGGCAGCAACTGCTGCAGATGCTGAATCGCCTCGGAGCTGCTGAACAACCACACCGCCCCGTTGCGCACCCGCTCGCGCACCCGCTCGGCGGTGCCTGCGTCCCATTGCGGCGCACTGCGCCGGTAGGCCACGCAGCTGTGCACCTGCCCGCCCTGCGCCCGGCATTGCTGCTCCAGCCAGTCGCGGCCCATGCGGCCGTCGGCCGACTGGCCGCGCACCACCAGCAAGCGGTGTCCGGGGTGCAATTGGGGCTGCACCACGGCCCACAGGGCTTCGGAGTCGAACAGCGCCGCATCCGCTGGCGGCTGGTCGATCTGCTCGGGCGCGATCCCGGTCGCTCGCAACGCGGCCGCCGTGCCCGGGCCCGGCGCCCAGCAGCGCGCGGTGATCGGTGGCCCATCTGGGCTGCAAAAGTGCCGCACCGCTTGGGCGCTGACGAACATCAGGGCATCGCAACCCGCCGCCTGCAGGTGCGCTTGGTGACGGGCCTGCGGGTCGAGCGCCGGGGTGATTTCAATCAACGCCAGCGCCTCGGCCGGCCAACCGGCGGCTTGCACGGCCTGCACCCAGGCTGCGGCCTCGTGCGCCGGCCGGGTCACGAGCAGGGTGCGGCGGCCGGGGTGGCAGTGGGCGTTGCAGGCCGGGGGGCTATCGGGAGGCATGGGGCGGGCGCTGGGGCGGGTGGGGCGGGGTTTTGCGGCGCTTGGTGGCGGGGCAGAGGTGTCGATTTCGGCTTCGGGGGGCTCAGGAATCGCTGGCGCTGGCCGGAACGGCCGCCCCCACCGCCCGAGCCCCGGCGCGCAGCAGTTGCTGCGCCACCTGCACCCCGAGCGCGTCGGCCGCCTCTAGGCTATCGACCCAAGCGCTGGCGCTGGCGCGCAGCAGCGGCTGGCCAGCCGCAGTGCCTTCGGGCTCGCCCCAAGCGGCCTGCAGCTGCAGCGTGCCGCCGGCTGGCAGGCGCTCCTGCGCGGGCGCTTGCACCCAAGTGGCGTAGGCCGCCAGCGGCATCGAGCAGCTGCCGCCCAAGGTGCGCGAGACGGCGCGCTCGGCCGTGGTCACCGCCCAAGTGGGCGCGTGGGCCAGCGGCTGCAGCGCCTGCAGCAGCTCGGGGCGGCTGCGCAGCACCTCGATGCCCAGCGCGCCCTGCCCGGCGGCGGGCAGCATCTGCTCGGGCTCAAAGCGCTGCCGGATGCGTGCCTCCAGCCCCAGCCGCACTAGGCCCGCCGCCGCCAGCACAATGGCATGGTACTGGCCGGCGTCGAGCTTGCGCAGCCGCGTGTCGAGGTTGCCGCGCAAGGGCTCGATGCGCACGTCGTCGCGGCCCAGATCGTGCAACAGGGCGCGCAACAGCACCACCCGGCGCAGGCTCGAGGTGCCCACCACGGCGCCACGGGGCAAATCGGCCAAGCTGGCGCAGTGCGGCGAGACCCAGGCATCGCGCGCCTCCTCGCGCGGCAGCACCGCCGCGAGCTCGAAGCCGGGCGGCAGCTCCATGGGCACGTCTTTGAGCGAGTGCACCGCGAGGTCGGCACGGCCCTGCTCCAGCGCCAGCTCCAGCTCTTTGACGAACAGGCCCTTGCCGCCGACCTTGCTCAAGGAACGGTCCAGAATCTGGTCGCCCAGCGTGGTCATGCCCAGCAGCTCGACCGCGTGCCCGCGCTGGCGCAGCAAGGCGCGCACGTGTTCGGCCTGCCACAGCGCCAAGCGGCTTTCGCGGGTGGCGATGGTGAGTGAGCGGGGTGCGGCAAGGGTCATGGGGCGGGCAAAAAAATGGGTCTGAACACGGGTCGGGGCCGCTCCTTAGGCACCTTTGTCCGACCCTAAGCCTGCAATTATCCGCTGCCGCCACCCTGACCAGCAGGCTGGTCAACCCCTGCCTGCGGGCGCGAGCCGTTGAGCAGCTCGCGCACCAGCGGCAACTGGCGCCTGGATACCGCCAGCGCCTCCGGCACCGCATCCAAGCGCAGCCACCAGCCCTCGGACTCGTCGTGGCCGCTGTGCGCGCCAATTTTTTCGAGCGCACGCACGCGGTGCCGCGCCACCAGCGCATTGCGGTGAATGCGCAGCCAGCGCCCCGGGTGGGCCTGTTCCAGTTCGTTCAGCGCGCCCTCGTAGAGGTAACTCTGGGCGGCGGTGCGCACCGTCAGGTACTTGCACTCGGCCTTGACGTACAGGATATCGGCCAGCGGCACACGCACGAGGCCGCCGCGGTCGTGGATCGTGAGCGCCTCGGGCAGCGGGGCGGGCGCCGGCGCGGGGGGCGGTGAGCCGCCCGCCACGGCAGCTGCGGCCGCCGCCACATCAGCCACGGCCACTCCAGCCGCCGCCTGCCCAGCCGCCAGCCGCCAGCGCGCCGCTTTGGCCAGCGCCTGCTGCAGCCGCTCGCGCCGCACCGGTTTGGTCAGGTAGTCGATGGCCTGCAGCTCAAAGGCCGCCAGCGCGTGCGCGGTGTGCGCGGTCACAAACACCAGCGCCGGTGGCGCCGGCCAGTCGCTGGGCCACTGGCGCAAGCGCTCGGCCAATTGCAACCCGTTGAGGCCCGGCATTTGGATGTCGAGCAACAGCACATCCCAAGCGGCGTGCTGCAAGCGCTCCATGGCCTGCACCGCGTTGGCGGCCTCGCCCACCTCCAGCGCCGCGCCCGCCTCGGCTAGGCACAGATCGTCAAGCAGCGCCCGCAGCCGCGCCAGCGCCAGCGCCTCGTCATCCACCAGCAACACCCGCAACACCACGGCAGCCCTTTCTCTGCACACGTACAGCCCGTACACCCTGCTCGGCCTACTCGGCCCGCTCAGCCCAGCCGGGCCACGTAAAATTCAGGCTGGCGTTTACAGCCTCGTCCATTTTCGCCAATTTTGCCCTGCCCGCGCCCTGCTTGCCCGCTCGCCTTGCACGCCCTTAGCGCCCCCACCCTGCCCACCCATGACTGCCAGCCAACTCGACTCCAAAACCCAGGCCTGGTCGGCCCTGTTCAGCGAACCCGTGAGCGCGCTGGTGCAGCGCTACACCGCCAGCGTGGGTTTTGACCAGCGCCTGTGGCGCGCCGACATCCGCGCCAGCCTAGCGCACGCCGAGATGCTGGCGGCGCAAGGCATCATCAGCGCCGCCGACTGGGCCGCCATCGAGCGCGGCATGGCCAGCATCGCAGCCGAAATCGAAGCCGGCCGCTTCGAGTGGAAGCTCGAGCTTGAAGACGTGCACCTAAACATCGAAGCGCGCCTGACGCAGCTCGTGGGCGACGCCGGCAAGCGCCTGCACACCGGCCGCAGCCGCAACGACCAAGTGGCCACCGACGTGCGCCTGTGGCTGCGCGACGAGATCGACGCCCTGCAGGCGCTGCTGCAACAACTGCAGCGCGCCTTGGTCGAGGTAGCCGAACGCCACGTGGACGTGATCATGCCCGGCTTTACCCACCTGCAAGTGGCGCAGCCGGTGAGTTTTGCGCACCATCTGCTGGCTTATGTCGAGATGTTTGCGCGCGACGCCGAGCGCCTAGCCGACGTGCGCCGGCGCACCAACCGGCTGCCGCTGGGCAGCGCGGCGCTGGCCGGCACCCGCTACCCGCTGGACCGCGAGCGCGTGGCGCGCACGCTGGGCATGGTCGATGCGCACGGCCAGCCGCAGCTGTGCCTCAACAGCCTCGACGCCGTGAGCGACCGCGACTTTGCGCTCGAGTTCTGCGCCGCCGCCAGCCTGTGCATGGTGCACCTCAGCCGCCTGAGCGAAGAGCTGATCATCTGGATGAGCCAAAACTTTGGCTTTGTGGCGCTGGCCGACCGCTACACCACCGGCAGTTCGATCATGCCGCAAAAGAAAAACCCCGACGTACCCGAACTTGCGCGCGGCAAGACTGGGCGCGTGATCGGCCACCTGATGGGCCTGCTGGTACTCATGAAAGCCCAGCCGCTGGCCTACAACAAAGACAACCAGGAAGACAAAGAGCCGCTGTTCGACACCGTGGACACGCTGCGCGATACGCTGCGCATTTTTGCCGAGATGATCGGTGGCACGCCCGATGCGGTCACCGGCCTCAAGCACGGGGGCTTGCGCGTCAACGCCGCCGCCATGGAGCAGGCGGCGCAAAAAGGCTACGCCACCGCCACCGACTTGGCCGACTACTTGGTGCAAAAGGGACTGCCCTTTCGCGACGCGCACGAGTGCGTGGCGCACGCCGTCAAGGCCGCCAGCAGCCACGCCTGCGACTTGGCCGAGCTGCCGCTGGCGGTGCTGCAAGGCTTTCACCCGCTGATCGAGGCCGATGTCTATGACTGCCTGAGCCTGCGCGGCTCGCTCGAGGCGCGCTCGACCGTGGGCGGCACGGCGCCGGCCCAGGTGCGGCTGCAGCTGGCGCGCCAGCGCGCGCGGCTGGGGCTGGATGAACCGGCCACTGCAACCGCCTAAAAACCGCACTGCCGCCTCTGCGGTGCGGCACCCCCTGCGCGAGCCGCCTTAAGCCGCCGGCTGCTCCAAGCCCGCAGCAAAACCGCCTTCGGCCACCTCGACCCGGTTGCGGCCGTTGCGCTTGGCGCGGTACAGGGCCACATCGGCGCGCGCCACCATGCTCGACAGGCTGAGGTCGCGCACATCAAAGGCGGCCACGCCGAAGCTGGCCGTCACACGCAGGCTGCGATCCTCCCAGCGCACCGGGTTGGCCTCAAAATGGCTGCGGATGCGCTCGGCCGCGTGGCGCGCCACGTCGGCGCTGGTGCGCGGCAGCAACACCACAAACTCCTCGCCGCCCCAGCGGCAAGGCAGGTCGGATTCGCGCATCTGCTCGCGCAGCAGCTCGGCCAAGTGCACCAGGGCCGCGTCGCCGCAGGCGTGGCCGTGGTTGTCGTTGATGGCCTTGAAGTGGTCCACGTCGAACATGATGAACGACAGCGGGTCTTCGTAGCGCAGGCTGCGCTGGATTTCGGCGTCGGCCAGCTCGATGAAAGCGCGCCGTCGCAGCAAACCCGTCAGGCCATCGGTGCGCGCCGTGCGCTCGGCCTCGAGCTTTTGCAGGCGCAGCTCCTCGGTGGCTTGCTGCACCTGCTGCTTGAGCTCTTCTTGCGTGACGGCAACTTGGCTCGCCATGCGATTGATGCCGCTGGCCAACTGGGCCATCGGGCCGCAGCGGTCCACGTCGGCGCGCGCCTGCAACTGCCCGCCACCGATGCGGCGCACGACGTCGCTGATGTGGGCCACCGGCCGCGTCACGCTGGAGGCGATCAAGGTCGAGAGCAGCGCCGCCAACATGAGGGCCAGGCCAGTGGCCGCCAGCGCCCACAGCAGCAGCTGTCGGCTGCTGCGCTGCAGCGCACTCAGGTCGTATTCGAGCGCCACGTATCCGAGCACCACCGGTTCGGCCACCCCAGACTCCAGCAAGCCAGCAGCCAGCGGATCATCGACTGCCATCAATTGCGAGCGCACCTCGTGGATCACCCACAAGCGCTCGCCATCGAGGTGCACGCGGTCGCCTGAAAAATCGGGCAATTGGGCGCCAAAACGCCCTGCGCCGGCCTGAAACTGCCCGCTGGCTGCGCGCAGCGCCACCGCCACCACATCGCTGTCGCTGTCTTTGGTGGCGCCGGCTAGGCGCTGCAGGGTCTGCAGGTCGGCGGCAAAGAGGGCAAATTCGGCTTGGCTGGCCAGTTGCTTGGCCACAGCCTGTGCCTGGTGCTGCTTGGCCTGCAGCAGCTCGTGGCCATGGCGTTGCACAAACACGACCAGCAACACCAGCACCACCAGCACCGCCGGCAGGGCAGCGGCCAGCCACAGGCGCAGGCGCATCTGGCGCAGCATGGGGTCGGGGTTCATCGGGCACCCCCTTCGGGTGCGGCACCGGTGCGCTGCATCAGCGCCCCGGCCAGCATGGCCACCGAGGGCAACTGCAGGTTGAGCGAACGCGCCACCGGCTCGTTAATGTCCAGCTCAAACTGGCTGGCCCACTGCTGTTGCAAGCGCGCCCCGGGCTGTTGCGCCAAGCGCAGCAGGTCGAGCATCTGCAGCGCCGCTTGTGCGGGCGTGGTGTACAGGCCCAAGGTGGCCCCTGCACGCACATGGGCCCGAGTGAAAGACACCACCGGCAGGCGCTGGCGATAGGCCGCGATCAGCAAATTCTGGAATTGGCTGGGCTGCACCACTTGGGCGTCGGGCAACAGCAGCAGCGCCTCGCTGCTATCGAGCACCCGGCTCAGGGCGGCAAAGAGCTCGGCCGGCCCGTCGGATTCGTGCAACTGCGCCGCTTGCATCTGCCAGTGGCGCGCACGCAGGGCCTCTTGCAGCGGCTCACGCCAGGCGCGGGTGGCGGGGCCAAACAGCACCCCAACGCGCGAGCGATCGGGCAAGGCCAGCCGCAGCAGCTCGGCCAAGCGCGGCAGCGGCTGGTCCAACCAAGCCACATGCGTGCGGCCGCGCAGCGCAGCGGGCAAACCCGCCCATGCCGCCTGCGACAGCAGGCCCGCCACCCACGGCATGGCCGGCAAGGCGGGGGGCTGGCGCTGCGCCCAAGCCGCCAGCGCGCGCGCACCCAGCAACATCAGGGCCGAACCCGAAGCCAATTGCTCCCACTGCGCCCAATCGGACCACAGGCCCGCCTGCAGGGGCAGCGCCGCGCCGCCGCGCAGGACGCGCAGCGCCTCGTCTTGGGCCGCGTTGCGCTCCGACATCACCACCCACAGGGGCGCAGGGCTGGCAGCGGTGGCGGCAGGCGTTGCGCTGGCAGCCACCCCTTGCGCCCATAGGTCGGCACTGGCGAGGTGGCCCAAGCCCAGCAGCCCCAAGCCGGCCAGCAAACCCATGCGCCGGGCGGGCTGTTCGGGCTCAGAATTCGAGGCGCAGGCTCGCATAGACGCGCCGGTTGCTGAGCCGATCAGGCACGAATTCGTCGATGTCGCCGCCGAGCGACTGCACCACCAAGGCGGCTTCGGCGCGCGCGCCACCCCAGTCGAAGGCGCGCGCCAAGCGGGCATCAACGCGGGTGATGGAATCCACCGCGTTGGCCGGCCTGCGCCATGCCATGCCGTTGTGCTCGTGCAGCATCAGCGCCACGTCCCAGCCATGATCCAGCCGCTGAAACAAGGCCACGGTGCTCAGGCGATCGGGCGGCTCGCGCCCTGTAGGCCCGGCTTGGTGCCAGCGCATCTGGTTGAAGGACTGGTTCAGGCGCAGTTCGGTGCGCTCACTGGGGCGCCAGATCAGCTGGTACTCGAGCCCGCGCAATGTGAAGCCGGGGGCGTTGACGTACTGGCGCGTTTTGTCAGGGTGCTCAAAAAATTGGATGAAATCGCCCATGCGCTCTTGGTACAGCCGCACATCCAGATTCACGCGCCCCTCGGCCAAGCTGGCGTGGTAGCCCAGCTCCTGCGCTTGCAAGACCTCATTGCGCAAAGCCGGGTTCGGGCGGTGGACCGTGCCGACTGGCGTGCGGTTGATGTAAGCGCGCACATCGGAACTGCGCTCGAACAACAGCGGCGGCCGTTCGGCGCGCGTGAGGCCGGCGCGCAGCGTGTGGCCGGGCGCTACCTCGTGGTTGAGCATCAGGCGCGGGGCCAAGTAGCTGCCGGTGTCGCTGCGGTAGCCAGCAAACAGGCCGGCATTGAGCAGCCACCGCGGTACCGGTGCCCACTCCGCGTGCCCGAATACCCGCCAATCGCGCACGCCCACGCGCTCGGTGGTGGTAAACAACACCGGCGCAAAGCTGCTGTCGTCGCGCACACCGCCTCCCAGCACCCAGCGCCAGCTCGGCGACATCACGCGCGTGTGCTCGAGTTCCAGCGCCAGCCGCCGCTCGTGATAGATTAAGCCGGCGATGTTTGGTATAGGCGAAAAACTAAAACCAATCGAATCCGTCTGGCTCGGATCGTTGAGGCGCTCTTCATCCCACGACAAGGAGGCCTTCCAAGTGGCATCAGGGCCATCGGCATACCGCCATTGCAACAGCGCATGGGACTTGCGCAAACCGATGTCGCGCTGCGGGTCGTCGCGATTGCTCGCAAATCCATGACCAGCATCCCACTCGCTTAAGCCGGCTTGGAACATCAACTCGGTAGCGGGGCGGGGCTTGAGGTCGGCGCGCCAGAGCAGTTGCACGCGCTCGTGGCTGTCGTGCAGGTCGCGCAGGCCGTGGTCGGCGCTGCGGCTCACGCTCAAGCGCTGCGCCAGCCCCGGCACCCCCCAACCGATGCGCGCGTAGGCGTCGGCCACGCCACCACCACCGGCAGTGAAGCTCACCGCTTGGCCCAGCGTGTCGAGCGTGTGGCGCGTCACCACGTTGATGACGCCAAACAGGGCGTGCGCGCCAAAAGCGGTCGAGTTGCTGCCGCGCAGCACCTCGATGCGTTCGACCTCCTCGATCGGCACCGCGTTGAGCGCCCTAAAACCGCCACCAAAGTAACTGGGGCTGTAGAGCGAGCGCCCATCGACCAAAATCAGGCTGCGCACCCCGTATTCGTCCACCGGCGCATGATAAGCCGCCACCAAGTTGGCACCGTTTAGGCCTGCCACCATATACCCCGGCACCAGCCGCAGCGCCTCGGTGATATTGCGCGCACCCGAGCGGCGCAGGGTCTGGCGGTCGAGCACCGTGACCGCGCCGGGTGTGTCGGCCAGCGGCTGCGCCAAGCGCGTCACCGACAGCACCTGCAGCGGCGCCTTTTCGGCAAAAAAATCGGGCTCGGCTTGCGCCATCAGATCAAACTGGGCAGATTGGGCTGCTTGGGCCAGTAGGGGCATTGGCGCGGTTTCAGCCACTCCGGGCTGAGCCTGCACCGTGCCCGCGGCCATGCCCAAAAAAACCAGCACGCCCAGCCAAGTCCGCGCCGCCAAGGGCCCGTGCAGGCTGGCGCACCCACCACGGCTGCAGGGCCGGTGGCAGGCGGCAGGCGGCCGCAGGCTGGGGCTGGGTTGCTGCATGATGCGCAGGAAGGGGGCAGAGAGATGGAAATTGTGATTCTATGCTGCTTGGGTACTTTGGCGCTACCATAGGCTGATGCAAGTTACCCACTTCCTGCCTACCACCTAGCTTGGCACCCCGCCTACGGCCTGCACCACCCGCCAATCATTTGCGCCTCCCGCCCCAAGCCGCCCCTGCCTGCCTTTTTAACCCCCCAATTTTTGCCCATGAAATTCTCCGGTTCCTCCCACTACGTCGCCAGCCCCGATTTGCTGCTGGCGGTCAACGCCGCCATCACCTTGCAGCGGCCCTTGCTCATCAAGGGTGAGCCCGGCACCGGCAAAACCCTGCTGGCCGAAGAGGTGGCGGCGGCCCTGGGGTTGCCGCTGCTGCAGTGGCACATCAAGAGCAGCACCAAGGCGCAGCAGGGGCTGTACGAGTACGACGCCGTGAGCCGCCTGCGCGACTCGCAGCTCGGGGACGAGCGCGTGCGCGACATCGGCCACTACATCGTCCAAGGCGTGCTCTGGCAGGCCTTCACGGCCGAGCAGCCGCTGGTGCTGCTGATCGACGAAATCGACAAGGCCGACATCGAGTTCCCCAACGACTTGCTGCGCGAGCTCGACCGCATGGAGTTCCACTGCTACGAGACGCGCCAGACCATCCGGGCGCGGCACCGGCCGCTGGTGTTCATCACCTCGAACAACGAAAAAGAGCTGCCCGACGCTTTTTTGCGCCGCTGCTTTTTCCACTACATCCAGTTCCCCGACCCGGCCACGCTGCGCCGCATCGTGGGCGTGCACTTTCCCGGCCTCAAAGACGAGCTGCTCACGGCGGCGCTCAAAGCCTTTCTCGAGCTGCGCCAGTTGCCGGGCCTGAAGAAAAAGCCCAGTACCTCGGAGCTGCTCGACTGGATCCGGCTGCTGCTGGCCGAAGACATCCCGCCCCAGGCGCTGCACGGCAAAGAGCAGCAGCTGGTGGTGCCGCCACTGGTGGGCGCGCTGCTCAAAAACGAGCAGGATGCCGGCCTGCTCGAGCGCCTGGTGTTCATGAACCAGCGCCACCGCTGAGGCGGTTTGGCTCGCCCAGCCTAGCCCCACCCC
>Ga0208733_100460_pt1 | contig 18039 bp, 17 predicted proteins | sample SubbioR11Jul_8B1_FD_184816 | JGI IMG/M metagenome (GOLD analysis project Ga0208733, IMG submission 184816) | Serpentinite rock and fluid subsurface biosphere microbial communities from McLaughlin Reserve, California, USA - CR11Jul_8B1 (SPAdes) | ecosystem: Environmental > Terrestrial > Deep... | reverse complement strand
GACTTTGCCTCCGGCTTGCCTGTTGATTCCACCTCGCGATGGACACCCTTGCCCTTGGCTAATGGTTCCCACTGCCAAGCCCATAGCGGACTTTCACCGCTAAGCTATCGCCCATGCCGGGCGCACAAGCAGAAAAACCGCCCCACAAAGCGGTTTTTCTAAAGTTCGAATCCAACCTGCGCCCCGGATCGGGCAATCTTCGAACTATTGCAGCAATTGTGCCTTTATGCAAGTGCTTAATGATATTACCCCAAAACTAAAGCGATCGCCAATAGATTAGACGACCGCAAAAGTCAAAGTTTGATATGATATATAGCGCTCGAACAGCCTTGCAAATTTGCACTGTTTATTTGCTAAAAAGCCCCTTCAGCAGCTTTAGAATACGTCGCCACCAACTCGAACGAGCGTAAAGCGTCTCGTAGTAGGCTTTCCGTCGCAATTCTTCCGCCTGACAACCGGCTGCGATTTGCTCCGGTGTCCACTGGGCAGCCCAGACTATTCTACCTTCTTGTATCCAGTAATGTGACTTACAAGCTTGCTGCCAATTCCCGATTGAGGGATAAAGGGTTGGCTCTCCTTTCGTCTCTTTAAAAGACCATTCGGTTGGGCCTAAAGGAGTCCTAATCTTTGAGCCGCAACCACAAGGGCAAAGATGAGCTGCTGTGCCGAACTCTTCCGATACATAGAGTGCCCCTGGTTCCAGTTCCTTTGGCATATAATGCACACGCTGCAATCTAATCCGCATAAGATGACTCTCCAACTATCTTAAGATCAGCAATTTCAAACAAGAGGTGATATTGGGGCAGCTCTTCCAAATAGAATCCGCGCAGCTGCTTAAACTTAATAACAGCCAAACATGCGTTTAATGCGTTTAGTTCGCTGATCTGAATGTTTGTCTTGTATATTTCATCAGGGTTGTCCGCGAGCGGTGCCATCCCTTTGTCACGTACATTTTGACCATGCTCAGCGGCGTAATAGGCTGTACGCAACTGACCATTAATCGAGCCTCGTTTGCGGTTGAGACCCATTCCTACATCAATGAATGGGATACCCCTTGAAATGAGCAGATCAAAAATACCAGCCCGAGACGAGCCTTTATCGACACATACGAAAGCGAAGGTCGCTCCGTCGAGATCGCCATCACACGAGCTATCGAGAAAGTTCGGCGTGACAGACAATCCTGTCCGGAAATTGCCGTAGCGCGAATGATAGACTGCCGCCTTCTTTTGGCCAAGTTCAGTCGGCTCAAGTCTCCCTGGTGAACGAAAAGCATTGTGCACATGGTAGTCATCGTGGTCAAACGCCCGAATCTCCCTCACCGAGGTCTTTACAAGGAAGTCCAGCACATATGCGCCTGTGCCACCGAGGCCTATTACAGCAATCACATCGTCCTTGAATTTTGCAGATAGGTCAGTGATTTCTGCTCGACTCGTCAGCGTGTCGTGAAACTTGAATACCGAGTTAGACACCACCTCCGTTACTGCACCAAACGTGTAGGGATTAACGCCATGCAGTTCAATCGCCGGGCCGGATATTATAGCCACGTAACTTTCAATCTTTTCAAAGAAATCCTTAAACTTCCCATTGGCCTGGGGCTTGTTCGAAAATGAACGCTGCACGACCACATCGCTACAGGCCTCACTTAATGAAATCTGAGCGGGGCCTCCACCGAGATTGGGGATTGGCGTTCCGTCAAGGTTATGAGGGACAGACCCAGCGAAGAAAATCTGGTGATCGTCCTGGGTGACTCGCTCCTGATCTACAAATACGAGCTTCGTGACTATTTCGCCGATCTGCAATTCTTCTTGACCGTTCAAATAAGGAATGTCGCGTATCACCATGCAGTTGCTGTCAAAGGCGACGGCATATCCCTTCTCTACCAATCGCCTTATATCATCATTATGATTGACCAGTATCTGAAACACTGAAGACCATTCCTTCTTTTACCTTAACAGATCCACCAGGTGGAAGTATGCCTTCCGGCTTATTACCATGGCCGTTTTTGTATTTAACGGAGTAGGTTATCTCAGGATGTTCCGCGTAGTTAGGGATTTCAAGCGTAACCACTTCAGCATAGGTAATCTCACCCTTCGGCCATTCGTGGGGCGTACCCTCTACGATTATCGTAACTTCTTTTTTTTTGCCAGATGCTTCATGACTATGTTCTTCGTTAGTTTCCATAATATTGTCTCCTTTAAATATTACTTATCTACTTCTTTTTCTCTCTCTGGCTCAAGGCGCTTCCTGCTGCTGCCTTTGATGTCTTGCTTGTTCTATTGTCTCGCAAAACCTTTGATGCTGCTGTTGCTGCTTTTTTTCCTGTAACTTTCTTTGCCACAGTAATTGCTCCTTTCTTAGGTTAAATTATATTGCATACATGCAATATACAACAAATCAAGCGCTGTTGCAAGTATTAAATATTATTTTACAGGTGAAACTATTTCCGATATAATATTTATCAAAGGAGGCTTATTTATGAAAGCAGTTGACTCAAAAAGGCTAGCCATACTAATAAAATCAAAAAGACAAGAATCTGGTCTTACGCTCCAAGATCTGTCCGCCAAAATCAAAATTAGTCCTGCAACCCTATCTCGTCTTGAAGCTAAAGAAACTCAGCCCGATACTCTTGCCTTGGCAAAACTATCAGTTTGGTTAAATGTTCCGATCGCCGAGCTACTACAAATTAAGACACCAACGGAGCAAAAAGGTACAACCCCTGATATTGTAGGGGCACATCTTAGAGCAGACCGGAATCTATCAGCCGATGCAGCCGAAAACCTTGCAAAACTTTTCAGTGATCTTTACGTAACCCTTAAGAAGGATACCTAGAATTGCACAGCAAACAAGTATGGTTAGTAAGGAATCGCCGTGAGAAAATCGCCGCCGATATAAGAGAGATGACACAGCCCTGTGCTTCAGAGCCACTCGATCCTTTTGATTTATCCTCAGCTTTGGGCATTAATCTAATGACGCCTTTTGAAATAAAAACCGCAGATACTAGTTGCGTTAACAACTTATGTGGAAGTTACTCAGATGAATGGGATGCATTCACAATAGCAGCACTTGAAATAAATAAAATCGTTATAGTTTATAATCCGACCAAACCGCCAAAAAGAATTAACGCGACGTTAATGGAAGAGGTATCACACATAATTCTTGATCATGAGCCTTCTCGTATAACACAACAGTCAGGAACTTTTTTTAGAGACTACAATAGCGAGCAAGAAGATGAGGCCAAATATGTTGGCTGGGCTGCGCTACTTCCAAGAGCCTCGCTAAGATGGGCTATAGACGAGAAACTGTCCATGCAAGATATAAGCGACCATTTTGGTACAAGCCCTGAAATGGTTAGTTATCGGCTTAACATGACTAATTTGAGGAAAGCTCATCTAAAAAGCATTGCCAATACTTAGTTTTAAACACTATGATTTTAACCGTACCCCATTCTCATTACAAACCGAAACTAGAGTTATTCTCATCATGACCCTACCCCAGCTTCATCCTATCCAGCACCAGACGATATCCGTCGGCGCCGTATTCGAGGTAGCGTTTTACGCGGCTGATGGTGGCGGTGCTGGCGCCGGTTTCGGTGGCGATGTCTATGTAGGTTTCGCCGGCGTCTAGTTTGCGAGCGACAGCCCAGCGCTGGGCCATCGATTTTATCTCGGCGATGGTGGAGAGGTCTTCAAAGAACTTATATGCTTCTTCTTTGGTCTTTAGCTTCAAAATGGCTTCGAAAAGGTCGTCTATCTGCTCCGTCTTGATTCTTTCGTCAAGCGCCATCTGGCACCTCCAGGCACATCGCCGTTATACCGAATTAACTCTTTATTATTTTAACACAAAAAAGCGTTAAATCATCTACCTCGACAAGGTGATTTGCGCCCGCAGGCAAAGCGATTCACAACCCGTTACTCGACGGTGTGCCACATCAGCCGGTTCGCCTCGAACTTGTAGTTGATGAGGTCTTCTTCGAGAAGATAGCCGAGGTACGCCTTGAGCGTGTCGATGCAGAGGTAGTATTGCTGGAGCGAGGTCACTTCGACGCCATACTTCTTATTTACCTCCCACAGAATCGTGTCGACCGTAGCGGGTTCCCTCACAATATGGAGGATTTCGTCGGCGAGCGCCCGTATCCTGGCGATATTGAGGTCGGCGAGGTCGGTAATGTCGGCGGTCGGCGCGGCGTGCGACGGGATGAACGCGCGCGCCGGCACCTTCCTCACCCGCTCTATCGATTTAATCATCTCGCCCACGTTGACGGTATAGATAAGGATAAGTCGCTGCCAAGCTTTGAGCGAGAACAAAGCGTCGCCGCAGAAGAAGACTCCTTCGGTCATGACCCCCATCTGGTTCGGCGAATGCCCTTTGATGGATATGACGGCGAACTTCTTGTTGCCGATTTGCAGGCCGGGCTCTTCGAGAAGTTCGTCGACGGGCGAGACCTTAGCCATCATAAAGGGCTGTTTCAACTCTTCGGGGGCATCGGCTCCGTAGATGTAGAACGGCTCCAGGCTGGGGTTTTGCATGATGGCCGCCTCGAGCGCCGGCGCGTAGACCTTGCAACCGGTCTCCTTGACGAGATAGTTGTTGCCCCCGTAGTGGTCGGCGTGCGAGTGGGTGTTGATAATCACGCCGAGCCTCCAGCCTTTGACCTCGAGCGCGGCGAGTATTAGCTGCGCCGAATCGTCATCCATGCCGGTGTCGATGACGACGCACGTGTCGTCGCCGGTGAGCACGACGCCGTAGTTGGCGTCATGGGCTATATAATATATCTCCTCGTTAACTTGAATAAGGTCGGTCATATTTACCCCATCGCTACACGCGACACACTGCGCCGGCTATCAAAAAAACGGCCTCCGCGACAACATCTCGATAACCCGAAACCAATCGCTCCGCGCATTCTAGTACTAGTTCCGACCACTACTCCTCAATCCGTTCCAGTTCAAAGACGACCGGGTTTGCCGGGTCCGGGCAGCAGACAGAAACCTTATTCCCTTCGCCGCCCCAGGGAAAAACGCCGTTGAACCGGAGCACCGTCAGAAACGGAAAAATCGACTGAAACGCCCAGCCGCAGAAATGCTCGGGCACCGCCTCGCCCCGCACTTCCCAGGTATCGCCGACTTTCAGCTTGAACGGGCAGGTGCCTTTGCCCATTATCTCGGTGATGGTCATGCGTACTGTTGGTCCCTTCGACATGTTAATGCCTTTCTTAAACTAAACTACCCAACAACCCCGCCTGCCGCTGCTCGACGAGCCTATAGGGTTATTACCTTATTCCTCAACGTCCCAATCCCCTCTATCTCGACTTCGACCTCGTCGCCGATTTGCATCGGCCCCACGCCGGGAGGAGTCCCGGTCAGGATTATGTCGCCGGGGCAGAGCGTCATGACGTGCGAAATGAATGAGACGAGAAAATCGGGCTTGAAATGCATGTTCGAGGTGTTCGACGACTGCGTCACCTCGCCGTTGAGGCGCAGCTCTATCTTAAGATTGTTCGGGTCGATATCGGTTTCGATACACGGGCCTATCGGCGCGAAGGTATCGAAGCTCTTCGCCCGCGTCCACTGCCCGTCCTTGCGCTGCAGGTCGCGAGCGGTAACATCGTTGGCGCAGGTGTATCCGAGAATACGCGCCGGCGCCTGCTCGACGCTGACCTGGCGGGTGATATCCTTTATGACGATGGCAAGCTCGGCCTCGTATTCTATCCATGAACTCATCCGCGGATAGATGATTGCGTCGCCGGCCGCGATAGCCGCCGAGACCGGCTTCATGAAGATAATCGGTTCGTCGTGCGGCTCCATGCCGATTTCGGCGGCATGGTCGATGTAGTTGAGACCGACAGCGACGATCTTAGTCGGGATTACCGGTTCGAGCAACCGGACATCATCGAGACGATATGTCGCTTCGCCGACGGTATACCTGATAAAAGGCGTCCCGTCGATGACGCGGATTGTGTCGCCTTCGAGCACACCATATGCGATTGGCCCGCCACACGAAAACCGCACTATCTTCAAACTCGAACCTCCGGTGATAAAGTTAGGCCCACCCGCGTTGTCAGGTTTCGCTTACGCGTCTTCGGGGTTGTCCGCGCTGTCCGTCCCGTTAAAGCCTTGCTCCTCATGGACGCGCTTGTGCATCAGGCCGTATTCGACGGAATCAAGGAGCGCCTGCCAGCTGGCCTCGATGATGTTCTCGGAGACACCGATGGTGCCCCAGGTCTTCTCGCGGTCGGTGCTTTCGATAAGAACCCTGGTCACGGCACCTGTTCCCTTTTTCTCGTCGAGCACGCGTACCTTAAAGTCGGTCAGCTCGATGGTGTCGAGCGCCGGATAGACCGAGCCGATTGCTTTGCGCAGCGCTCCGTCGAGCGCGTTTATCGGGCCGTTCCCTTCGGCGGTCTCGATGACCGTCCTGCCCCCGACATACAGCTTTATGGTAGCCTCGGTCGCGACCTTACCGTCCTCGCGTTTTTCCATCGTCACCTTGAACCGTTCGAGCTTGAAGAAGGTCGGATGGATGTTGAGCGCCTTCCTCAGGAGTATCTCAAACGACGCGTCGGCGGCTTCGAAGTGATAGCCGACATGCTCGAGGCCTTTGATGCGATTTAATATATCGGTGACCTTGTACGGCTCGCCGGAGAGGTCGATACCGAGTTCGTTCGCCTTCATCACGATAGTGCTTTTGCCGGCAAGCTCCGAGATGACGACGCGCTGGATATTGCCGACAAGCGCCGGATTGACATGCGCGTAAGTCTGGTCGTGTCGTTCGACGGCGCTGGTATGAACGCCCGCTTTGTGCGCGAACGCGCTCCGCCCGACATATGCCTGCTGGGGATAGGGACTAAAGTTGGCTATCTCGCTGACCAGGTGTGACGCCTCGGTCAGCAACATCAACTGCTCGGGGCTGATCGTCTCTATGCCGAGCTTTATGTTGAGTGCCGGGATGATGGAGCAGAGATTCGCGTTGCCGCAGCGCTCACCATACCCGTTCATCGTCCCTTGAACCTGGGCGACACCCGCTTCGACCGCCACCAGCGAATTGGCGACGGCGCACTCCGTATCGTTGTGCGCATGAATCCCGAGCGGCGTATCGAGTTGTGCCTTGACCTCTTCGACTATGCGCTTTACCTCGAGCGGCAGCGCGCCGCCGTTGGTATCACAGAGCACCAAGTAATCCGCACCGGCGTCTTGCGCGGCTTTAAGCACGTCAATCGCGAAAGCGGAGTCGGCTTTGTAGCCATCGAAGAAATGTTCGGCGTCGAACAAGACCTCCAGGCCGTGCTCTTTTAGATAAGCGATAGACTCGCCGACCATCTTCTTATTCTCTTCCCAGGTCGTCCTGAGCGCCTCTTCGACATGGACATGCCAGCACTTGCCGACGAGGCAAGCCGCTCTTACGCCCGAATCGAGAATCGCTTCGAGATTGGGGTCGTCTTTGGCGTGAATGTTTTTGCGGCGCGTGCTGCCGAAACCGACTATCTTGGCGTTCTCGAGTTCCACGTTTTTGACGCGCTCGAAAAACTCCATGTCTTTGGGGTTGGAGCCGGGCCAGCCGCCCTCGATATAATGGACCCCGAGCTTGTCCAGCTCGTGGACGATTCTGAGCTTGTCGGTGACGGAAAAAGATATCCCTTCCCGCTGCGCACCGTCCCTCAGCGTTGTGTCGTATATTTTAACCCGTGCCATATATCTCACCTTGCATAATCTCAGCTATATCGCAAGCTGCGTCGATTTCATTACATGTTACCAGGTATTCTCGAGTTCGCCAGTCTGTTTTGAACGCTTCTACCTTTATCGGCTCGGTTTCTCTCGTCTGGTAGGATAATCACACCCCCGAGCGGGAAGAACAGCGATCAAAGTTCCTTGCGAGCCTATGCGTACTCTAGCCAATGCTCGTATTTCGCGTCCTCGCCTTTGACGGCGGCAAAAAACTTCTCCTGGAGCGCGATGGTGACCGGCCCTGGTTTTCCTATCTCCCGCTTGTCGACCTCGCGGATAGGGGTTATCTCGGCCGCCGTTCCCGTCACGAATATCTCATCGGCAAGGAAGAGGTCGCTTCTGACCAGGTCGCGCTCGACGACCTCGTAACCCATGTCGCGCGCCAGCTCCATGACGGTATCTCTGGTAATGCCCTCAAGGATGCTCGCCGCGGTCGACGGGGTATGGATTGCCCCGTTTTTGACGACGAAGATGTTCTCGCCGCTGCCCTCGGAGACAAATCCGCGCGAATCGAGCAGAATGGCTTCCTCGTAGTTACTATATATCGCCTCGAGTTTAGCGAGAATCGAATTTATATACTGCCCCGTCGCTTTGGCGGCCGGCGGGAGCGAGTTCGGGTCTATCCTTCTAAACGATGATATCATCGCCTTAATACCGTTTTTCATGCCCTCATCACCGAGATAGGTCCCCCACGACCAGGTCGCAATCGCGACATCGACCGGTGAGTTAAGCGGGTTTAAGCCCATCTCGCCGTAGCCGCGGAAGACGATGGGGCGAATATAGCAGCTCTTGAGATTATTGACGCGCACCAGTTCTTTTGTCGCCTCGACGAGCTGCTCGACGCTGTAGGGAACCGGCATCAAATATATCTTCGAGGAATCCATGAGCCGCTCGATATGTTCGGTTAGGCGAAAGACCGCCGGGCCTTTCGGGGTCTCGTACGCCCTTATGCCCTCGAAGACACCCGAGCCATAATGGAGCGCGTGGCTCAAGACATGGACTTGAGCCTTATCCCAATCGACCATCTCACCGTTGAACCATATTTTCTCGACCTTTTCTATCGGCATCGTTCGACCCCCATTGTTGTTTATCAATTACCCTTTGACAAGCTCAGCGACCATGTCACCGACTTCAGAGGTGCCGTATCCCATCTTGCCCGCGGCCAGCCCTTTGAGTTTCTCGCCCGTCATCGTAGTGACCGCTTTCTCGATGCGCGCGCCGGCCGCTTTCTCGCCGAGGTTTTCCAGCAACAACTGGAGCGCTGAAATGGCGGCTAGCGGGTTGATAATATTCATTCCGGTGTATTTCGGAGCCGACCCGCCGATGGGCTCGAACATCGAGACGCCCTCGGGGTTGATGTTGCCGCCGGCGGCGATACCCATCCCGCCTTGGATCATCGCGCCCAGGTCGGTTATGATATCGCCGAACATGTTGTCGGTGACGATGACATCGAACCACTCCGGGTTTTTGACGAACCACATGCAGATGGCGTCGACATGCGCGTAATCGGTCGTCACGTCGGCGTACTCCGTAGCTACCTCATTAAACGCGCGCTCCCAAAGGTCGAATGCATATGTTAGGACATTGGTCTTCCCGCACAGCGTGAGGTTCTTTCTCATGTTGCGCTCACGCGTGTACTCGAACGCGAAACGGATGCAGCGCTCGACGCCTTTGCGGGTATTGACGCTCTCCTGAACGGCGACCTCATCGGCCGTGCCCTTCTTTAAGAAACCGCCGGCTCCGGCATAGAGGCCTTCGGTGTTCTCGCGCACGACGACGAAGTCTATCTCGTCGGGGCCTTTATCCTTGATTGGCGTGTAGACTCCCGGATAGAGCTTGACCGGGCGCAAATTGATGTATTGATCCAGCTCGAAGCGCGTCCTAAGCAGAATCCCTTTCTCTAGAATTCCGGGTTTGACATCGGGGTGACCGATGGCGCCGAGCAAAATCGCGTCTTGGAGGCGGAACTCATCGATAGCCGAGTCGGGCAAGACCTCGCCTGTAGCGATATACCTGTCCCCGCCGAAATCATAGTGTGTCAACTCATACTTGAAATTCTCGACTTCGCTGACCGACTCTAAGACCTTAAGCGCTTCCCTTACGACCTCTGAACCGGTTCCATCACCGGGCATAACACCAATTTTATACAACTTACTCCTCCTTCAGCTCTAGTCTTCCATACTATATTCGCGCAGTCCCTTAGCTTTCTAGCACTCCATCACACATCATCTAATCGATAATACCTTAGACCGCAACTTGTAGGGGCCGAACTCGTCTCGGACCGCATGCCTTAGACCGCAACTTGTAGGGGCCCGAGCTTGTCTCGGCCCGCATGCCTTAGACCGCAACTTGTAGGGGCCGAGCTTGTCTCGGCCCGCATGCCCCTAAACTCAACCCATGGGCGAAGACAAGCTTCGCCCCTACATTTTCATCCGTTGCAAGCCGGAAATGATCTCTTGACTATGCCAACTAGGAAACTTGATTCTAGTGCTTTGCCACACATCATCTGATCGATACTGCTTTCGACTATGACTTAACTTTTTCTCTAACATAGTTTATCAGGCCGCCCTGCTTGATAATATTGCTGATAAACTCGGGGAACGGCTTCGCGTGGTAGACCGCTCCCGTCGTGAGATTCTTTATTTCGCCCTTGTCGGTATCGACCTCTACCTCATCGCCGGCGCTGATGCCGTCGACCGCCTCGACGCTCTCCAGAATCGGCAACCCCGTGTTTATCGCGTTGCGGTAGAATATCCTGGCAAACGATTTGGCGATAACACACGAGATACCCGCCGCTTTGATCGAGATCGGCGCGTGCTCACGTGACGAGCCGCAGCCGAAGTTCTCGTCCGCGACGATGATGTCGCCCTTCTTCATCTTGTTCATGAACTCGGGGTCGGCGTCTTCCATGCAGTGCCTGCCCAGCTCATCAGGGTCGCTCGTCTTGAGATATCGCGCCGGGATTATCGCATCGGTATCGATGTCTCTCGCGAACTTCCACGCATTTCCTTTGTATATCATATAGCGCCTCCAGTGATTGTAAGCTTAATCGGTTATCAGCTTCTCGGTCGCAAACCGTTGAGCGATCAAAATTCAAAAAGCAAAATGAAGAGTATAAAATCTCACTAAATCCCACCAAGTCTCACTGTTACAAGCTATCCGGCGAGATTATCTTGCCGGCTACGGCGGACGCCGCGGCGACCGCCGGGCCGCTCAGGTAGACTTCGCTCCCCGGATGACCCATCCGTCCGACAAAATTGCGGTTTGTCGTGGCCAGCGCCCGTTCGCCTTTGGCGAGAATACCCATATGCCCGCCGAGACACGGCCCGCACGTCGGTGTGCTTACCGCCGCTTTTGCCTCGATGAATATATCCAACAGGCCTTCCTTCATCGCCTGGCGATAGATATCCTGCGTCGCAGGGATGATGATACAGCGTATTTTTCTATCCACCTCGCGGCCTTTGAGAACCTGGGCCGCGATGCGCAAATCCTCGAGCCGCCCGTTCGTGCATGAGCCGATGACCACCTGGTCGATTGTGACGTCACCCACCTCGGAGATGCCCCGCGTGTTCGACGGCAGGTGCGGAAACGCGACCTGTAGTTCGATGTCGGAGACATCCCACTCAAAGAGAGCGGCGTACTCCGCGTCGGCGTCGCTCTCGTACACGGTAAACTCGCGTATCGCGCGCCCCTCCACATAGTCGAGCGTCTTCTCGTCCGGCGCGATGATGCCGGATTTGCCGCCCGCCTCGATCGCCATATTGCACATCGATAGCCGGCTATCCATGGAAAGCGCCGAAATCGCCTCGCCTGTAAACTCCATCGCCTGGTAGAGCGCGCCATCGACGCCGATCTTGCCTATCGTATAGAGAATAAGGTCTTTGCCGGTGACCATCGGATTGAGCTGGCCTTTAAAGACGAATTTAATAGACGACGGGACTTTCAACCAGGTCTCGCCGGTCGCCATCGCCGCCGCCAGGTCGGTACTGCCGACCCCGGTCGAAAACGCGCCGAGCGCGCCGTAAGTGCAAGTATGCGAATCGGCGCCGATTACCGCATCCCCGGGGCCGACCAGGCCTTGCTCGGGAAGGAGCGCGTGCTCGATACCCATCCGCCCGACCTCGAAATAGTTGGTGAGGTCTTGCTCATAAGCGAATTCCCGGACCATCTTGCACTGCTCGGCCGAGTCGATATCCTTGTTCGGCGCGAAATGGTCGGGCACGATGACAACCCTGTCTTTGTCGAAGACCTTTTCGACGCCTGTCCGCCTAAACTCTTTAATCGCGATCGGCGCCGTTATGTCGTTGCCGAGCACGAGGTCGAGCTTGATGTTTATCAAATCCCCCGGTGTCACGCTGCTCTGCTCGGCGTGCGCCGCGAGTATCTTTTCAGTTATAGTCATCCCCATAAGTGCCGCTCCATTCCCCAACTAATGTAACTTCTATCTCAATTAAAGCACCGGCCGCTAAGGGCCGTCTTATACGACCCCCTGGACCCCTCGACCTCATCTAGCCGCTAAGAGCTTTGTTTATCGCGTTAAGATATGCGCGGGCGCTCGCCTCGATGATATCGGTGCTCACACCGCGCCCTAGAACCGGTCTACCCTCTATTTCGAGCTGGATGGTCACGTCGCCCTGCGCGTCGAGCCCGCCGGTAATAGCATTGACGTTGTAGCTTATAAGCTTCGCCGCGACACCCGTCGCTCGCTGGATGGCGTTGCAGACTGCGTCGACCTGGCCGTCTCCCCGCGAAGTCTCTTCGACGACGTCGCCGTTCTTGCGCAACTTGACCGTCGCGGTCGGTGTCTCATCGGTACCCCCGCGGACATGGATGTATTCGAGCGCGAAGACATCCAATAGGGTTCGCATCTCATCCGCGAGAATCGCCTCGATATCGACATCGGTTATCTCGGACTTCTTGTCCGCTAGGTCTTTAAAGCGCGAGAATGCGCTCTCCAGCTCCTCATCGCTCAACTTGTGCCCGAGCGATTCGAGGTGTTTTCTAAACGCATGTCGCCCCGAGGTCTTCCCGAGAATCAGCGCGCTCTCGCTGATGCCTACCCGCTTAGGGTCGATTATCTCGAAGGTCGAGCGCTCTTTCAAGACGCCGTCCTGATGGATGCCGGAGGAATGCGCAAAGGCGTTTCGCCCGACTATCGCTTTGTTCGGCTGTACCTGATACCCGGTCAGCGTGCTTATCAACCGGCTCGACCTGCTAATCTCTTCGGTCTTTATGTTTGTATACTTGCCAAGCGTGTTGCGCCTGGTATCGAGAATCATCGCGATTTCTTCGAGCGCGGTGTTGCCGGCGCGCTCGCCTATCCCGTTGACTGTGCCTTCGACTTGAGTGGCGCCGTTTACAACAGCAGCAAGCGCATTCGCCGTCGCCATGCCGAGGTCGTTGTGGCAATGGACGCTCACGACCACGTCCCGCATCGCGGGAACAGCCTCGATAAGGTCGCGTATGAGCTTGCCGAACTCGTCCGGCGTCGCGTAACCGACCGTATCGGGAATGTTGACCACGGTCGCGCCGCTCGCGATTACCGCCTCTAGTACCCGGCACAGAAACCCGAAGTCGGAACGGGTCGCGTCCATCGGAGAAAACTCGACGTCGTCGACGTAAGATTTCGCCTTCTTGACGGCATGGACCGCCATCTTCAGCACATCGTCGCGCGTCTTGCGGAGCTGGTGCTCGATTTGCATATCCGACGTCATGATAAACGTATGGATGCGCGGTCGCGCCGCGTCTTTTAGCGCCTCGGCCGCCCTTTCGATATCCGCGTCGACCGCCCTGGCCAGCGCGGCTATAACCGGCTCGCGCACCTTCCGGGCGATCAAACTGACCGCCTCGAAATCGCCTTGCGAAGTAATCGGAAAACCCGCTTCGATAGCGTCGATACCGAGCTTCGCGAGCTGGTCCGCTATCTCAAGCTTCTCCCTCGAGTTGAGGCTGATGCCTGGTGATTGCTCGCCGTCCCTCAACGTCGTGTCAAACAAATATACCCTGTTCTTGTCTGGACTATTCTTGTCCGGGGTCACATTAACTACCACCTTCATCAGCGGCCGGCGCTCTTGCGCCGCCCGCCCGGAAATATATCTCGCCGAGTTGTTTTTCGACATTATGCCCGAGCCTTGGCGGCCGCCCGCCCGGAAACAAGCCGCTTCCGCCCTATATAACCATGAACTTCGAATAGGCGACGCCCGGTAACGACCTTATCTCTTCGATTACCTCATCCGAGATAGGCGTGTCGACGTTGAGACCCATAAGGGCTTCGCCGCCGATTTTCTTCCGCCCTACCTGCATGTTCGCGATATTTATGTTGTTTTGGCCGAGAATCGTCCCGACCTTGCCGATCATGCCCGGTACGTCCTCATACCTGAAGAACGCCATATACTTCGAGGGCATCATGTCGATGTCGAACGCGTAGATGTTGACGAAACGCTCCTGGTTCTTCTTGCCGACAATCGTCCCGGCGACCCCGATCTCTTCGCCGCCGTTGCGCCCTTTGATTCTGATCAAGTTGACGTAATCCTGCGATGAAGACTTTTTGCTCTCGTTTATCTCAATACCGCGCTCCTCGGCGAAGATCGGCGCATTGACGTAATTGACCTGCTCTTCCACGACATTCTCAAAAATCCCTTTGAGCGTGGCGATCGTCAGCAGCTTCGTATCGTGCTGGGCGATTTGACCGACATACTCGATATCCACCGAATGGATGCCGTCCTCGGCGAGAGCGTTGAAGAGCCTGCCCAACTTCTCGGCGAGCGCCAGAAACGGTTTAACGGCTTCCATCGCCTCGACCGAGATGAGCGGAATGTTCACCGCGTTGCTTACGAATTCGCCCTTCAGGCCCGCTATAACCTGGTCGGCTATCATAGTTCCCGCTTTATCTTGGGCCTCGACCGTCGATGCCCCGAGATGCGGCGTACAGATTACCTGCTCGAACTCGAAGAGCGGGCTCTCCGTCAGCGGCTCCGTGTCGAAGACGTCGAAGCCGACTCCGCCGACTTTGCCGCTCTTTAGGGCGTTGATCAGCGGCTCCTGCTGATAGATACCACCTCGGGCGGTATTTATCAGGCGCACGCCGTCTTTCATCATCGCCAGCTCGCGCTCGCCTATCATTCCCATCGTCTCTTTCGATTTCGGTAGGTGAACCGTGATGAAATCCGCGACTTTAAGAACGTCTTCGATGCTTCCCGCACGCTCGATGCCGAGCTGCGCGTAGCGCTCTTTGGATACATACGGGTCATAAGCGAATATTTTCATTCCGAGACCATGCGCCCTCGCGGCGACGAGCGTTCCGATTCGACCGAGGCCGATTATGCCGAGAACTTTCTCGAATACCTCGATGCCTTGAAATTTACTCCGCTCCCACTTACCCGACTTCGTCGATGAACATGCCTGCGGAATCGAGCGCGCGCTCGCTAAAAGCAGCGCGATGGTATGCTCGGCGGCGGAGATGATATTGCTCTGCGGAGCGTTGGCGACGATGATACCGCGCTTAGTTGCGGCATCGACGTTGATGTTGTCGACGCCGATTCCGGCGCGCCCGATTACTCTTAGCTTATCGGCGCGGCTGATGACCTCTTCGGTCACTTTGGTGGCACTACGGATTATAAGTCCATCGTATTCGCCTATCGCTTCGACGAACTCTTCGGCGGTCATCTCGGTATTTACATCTACTTCGAAACCAGCCGCCTTCAGGTTATCGATGCCGGCTTCCGCTATCTTCTCTTTGACCAAAACTTTCACGGCGGTTCCCCCCTATTTACTTAAAACGCGTTCTCCATGAAGACCTTCTCCGCGGCCTGGACACCCATGCCGAGCGTCACCGGATAACCCAGCTCCGACAGGACCATCTCTACGCCGGCGAGCGTCGTCATGATATCGAACTTATCGAAGTAGCCGAGGTGGCCGATCCTGAATATCTTGCCTTTCAGGTGGTCCTGCCCGCCCGCTATCGTTATGCCGTATTTCTCCTTTAGCATTTTGACGAGCGCGCCGCCATCGACGCCTTCGGGAACCCAGACCGGAGTTACCGCGTTACCGCGACCCTCGGCCGGCGCGAAGAGCTTCAAGCCCATCGCCTCCGAACCTTTGCGCGCGGCATCAGCGAGAATCGCGTGACGCCTAATGATATTCTCAAGGCCTTCCTCGCGCATCAGCCTCAGGGCCTCGCCCAGGCCGACTATGAGTGAGACCGGCGGCGTAAACGGTGTCGTCGGCGCCGATTTGCGCAGCGAGTCGGCCGATTTCTTCCAGCTGAAGTAGAACTTCGGCAATGTCGACTTCTCGACCGCCGCCCAAGCCTTGTCGCTTACCGACACGCAGGCCAGACCCGGCGGCATCATAAGGCCCTTCTGGGAGCCGGTCATAACGACATCGAGATTCCATTGGTCGGTCTTACACTCGACCGCGCCGATTCCGGTTATCGAGTCGACGACCAGAACGGCGGCGTAATCCTTGACGATGCCGCCGATGGTCTCAACGTCGCTCAAGACACCGGTAGATGTCTCACTTTGGACGACAAAGACCGCTTTTATGTCGGGATTCGCATCGAGTTCGCGTTTGATGTCATCAGGATTTATTACTTGGTCCCACTCATACCCCAACTCGATAACATCGATGCCGTAAGCTTCGTTTATCTTAATCAACCTGTCACCGAACTTACCGTTCGAGCAACATATGACCTTGTCTCCCGCGGACAACAGGTTGACTACGGCCGACTCCATCACGCCCGTGCCCGACGCCGAAAACATCAAAACATCGTTTTTCGTCTCGAAGACATACTTCAAACCTTCTTCGACCGCGACAAGCAGTTCGGTAAAGGCCGGCGTCCGGTGATGAAACATCGGCCTGGCCTGGGATAGCAGAACCTCCGCGGGAACCGGCGTCGGTCCCGGTGTCATCATATACTCTTTTCTCATCAAAACCTCCGTCACCCTCAAAGTAACTCGAAATGGTTCGCATATAAAACGAAGGGACTACCGCTGCTGTCAGGCCCAAGGCCGACCCTACGCGACTATTAAACTATTAAGCACTAGAAAGGCGTGGTTGACCCACAAACGGCTCCTACAGCAACTCTTTCTGTTTTATCCAGGCCATCATAGAGCGAAGTTCTTTGCCGACCTTCTCGATAAGATGCTCGGACTCTTTCTTGCGTATCGATTTCAAAACAGGCTGGTTCGCCGTGTTTTCAAGCATCCACTCACGCGCAAAACGCCCGGATTGGATGTCGTCGAGTACGCGTTTCATCTCCCGGCGCGTCTCATCGGTGATAATACGCTTGCCGACGGTTATGTCGCCGTATTCCGCCGTGTTGCTGATAGAGTACCGCATACCGGAAATGCCCTGCTCATAGATGAGGTCGACGATTAGCTTAAGCTCGTGAAGACACTCGAAATAAGCTATCTCCGGCTGGTATCCCGCCTCTACGAGCGTGTCGAAACCGGCGCGGATAAGCTCGCCGGCGCCGCCGCAAAGGACGGCCTGTTCACCAAAGAGGTCGGTCTCGGTCTCTTCTTTGAAGGTGGTCTCGATGACGCCGGCTTTAGCGCCGCCGATGCCCTTAGCATACGCTAGCGCGATATCCTTAGCTTTGCCGGTCGCGTCCTGCTCCACCGCGATAAGCGCCGGCACGCCGATTCCGTCCTGGTACATCCGGCGCACGACATGGCCGGGGCCTTTAGGGGCTATCATTATCACATCGACATCGGACGGCGGGACTATTTGATGAAAATGGACGTTAAAGCCATGCGCAAACGCAAGTACTTTCCCCGCTGTCATATGTTCTTCGATTTCAGTTCTATAAATGATGCTCTGCAACTCGTCCGGGACTAACATCATTACGATGTCGGCCGCGTGCGCGGCATCACCGACGGTCATAACCGTCAGACCGCACTTGACACATTTCTCCCACGACTTACCGTCACCGCGAAGGCCGACTACCACGTCGACACCGCTTTCATGCAGGTTGAGGGCGTGCGCGTGCCCTTGACTTCCAAAACCGATAATCGCGACCTTCTTTCCGTCTAAGAGTCGCATATCCGCATCTTTTTCGTAATAAATCTTTGCCATGTCACCCTCCGCTTTTTTTCAGCTTAATCTTTAAATTATAGCATAAGATAATACTGTTGAGCAGCATTATTACAAAGTTTTTGTTACTTTGTTGTTACTAACGACACAGCGTACTTCATCACATCGCTCAACATCGTTCCCGTCTTAACCTCATCACATCGCTCAACATCGTTCCCGTCTTAAAAACACGGCTTGCGGTAAAGACGTCGATTGTCGGCAGGGGCGGAAAATATCCGCCCCTGCC
>Ga0208733_100455_pt1 | contig 18107 bp, 17 predicted proteins | sample SubbioR11Jul_8B1_FD_184816 | JGI IMG/M metagenome (GOLD analysis project Ga0208733, IMG submission 184816) | Serpentinite rock and fluid subsurface biosphere microbial communities from McLaughlin Reserve, California, USA - CR11Jul_8B1 (SPAdes) | ecosystem: Environmental > Terrestrial > Deep... | reverse complement strand
GAGCTGCTCAAACAGGGTCTCAGCCGCCTGGGTGTAAAGCCGCACATCACGCTCAAACAGCTGCTGTTGGGTCCGCTCGAAATTGAGCGCCTCTGACAGCCGCTGCTCGAGCCGCTGCCGCTCCTCCCGCCGCGCCTCTTCGCGCATCTGATCCCTGCTCAACGCCTCGAGTGCGGTCCTCAACTGCTGACTGGTCGGCCCCTTGTAAGACAGCAGGCTGCGTCTGCCCGCAAACGGATCCCGTGCGACTGCCAGCGCTACACGCCGCAGGTAGGACAGCGCCTGCTCTTCGGGGAGGCTCAGCGCCGCGTAAGGGCTGTCTGCCTGCTTAAAGGTCAGCGCGATGGTGGCCAGTTCACGCAACAACTCGAAGACGCTATCGGCGCTGGTGATCGACACCAGCGGATCGGTCAACTCCGGAACCGGCTCAACCACCTGAAAGTGCGCCAGGTTAACGTCCTGGGCAAAGGTATCGCTGCGGGCACAGCGGGCCAAGTTACGCAAGGTGGCATAAAGCAGCCGCGCCGTCTGGCGGTCGCGCTCAGCGCGATAGCCGGCTGCCAGCCGCTGCAAGACGCGCTCTAAGTCGTCCCACCAGACGCGCCGGGCCAGGCGCTTAAGAGTCTGCTGCTCTTCAAACTCAGCCGGACTTAGCAACGCCGCCTCGAGGCGGGCCGGTTTGGCAGCCAATGGCGGCTCGCTTCCCAACTCCAGCTCGTCGAGATTCTTAATCACCTGTTTGTCGCCTATAGCGCGCCCTATCCGGGACAGGCGCTCGCTGACCTTATGGAGACGGGATCGCTCGTTGTCGTCGAGGTTAATTAGCGAGGCTGTCAACCAATCGTGCAGCGCCCAGACCGCAGCCGAGCCGCCGCGCACCTGGCGACCGACCAAGAGATCGTTGACCTTGTACTCCAGGAGCTCGAGCGCTAAGGGCTCCGCTTTTATCATGGCTACATTATATGGCAGTAACGAGGGGGACAACGATAAATCTTCAACGTTTGGCTGGGGCCTGGGTGTTACCCGGCGTGTCAAGCTCGCGCTACGGTTGTTAAACTTAACGCCATGAACGACCTCCTTGACATCATGCGCCGCCTACGCGGCCCCGGTGGTTGCCCTTGGGACCAGCAGCAGAGCCATGAGAGCCTGCGCCCCTACCTGCTCGAGGAGGCCTGCGAGGCCATGGACGCCATCGCCTCAGGCGACCCCCAGGCCATCGTCGAAGAGCTCGGCGATGTGCTGCTGCAGGTCGCTTTTCATACTGTGATCGCCGAGGAGGCCGGGCACTTTGACTACCCCGCCGTCGAGCAAGGGATTGTAGCTAAGCTAATCCGGCGCCACCCCCACGTCTTCGGGGCGGTGCGGGTCAGCGGCGCTGAGGAGGTCATACGCAACTGGCAAGCGATCAAGGGGGCTGAAGGAAAGGCCCATTCGGTGCCGCGCAGCCTACCGGCGCTGATGCGGGCCTTCGAGGCGGGGCGCCGGGCCGGTTGGGAGGAGGGTCGCCCAGAGGCTGTAAGCCAGGCGCTAGAGAGCGGTAATGACGCGACCCGTCATTTAGGGAGATTGCTGCTGGCGGTGGTGGACTACGCCCGCAGCCTGGGCGTCAACCCCGAGCTAGCGCTGCGCGAGGCCATCGAAGCCAGGCTGCGCCACGAATATGCTTGAGCCGCTGCGGCAACGGTTAGCCCGCCACGCCCCCGAACGCCTGAATTGGCCGGAGTTTAAGGCGGCGGCGGTGCTGGTGCTGCTGCTGCTGAGCCCGACCGGAGCTGAACTGCTACTCACCATCCGCTCGAGCCGGCTGAGCCATCATGCCGGTCAGATCGCCTTCCCCGGTGGGCGGCTCGAGCCCGGCGAGAGCGTTGAAGAGGCCGCCCTGCGCGAGTGCGCCGAGGAGGTTGGCCTAAGGCTCCCGCCCCAGGCCGTCTGGGGCCGCCTCAGCGATCACCCGTCGCCGGCCGGCTACATCGTTACGCCGGTGGTAGCCGCCGCCCCTGCAACCAGCAACTACCGGCTCTGTAACGGTGAGGTAGCCGAGGTGTTCACCATCCCTCTGGCTACCCTGCTGGCGCTGGCGCCACGCACCGAGACACGAACTTGGCAGGGACAGCCCCGCACCATTCACTTTTTTGAAACTGGCGGGCGGCTGATCTGGGGCCTGACTGCCAATATCGTCGCGGAGCTGCTGATGCTGGCCCGCAGTGAATTAAGCCACACTCCAGGTAGGCCGCCGGCTGTGTTAGGTTAAGGTCATGAAATACCCCCTGCGCGTCGTAAGGGCTGGTCAGAAGATCGCCTTCAGCACCGGCGTCATCGTCGAGGCGCTCCAGGGGGCCGGCATCCCTACCGACGAAGCCATCACCCTAGCGCGGAACCTAGAGAAGCACTACCGGCAAGAGAGTGGCCACGACATCGCACTCGATGAGCTGGTCGATCGTTTGACCAGCATGATCGACAAGAGCTTGGGCCCGGCAGCAGCCGCCCGCTTCAAAGCACAGGCGCCCCCCTTCGTGCCGCTGATGGTCAAGCTCGGTGATAGCATGACCCCCTTTTCGCGGCGCACGCTGGCCGCCTCGCTAGAAAAGCTCAAGTTGAGCTTCAAGGAGGCTTACGCCGTAGCCCAGCAGGTCGAGCAGACGTTGCGCACTCAGGGCTATGAGGTAGTTAGCGAACGCGAGCTAAAACACCTGATTGCTATCAGCCTTGAAGCCCGGCTAGGCCGCGACCTGCGCCTGCGCTACGAGACCAGGACGCCCGGCTCGGACTTGCAGATAGTCGAACCTGACGGCGTCCGCTTTCCGTTCTCGCGCGGCATCTTAGCGCAATCGCTGATGGGGGTGGGGCTAGGCCCCGAGCTATCGCACGCCCTGGCCAAACGGGCGGAAGAGCTGCTGTGGCGGCTCGGCCAGAGCGAGGTCGAACGCGCTAAGGTGCGCCAGGTGGTCCGCTCGCTCCTGATCAGCGAGGCTGGCGAAGCGTTTGCCCGCCGCTACGACCTGTTGCGCAGCCTGCGCCACCCTGAGCGCCCGTTGGTGGTGATGATCGGCGGCGGGCCAGGCGTGGGCAAGTCGAGTCTAGCGGCTGAACTGGCCTACCGGCTGGGCATCCCGCGCCTGGTGTCTTCGGATTCGGTGCGACAGGCGCTGCGCTCGCTAATCAGCCCTGAGCTTAGCCCAGCGCTGCATAGCTCGAGCTTTTTGGCCTGGCGCAGCGAGCTGCTCCCCGGCGAAGCGGCTCAGCCCAAGCGCAAGCGCGTCATTCGCGGCTTTCAGACGCAGGTGCAGCAGCTCACCACCGCCCTCTCGGCGGTAATAAGGCGCAATATCGAAGAGCACACCTCGGTAGTGCTCGAGGGGGTCCACTTGGTCCCCGGCTTCATCCCCGCTGCCGCGCTGCAGGGCGCCGTAGCGGTCGAACTGGTAGCGGCGGTCAGCGACCCTGAGGTGCACCGGCGCCATTTTACGCTGCGCGAGGTTCAGACCCTGCACCGCCGCAGCCACGAGAGCTACCTGGAGCATTTCACCGCAATCCGCTATCTTCAAGACTTTATCATGCAGCGCGCTAGCGAGGAGGGGACAGCGGTTATCGAGATGGGCGACTTTGATCAGGCCGTCGAGCGGGCGCTCGAGCGCGTGCTCGATGCCGTGTTGATCGATAGCAGCTTGCGGGCCGGTTCAGTAGAAGCAGCTCCGCCCGAGCGTTAGACTGGGCGATATGGAAGGCGCCGCAATCGAAACCAGGCAGCTCAGCAAACACTACGGCCAGCGGCCGGTAGTGCGCGATCTTAGTTTCCGGGTCGCCCCCGGCGAGGTCTATGCCCTGGTTGGCCCCAACGGCGCGGGCAAGACCACGGTAATTCGGCTCCTTACCGGCCTGGCCTTTCCAACTGCGGGCAGCGTTTATCTGCTAGGGCTTGAACTGCTTAAGAACCCCGCTGTCCGCCGCCGCATCGGCGCGGTGGTCGAGGCGCCTGCCGCCTTCTACCCCTACCTCAGCGGCCGCGCTAACCTAGCGCTGCACGCCAGGCTGGCCGGCGGTGTAACTGACGGACGGATCGCCGAAGTGTTGCGGCTGCTAGAGCTAGAGACCTCAGCCGAACGCAAGGTCGGCGTTTATAGCCTAGGGATGCGGCAGCGCCTAGGCGTAGCCGCCGCGCTGCTGACCCAGCCGGAGGTGCTGATTTTAGACGAGCCGGCCAGCGGCATGGACCCCTTAAGCCTGCACGTGGTGCACCGCGTGCTGCGCGAGGCGGCAAGCATGGGCACCGCCGTGCTGCTGTCAACGCACCACCTCGACGAAGTGGCCGCTTACTGCTCGCGGGTCGCTATTCTGGAAGAGGGCCAGCTGATCGACGAGGTTAACCTGCTCGACCGCCGCGACCGTTATCGCGCCCAGGTCTCGGATGTCAGGCGGGCTCAGCTGGCCTTAAAGACTCAGCCGTTCATCCGCCACGCCGGCACCCGCGGCGACGAGGTAGTTTTCATCCTGGAAGACTCGGCGGCCCTCGGCCAGGTAGCGGGTGCTCTGGTCGCAGCAGGGGTAGAACTGCTGGGCCTGGCGCGTGACAACTTCGACCTGCGGGCCTACTACCGCGAGCGGGTCAGCGCTAAGCGGGGCGTCGCGCCGGAGGAAGTCGCGTGAGGGCGCTGCTGAGTATCGAGTTCGGCAAGCTCTTAAGGCTGAGCAGCCTGCGCTTTAGCCTGGTGCTGCTGGCGCTGTTCCCGGCCATCTGGGCCTTCGCCCCCGGGGTAGCTGAGATCTACGGCTTTTTCGTCATCTCGGCCTATCAGGTGCCGGCGCTAGCGCTGCTAACCACCATGGAGTTTTTGCTGCCGCTCTTGGTAGCCATCGCCAGCGCCGAGCTGTTGGGGCTCGAGCGCACCTTCGGGACGCTTCCCACTGTGCTGCTGCGCCCGGTCACACGCTCGCAATTTATCGCCGCCAAGCTCATCGTCGCTACCATTTACCCCTTCCTGCTGCTGGCGTTCATGCTGGCAGTGGGGCTTATCTCGGGCTTCCCTTTTGGTTACGGCAGCTTCCTGGGCGGCACCGGCCTCGGCGCGGGCGGCCTCTTGGGCGAAGGGCTCATCACCCCGGGAGCGGCGCTGCTCGAGCTGCTGCGCGGCTACCTGATCGCAGCCTGTAGCCTGGTGCCGATCAGCCTGCTGGCACTGCTGTTTACGGTGGTGTGGATGAACGCTGCCGGCGGGGCGCTAGCTACCTTGGGGGTGCTGATCACCATGCAGCTGATGGTGGTCTTCCCGGGGCTCGAGCGCTTCCTGCTGACCGCACAGTTGAGCGCTTACGTGCAGCCGGTAGCCGACTTGGGTTGGGTGCTAGCATTGCTGGCGGTCTACTCTTCGGCCTTCGCCGCTACTGCGGTAGTCCTCTTTGAAAGGAAGGACTTCTGATGTGGCGCCTGTGGCTGCTCGGCGCAGCCCTGTTAGCAAGCCCGGCGCTGGCTATTTCCTACACTGTTCAGGTCGCTGCGCTCTCTGACCAGCAGGCCGCCATCGAGCTGCGCCGCCGCCTCATCGCCGAGGGTTACGAAGCCTACCTGGTCAGCGTGCAGACTGAGCAGGGGGTGATTTTCCGCTTGCGCGTCGGCGCCTTTGCCAACCGCGCCGCCGCGGTCAGCTTCGCCGGCCGCATGCCCCCCCTGGGCGGTGCTACACCGGTACCAGCCTTAGCCGAAGATATCCCGGCCGGGCTGTTCCCGCTAAAGCCCCAGCTCATCGCTAGCTACCCCTATCGCGAGCTCTCTATCATCCCCTGGGCCGAAGGCCGGGCTCTCCGCTTTCAGGCTGAAACGGAGGTCGGCCCTACTGACGCTGAACACCGGGTGCTACGTGCCGATCTGGTCGGAAAGCCGTTTCGGGCCTGGCGCGCCCACCCCCAAGCCAATTCCTGGCTGACTAGGGTCTATAACTTCCCGCTCTGGCCCGCCAATCATCGCGACCTGCCTGCCGCAGCCCGCGAGGCCTTTGAGCGCGACGTGCTGACTGCGCTAGCCGGTAATCTCGGCTTGAGCATGGCGGCTATCGAAACCTTTGTCATCCGCCGGGGCGAAGTCCCCTTTGTGGTGCGTGCCGAGCGGCGCCATCTCTTAAGCGACGAGGTTATCCCCTATCCCGCGCTGGGCATCCCACCACCTGGCACCATGCTGCGCGCAGGGCCTGAACTGACCTGGTTCGGCTCTAGCCCTCCCGAGGGGTTTCCCACCGGCCTCCCGGTACCGGTTTTCCACCCGCACGCGGTGCTCGGCCAGCATCCCGCCGAAAATCTTCCCCGTCTGGAGGGGTTACAGCTTACCGGTGTCGGCTGGCACGCTCAGGCTGACGGCGGCTTTACCCGCATCACCGATTTTGCGAGCGGCAAGAGCTTCCGAGCCATCGCCGGCTTCCCGATCTGGGCTTTTGAAGAGTTCTTGCTAATCTATCTTGATGAGCAGCTCGACCTCTACCTGCTCCTTCCGCCGGCCAGCGACCTCTAGCAATGGCATCCTGGACCTTCACACTAAGGAACAGCCAAATGCTGACGGTGCGTCGACCGTACTGAGGGCTTGGCAGTGGCTCGCGGCTGCTTTGCTTTAGACGGCATTCGAAAAATCCCTTGGACTCCGTCGTTGTCATTGCGAGCGCAGCGAAGCAATCTCGCGAAGGGCGTTGGTGGGGGCACGATTTCCGAACGCGCGGTTCCCGAGGTTGCTTCGCCTCGCAAGCTCGGCTCGCAACGACAAGTAGCAAGTAGTTGGTTTGCGGTGAGCGCGACATGCAGCATGCCCCGCTCAGCATGGCAGCCGTTTTCTGAACGCCCTCTAGGTATTAATGGCCTGGGCGCAAGGCACGGGCCTCACCAAGCTACACCTCCCCGTCAGAGCCGACAACCATTAAGCCATCGCCCTGTACCGGCCTAAGCGCTTGGTTGAGGAGGGGCGGTTCAGCCACGAGCTGTAGGAGCTACTACGACCTCAGCTGGCTGGTGGATGCATAAGGGAAACGCCTCCAACACCCATGCCTCATTTATCGCCGCAAAATCTCCAAAGCTTCTTTGGGGCACATGGTAATGCACAGCCCGCACCCCTTGCACCGCAGTGGCGAAATCCTGATCATCTTGGCCTTGCCGTTAAGCCGGACCAGCTCTAAGGCATTGGGCTCAGGGCAGGAGGGAACGCAAACGCCACAACCGTCACACCGGCCTTCCTTTACGCTCGCTGCGTAGTACATGTTACCTCCCGGCGCCCTGCTATCGGCGCCCCTTCGCTCACCATCGCCTTAACCAAATCGTAGGCCTTAGAAATAGCGGTCATATTCTTGCCTAGCAACTCTTGCAGCTTGGAGTATTTCCTCTTTAGCACGTCGTCCAGAGCGGCAGTGGTCCCCGAAGCGATGAACTTGGCGCCGCCAAAGCGCTGCGCGATAGCCTTTTCCAGCCCGGCCAGCGTGACGACGTCGGTAGCCCCGACCAGGCCGCCTAGCAAGACCATGTTGGTAGCTAGCTCAGTATCGGCTACTTCGAGCGCAATCTCAGAGGCCGGCACATAGAGCACGGTAACGTTCAGTTTGGCCATGGTGCGGGCATCTTCCGGCGAGAGCAGCGGCTGCGCGGAGTTAATAATGAGTAACCCATTGGGGCGCAAGCCCTCATAGAAGGGCATGGTGTAGCACTTGCCTTTGGTAATCACCTCGGGGTGAAAGACCATGATAGCGTTGGGATGACCTACTTCGCCTTTTTCATAGACCTTTTGCGAGGAGATGCGGACGTAGCTCTCGGTAGGCGCCAGCCGCTTCTCGGCGCCGAAAAAGGGGATCACGATGCCATAATTGCCATCATTAACGGCCGCCATGCCGAGCAGGTTGGCCGCTGTGACCATACCCTGCCCCCCCAGCCCTGACATTCTGACATCAAGCTTCATGACTGAACCTTCTCGGCCTTAGGCTTCTTCTCAATCGACTCGATGAGCGCTTGGGCTTCCGGGGTCATGTACTCGGTGACCTCGGTGTCCTTGGACTTCTCTAATGTCTCGTCTGGCGCAAACTTGTAGTTGGTGTTGCAGGGACAGAAGATCTGCACGTAAGTCGGGCCTATCTCCCTGGCCACCAGCACGGCCCGCCGCACCATCTGCCCGAGCCGCCTGGCTCGAGCCGGGGTAACGGTGGCGACATAAGCGCAGTTAGCCACCTTAGCTACTTCATGGAAGGGCATTTTGGCGAACTTCTTGCCCAGCGGGGCCATGTTGACTACCATCCCCTGCCGCGTCATGCCGCTCTCCTGCCCCCCGGTGTTGGAATACCCTTCGTTATCGAGCATGATGGTGGTGAACTTCTCCTGTCTAAACCAGGAGTGCAGAGTGGGAGAGAGTCCGATATCGGCTACCCCGCCGTCTCCAGCTACTACCACCACATCCTTGTTCTTCTCCGGGTATCTCAGCCGCAAGGCCCGCCTGAGCCCGCTGGCCACCGCGTTCTGGTTGCCGAAGAGCGCATGCACATTATGCATGGCCAGCTGCGGCATAAGGATCGAGTTGCACCCGGTAGTGCCGACAATTACAGTGTTCTCCGGGTTGGGCAGCGAGGCGACAACCAGCCTGATCGAGAGGCCCAGACCGCATCCAGCACACAGCGGGTGCTCCTCGATAAGCTCCTTGAAGGTTCCTAGATCCTTAACCGACAGGTCCCTACCAAAGGGGCCGTCTGCTACCAGGTCTTGGTACTCCTGGGGCAGGATCTTCTCATAGCCGGGCGATACTCTAAGCGCTTCCATGTTACCCCCTTGCTGCTACCAGCGGCCGCCTTAAGCCCAGGTGGCCGCCGCGTTCGGCGAGTAGCTTCTTGGTCTCGGTCACGATTACCTCCGGGGGCATAGTCATGCCGCCAAATACCCTCGGCCCGCCGAAGATCTTAGCGTTGTCACTCACCCTCGACTTGATCTCTCTGGCCAGCCAGCCGGTGATGTTGTGCTCCGGAACGATGATGGTTCGCGCACGCGCGGCCGCCTCCATAACCTCTTGGTCGGGGAACGGCCGGATCACCTTAATTTTTGCCAAGCCAATATCGATCCCCTCCTCGCGCAGCCTCTCCATGGCTACCCTAGCCTGGGCGGCAGCGGTGCCGGAAGTCATAAACAGCACCTCAGCCTCGGGATGGACCACCTCCACCGAGTTGCCCATATATTTGGCGATATATTTGCGGGACCGCTCGGCGGCTGCGCGGACCTCCTGCTGCCAACTAGCATGAGCGTTATAGCTGATGTAGTTGCTCTTCATGACGAAGGGGTCTTTCATGTGCCTGACCGGGACCGTCTCCATATCCATGGTTACTACCGGCGAGACCGACGGATCATACGGGGGGAGCGCTTCGTCCTCGGGGGGCAGCTCGACAATCTCCCGCGTGTGGGTGACAAAGAAGCCGTCAACACACACCCCTACCGGTAGATGGACATCGGGCTGCTCGGCCACGATGAAGGCCTTCAAAATCATATCGAAGAACTCCTGCGGATCCTCGGCATGGAAGATCAGCATACCGGTGTCGGCCAACCAGCCGATTTCGATATTATCCGGCTGGATGGTCAGGGGCGCGTTCACCCCTCTGGTCATGAAGGCACATACGATGGGCAACCGTTCCCCGGCCCAGCAGGGAAACATCTCAAAGGCGCGCAGCGTTCCCGGCCCGCAGGTAGCGGTGAAGACGCGCACGCCACCCATCGCCGCCCCGGCAACAGCCGACATGACGTTAAACTCATCCTCGCCGCGATAGTAGTCCTTGATATAACCCTGAGCGTAAAGGTCTCCCAAAACATGGGCAGCCTCGCTCTGGGGTGTCACCGGGTAGACAACTACTACATCGACGTTGGCTCTCTTTATCGCCTCGCCGACCGCCTCATTGCCGATCAAAAACTTCTTCTCGCGCGGCGCCTCGAAAAAGATACGCTCTGGGCTGACTATTTTTTGGGCTGGCATAACTACCCCTACCCCTTCTTGATCTTTCTGATGGTCTCGGTTAGCTCCCGCACCTCGGCGGCATGAACGTCTCTGAGAGTAATCATGGCATCCTCATGACCTCTTTGGCCGCACAGCGCGATGGTGTAGCAATCCGTTCCCGCCCTGATGATCTTCAGGGCTAAGTTGGCAAAATGACAATGCACCCCGGCAAAGGCACAGACATCGATCTCGTTGTGCCAGATGGTCAAGTTGGGGTGATTGGGGTTTATTTCAACCGCGGGATTGATCATCGGATACTTCGGGCGATAATCGGGCATGGGGATAATTTTCATGCCCGGCACCTCGGCTACCAGCTCGAGCAGCGCTGTGGCTTTGGCGACCGCCGACTCGGACCAGGCCCAGAGCACTAGCGGACCGGGGAACAGTGTCGGGTTCTTAGCGGCCAGCAGCTTCTTGGCGATCTCTTCCCACGCCACCTCTTCCGGGACAATGCTCCCCTCGATCAGCCCCTGCTTTTCATCGGGCAGCACTATCCCCATCGCCGCTGCCGACGGCGAAAGATACGTCTCGGGGCCGGGGCGCACTTTATAATCGTGTTTATAGCCTAGCAATGTACTCATCTAGTACCCTTTCCAAGCCTGGTCGTCCGCGCTGCGCAGCTACAGCTTGTCTCTACCATACTTATTCAACAACGCCTTGAGCAGGGTCAGATGTCCCAGGAACGAGGTGGCTCATTGCCAAGCGCAACGAGCTTGCCGAGCCGGCTTGTTGGTCCAAGCCACTGCTGGTGGGCTTGCCCTGCCTGCTATAAGCCTGTCGCTTAGCAACTTGCCGAATGTAATGGTTGGTTTTAGACAGCTAGCCTTTTTACACCAACGCGATCAACGTCATTAATCTGACGATGACTGCGGGGCTTTGAGCCAGGCACTCATCCTCTGACCAACCCAGAACAACCGCGCCGCTACCTGACGCATGGGCAGCATTACACTGTATTTGGGTCTCAACAGAAGCGGCATGGTTACATCATGCGTGCCGAATTTGCGCTTGTAGTCGGATAGCCCTGCCAGATCGTAGGTATGCATACCCTTGCGCACCACGTTGCCCTATCTTTGCCCCTGTCGCCTGGCTCTCATCTTACCCCAAGGCCGCCCTCGATGAGATATCCCCTACAGCAGCGCATCTTGCTGGCCAATGATAAAAAACTCACACAGCATCGCTGTTAATGCTTTTCACACACCTCACCCGTAAAGTGCCCCACTAGGGCAGCCGACCTCTGGAGGTATTGATGTCCGCTACGTCTATACCCAATCGCTTATACCCAATCGCTGCCAAGACCGGCACCGCTCACCGCCTACAATCCACAAACTCACGCCTTTAGGGGGTCCCTGACCCAACGCTCCTTGTACTGATTCAAAAAGCCTTAGAGAGGATCCCGCATGAAACCCAACAATCGATCCCTGGGGAGGGTGGCGATTGGCAAACACTCAACACGGCTACGTTTCTATCTCGCGCTGATCATCGGCGCACTACTGCTCGCCGCCTGTTCGCGTTCAGTTGATGGCCCCACCGAGCCAACGCCTGAATGGCAAAGTCAAGATATCGGCCAGGTTCGTGTTGCAGGGAGTGCACAGCTCCTCGAACAGTATGGCCTCGCCATCGTTCATGGCTCAGGCGAGGATATCTGGGGATATGCAGACAGCTTTCACTTTTTCTATAAACCGCTCCAGGGTGACGGCGCAATCACAGCCCAGGTAGCATCCATCGAAAACACCCACCCGTTCGCTAAAGCCGGAGTCATGATCCGCGAGCAGCTCATTCCAGAGTCCAGGAACGCCCTGGCCTCTTTGACGCCCCTGGGCATCGTCGAGTTCAACCGGCGGCTGGAGACGGGCGGTCTGACCAACAATAATCGGCAACCGATCGAGGGCAGTTCGCGCTGGGTAAGGCTGGTTCGGCAGGGTGATATCTTCTCCGCTTATGAGTCGGCAGACGGTGTAGATTGGCACCTGGTCGCTCGTGACACGATAATCATGGCCCCTCAGGTCTATGTCGGACTGGCCGTGACTAGTCGCGACAATCAACAACTCAATACGGGGGTTTTGGATAACGTCTCGGTCTCGGGTACTTTGCCTAGCCCTGGTGAGCCAGACCCCAATCCGGAGCTCATGATCCGAGTGGCTCATGAGCCAGATTTCAGCGACTTTCCTAATCCTGAGCGAGGATTCTATAGCTACATCAACCTGCTTACGGGGCGCGATTTCTCGGGCCTAGCCGCTCAGGGTCTAACCTTAGGCCACGCCTATGTCAGGTTAGATAACTACCGCTATCAACCCCTGCCGGAGTATCTGCTGACCAACCTTCGCCAGGGGTTCGCAGCGGCACGCAACGCCGGAATTAAGGTAATCCTCAGGTTCTCTTACAACTTTGGGTTCTACCGCGACGCCCCCTTGAACAATGTCCTTCAGCACATCGAGCAGCTTGCGCCGCTGCTGCGCGAGAACCAAGACGTCATCGCCGTCCTGCAGGCCGGTTTTATCGGGGCCTGGGGCGAGTGGCATGGCGGCACCTACGGCCTAACAACGCCAGCCAATCGTGAAGCCATCGTCAATGCCTTACTTCAGGCTCTCCCCCCCTCGCGCATGATTCAAATCCGATATCCTCGCTATGTCAGGGATCTCCACCCCACCCCGCTCAGGTCAGATCAGGCGTTCACCAATAGCAACCAAGCTAGAACTGGCCATCACAACGACTGTTTGCTGACCAATGCCTCAGATGCCGGAACCTACCTCTCCGAGCAAGAACGTGGGTATGCTGAGCAGATCAGCCAGTTCACTGTTATCGGCGGCGAGACTTGCGACCTTGGGGGGTTGTCTGAACGTAACCACTGCTCAAATTTCCTGGCAGAGCTTGACCGTTTCAACTGGGATTACCTTAATCACGAATTCTGGAGGCCGCTAATAGATCAATTGAGAGCCCAAGGCTGTTATCAAGAAATTAGGCAGCGCCTTGGCTACCGCTTGCGATTAATCGAGGCGGCTATTTCAAGACAGACCTCTCAAGGGGGGAGTCTGTCCCTAGAGTTGCGGATGACCAACGATGGCTTTGGCAAGGTCTACAATCCACGGCCTATGGAAGTGATTCTACGGCACACCGGGACTCGCTCGGAGCACGTTATCAGGCTAACTGACGACGCCAGGACGCTCCTACCGCTCTCAGGGGAGACTCGCCATCTGGCTTTCAACGTGGCACTTCCCAACAGTGTGGCTGTCGGCGCGTATGAAGTATTTGTGCGTCTGCCGGACCCGGCCCCCGTACTCAACCCGAGACCCCAGTACAGCATCCGCCTCGCCAACGCCGGCACCTGGGAAGCCTCCAGCGGCTACAATGCGCTTCGCCTAACCGTTGAGGTGACCCCTTAAGAATCGAGTCTTAACCCGTACCGCCAGCCCTTTACGGGGTCTAAGGTACGGGTGGGCTATCTTAAACCAAAGCGCCAGTGCCGTTGCTTACCGTCTACCGCCACTATCCAGCTGCCATTATCGGTGAGTTGAGGATCGACATGGTGCATACCGTCAGCATTCCAGCCAGAGCCGCTAGCTTCAATGACAGGCACTGATAGCGCCAAGCGCTCCACATAACTGGTGGTAGTTAGCTCCTCAATCGCATAGGCCCATAATCGGCTACCGTAGATCGGATAACGGTCTTGCACAAACTTATAGATGTTGCCTCCGGCCTTGGTGATCCGCCCTCCCTTGCGGCCAATATCGTCAGTATGCCGTTGGATGGGACTGTGCGGATGCAGCTGCCAAGGCCCTGCCAGGGTATCGGCATAGTAAAGGTTGACATGGCTCTCAGGGTGCCCCCGGGGCTTCACGAAAATCCACCACAGCTCGTTATGACGAATTATGGTGGGGTCAACATACGCTCCGGGAAATAGCAGCGAGGCTAGCTGCCAGGTGTATGGAAAGTCGACGGCCTGATAGAGGCGGACTGAGTGAGCCTGATTGGTTTCCGGCAACATGTAGTACTGGCCCTCCCACTTAAAAACCTGCGGGTAGGAGAGGTGAAAAGGCTCATCTAGCACAATGCGCTCATAGGACCAATGCAGGCCGTCCTGGCTGCTGGCCAAGCCGATTGAGCCCTGTCCGGTGTTACGCTCCATTACTTCGAAAAACATATACCAGCCAGCCTCAGTCCTCACCAAAAAGGGGTCGGCTACGTATTTAGCGTCAACATCGGTCACATCGCGGCCTGTCAAAACCGGATTAATGCCTGGCACCGGGGTGAGATTAAGGGGATAGTCACCGGTGTAGATGCCGATCGACCACTCAGAGGTCCGCTCCATAAACGGTACGATGCCCCGCAACGGGAAGCCACCCACAATGTAACCGCCGACAAAACCCAGGGCCAGGGTCGTCAAAATTACGGCGCCAAGCTTTAGAACGTTCAACCGCTTCATGGAGGGATTGTACTAGAGCTAGCCGCACTCTTCGCCGCTTCCATCACAACGTGACCGCTGCGGTTGCAGCGGCAGCTGGGCATCATAGAATTGAGGCCGCGCAATATGATCCCTACCCTGCCCAACCTAACGCTCCGCCTGCCGACCACGGCTTTGACACTTCTGGCGGCGCTTGTTTTGGGGACGGCACTTGGGCTAGCGGTAGTCAGCTTCCCCTTAATCCTGGTACTGCTAGCGGCACTTGTGATAGCGCTGCTCATAAGCTGGCAGCTGCTTAAGTTCTCGCACCTGACCGTTACCGTTTTCTGGATCGCCTTTGCCCTACAGGTCACGCTCTTCTCCGGCTTTGAGTTGCAAGGGCTCTACTACCCCCTTTATCTCTTGATGATCGGCAATATCGCGATCCGCCTGCTAGCCGGACGCTTGCAAGTGTCACCGCTGATCTTGAGCATCTATCTGCTCTTTTATTGCACGGTGCTGTTTGGCCTGTTCAACCTCCCGTCCTCACCCGACTTCACCGTATGGCAGCGTCTGTTTATCTACGCTCTGGGTCTAATCGTACTCCTCCAGTTCACCGCTCAATCATCACTATGGTGGCTGCCCAGAGTACAGGTGATAGCGGGGCTTGTCGTATCAGGCTGGGTTGTTATCACGGCGGCACAGGCCGGTTTTGCTGACAGAGGTGGCGTCGCGGTCGATCAGAACTTCGTTGCGTTCATCATTGCGCTAGGGCTAACGCCGCTACTGTCACGCTTTTTGAGTACCGCAACCGGCCTCTTGGCACGCCTAGGTATCGGCTTAGGCGTGGCACTGGGCATCTATGCCATGCTGCTATTGGCCTCCCGGGGGATGGCCGTGGCCCTGGCCATGGTCTTTGTAGTTATGCTGGCGCGCATCGTGCTCGAGCCGCGCCGAAGCATCCCTGTTATCCTGACCGGCAGCCTCCTGGCAGTAGTCCTGGTAAGCCTTCCGGGCAGCGATCAGCTCTTCAGCCGCTTTGACGACGCCGACCTTGCCACGGCTAATGAGCGCCTCCCGCTCTGGGAAGCAACTCTGCGCGAATACGCTGCCTCCCCGTTGCCGCAACTACTCCTCGGTCACGGTTTTGATACCAGTAAGATCGTTGCGCTAGACGTTTCTGGCTACACTACCTCCACCCACAACGCCTACTTGCAGATTCTTTATGAGTTCGGTCTGATCGGGCTGGCGCTGTTTCTGGCCCTTCACGGCCTGGTGATAAGCGCCGCCTGGCGAGACAACAGCTATCTTACCCTCTATACCCTTGGCACCGTCACCTTCCTGCTGTTTGCCAATCTGAGCGTTAATGCACCGGACGGATTCCTGTACTGGATAGTGCTGGGGCATCTACTAGCGATCGGAGTGTGGCAACATGCCGCCAAAGGTTACGCTGATCATCCCTACCTACAATAGAGCCCGCCTGCTGCCCCGCGTCCTGAAAATCGCCTTGATGTCGCTTTTGCCCTCAAGCTTAGTCGCCTCTATCGCTACCTGTATGCCTAGGAACAGCGCCAATTGCCGCCCTAGTCGCTGCATGGCCAGGTTGCGCAACAGCCGTCAGTCATCCCCAACCATCCCGCTATGACAGGAGCGGGTAACTTGAACACTCCTTACCTGGCGCTATTCTTGCCTTCGCTCGAGGGGGGCGGCGCCGAGCACGTCATGATGGATTTGGCACGCGGCTTCGTCGGGCGCGGCTTTCAGGTCGATCTTGTACTGGCCTCAGCGCAGGGCGCATTTCTAACCCAGGTGCCAACCGGCGTCAGGGTAATCGACCTCAAGGCGCGTAGAACCCTCACCGCGCTCCTGCCGCTAGTTGGTTATCTTCGGCGGGTCAGACCGACGGCGCTACTAGCTACGCTCGATCACGCCAACCTGATAGCCTTGATTGCCAAGGCTCTGGCCGTCACCAGGACCCGCACGGTCATCCGCGAGGCCAATATACCCTCGCGAGAAACGACCCGTAGCCATAAAGAGCGTCTGCTACTGAGGCTGATGCGCTACCTGTACCCTCGTGCTGACGCCCTTATCGCTGTGTCACAAGGTGTCGCTGACGACCTAGTAACGACCTTGGGGCTTAATCCTTCACGAGTTCGGGTTATTTACAACCCGGTCGTCACCGATCAACTCCTGCAACAAGCTAGCGAACCGCTCATCCATCCTTGGTTTGCCAAGGGACAACCCCCCGTGATCCTGGGCGCGGGACGGCTGGTCTTGCAAAAGGATTTTGCCACACTCATCCGCGCCTTTGCCGGCGTTAGGAGGCAGGCTCATGTCAGGCTTGTCATTCTGGGAGAGGGAGAACTTCGCTCCGAGCTGGAAATGCTGGTTCGGGAGCTAGGGCTTCAGGGCGATGTGGCGCTGCCGGGATTTGTCGATAACCCCTTCCCCTTCATGGCTCGAGCCGCGGTCTTTGCACTGTCCTCAGCATGGGAGGGGCTTCCTAACGTTCTAATCCAGGCCATGGCGCTCGGCACGCCGGTCGTTTCAACCGACTGCCCTAGCGGCCCCCGCGAAATCCTCAAAGGCGGCGAGTACGGTAAGTTGGTTGCTGTTGGGGATGACCGAGCCCTCGCCGAGGCGATCCAACGGGTGCTCGAGCTTCCGCGCTACAACCTGATCACGGACTGGGTCAAACCGTTCCGCGAGCCTTTTGTGACCACGCAATACCTGCACGCCCTGGGTTTTGACTCAACCCATGAAGAATGATGAATCTGGCTTGTAACTAGCCAGCCAGGCGGTTTCGCGCCCAGCATTACAAACCGTACCCCGCTACATGATGACGGTCACCTGATTCAAGCCATCACCATAAAAGCTCTGTTTAACCAGCCCTCTCAAGGGCGCCGTTGTAGGGCCTTTACAGCTCTTGTCCGCTTCCCGGACGGCTCTCATCTTACCGCAAGGCCGCCCTCGATGAGATATCCCCTACAGCAGCGCATCTTGCTGGCCAATGATAAAAAACTCACACAGCATCGCTGTTAATGCTTTTCACACACCTCACCCGTAAAGTGCCCCACTAGGGCAGCCGACCTCTGGAGGTATTGATGCCTGCTACGTCTATACCCAATCGCTGCCAAGGTCGGCGCCATTTATCACCTTTAGCATCCCTGGCACTACCGAGGGCTCTTAACCCTCGATCCTTGTCGTACAAAGAACTTAGAGAGGATTTCATATGGAGTCTAACCCGATCAATCGACCCCTGGGGAGGGTGGCGATTGGCAAACACTCAACGAGGCTGCGTTTATGTCTCTCGCTGATCATCGGCGTGCTATTGCTCGCCGCCTGCTCGCGTTCAGTTAGTCACCCACCAGATATTCCCCCAACTGAACCCTCCACGCCGCAATGGAGCAACCTAGACATCGGTCAGGTCAGCCTACCGGGAAAGGTATACTTCTTTAGTGACCAGCACGCCGAGGTACATGGCTCAGGCAATAACATCTGGGGTGCCGCGGACAGTTTCCACTTCGTCTATCAGCCACTCCAGGGTGACGGCGCAATTACAGCCCGTGTAGCATCGATCAACCACACCCACCAGTGGGCTAAGGCCGGAGTCATGATCCGCGAGCAGCTCATTCCAGAGTCCAGGAACGCCCTGGCCTCTTTGACGCCCCTGGGCATCGTCGAGTTCAACCGGCGGCTGGAGACGGGCGGTCTGACCAACAATTATCGGCAACCGATCGAGGGCAG
>Ga0208733_100448_pt1 | contig 18272 bp, 12 predicted proteins | sample SubbioR11Jul_8B1_FD_184816 | JGI IMG/M metagenome (GOLD analysis project Ga0208733, IMG submission 184816) | Serpentinite rock and fluid subsurface biosphere microbial communities from McLaughlin Reserve, California, USA - CR11Jul_8B1 (SPAdes) | ecosystem: Environmental > Terrestrial > Deep... | reverse complement strand
CGCCCCTGAAATAGATGCCCAGATCGACCTCTTTTGATATTGAAATAGGTTGTGTACGCTCCATTAATATAATGAAGAATCTTCGAAAGATTTCCCCTTGGAGTTTCCAACAGAAGATGATAGTGTTTCCCATCAAACAGTAGGCATGGATAACAGCCCCGTATCGCTCATGGGCCGATTCAAGATAAAATAGATATTTTTCTCTGTCCCGGTTGCTTTGAAATACCGCCCTTCTTTCATTTCCACGGGAGGTCACATGATAAAATGCTCCCGGATACTCAATCCTCAACGGCCTCGACACTCCTACCCCCTCCCTGTCATTCGCCACCTTGTCTCATGTTGCGGCCTGACCCCTCTATGACGTGTGACCCCTCTATGACGTGATGACCCCTCTATGACGTGTTCAACCTGTTATTTCCTCTCTCTTCCTCTGCTCTTACTCTCTTCATAACGCTTGACAATAACTTCTAAAATCGTAACAAGTAATAAGAACCCCATCAAACCTAAGCCGAAAACGTATTTAGGCAGGTAATACCAGCACAGAATCAGTAAAGCAGTTAGTGGTAATACGGTTAGAAGACCTACCAAAATCCTTTTCTTTGTTGTAAGTCCCTGGCTCATCTTTTGATATCTCTATTTGCAAGGCCCCGCAAATTCAGTCTTTGTATATCCAAAATCCTGCATCGCCTTTTCCCAATACTCAAGCGCCAACTTAAAATCATAGATGGCAGCTCCAGTAAACCCAACTCCAACAGAATATCCGATGATAGCACCTACGACTGTTTTGGCAGTAGTAGCACCAACAAAAAAACCGCCTAAAGCAACTTTCGCTGATTCCGCTGATGAAAAAATAGACATTCCACTACTTGCCAGGTAAACCAGCCCTCTCGCCGTTCCTGGCTCCATATTTGCTGCAACATATTCTGCCAATACAGCCGCTCCATAGGAAACAACAGCCCTTACCCTGGGATTTCTGTATAGGTCGCCAAAGGTTTCTCTTAAATCAATTAATCCAAGTGGATCAATCGCATTGATCGGATTATTTGCCACAATAATCCGGTAGACCACCTTCAGCCCAGGAGAAGAACCCCTTATATTCTCATCCGGTTGGAGGCGATCCTTAAAGTAAGCCCATCCCAGATTTTGGCTTCAATTTTCAAAGAGCGTAAGTGAAGTTGGCCCCATTTAATCACTGAGTAAGATCAAAAGTCAAGCGGTTAAAAGAAAAAAATTCTCTCTTTAATTGGGAGCCCTGAGAGGGCGGATGGGAGCAAGGGAGAGTTTGTGGAGCTTGTCCTGAGCGAAGCGAAGGATCTGAAGCAATCTCTCTCTTGCGATGGGCGGGCGGGTGCCTGCCCTGAGCGAAGTCGAAGGGTCTGCTCTGGCATGAGCCTTGCCACAGTGAGCCTGTCGAACTGCTACAAGGCGAATGACGGAGCAAAACAGACGGCTTGATGATGGAGCAGAGCGCAAGCATGAAGCCCACATCTTTTCTTTGTGGGAGCCCCTGGGGGCAGACGGGAGCGGAGGGCCGTGCTGGAGTCGGCACCAAGGATCATAACGAATAAGCGGGAAGGAAACATAACACACTTGTTATGTTTAGCGGAGTGAGGGAAGGCTGGAGGGCGCGGCGGTTGCTCTCTTTAATTGCAAGCGCCGTGACCGAGAGGCCCCGTCGGATAATGGCGCCATTATCGGATGGGCCGAGCGAGGCGACTTCCCGCCGATGAAGAGCTACCAGAGTCCCTACGGAGAAGGCCCGGAGCGGGGCGGGCGGGGGATCTCAATCGATGGCCGCAGGCCCCCTCCTTATCGTGTCTTTAGTCCCTGTCCTTTTCTCTTGGATGGCAACGGCTGTGCACTTCTTTGAGATCTGTGATGCTCACGGAGGCGTAGATCTGGGTCGAATCCAGTGAGGCATGGCCCAGCATCTCCTGGATGTGGCGGATGTTGGCCTTGTTTCTGAGCATCAGCGTGGCACAGGTGTGTCGGAAGGTATGAGGTGAGATCGTCTTTTTGATCTTGGCTTTCTTCGTATATCGCTTTACGATCTCCCAGACCATGTTTTTGGAGAGTCTATTTCCCTTGAGGGATAGAAAGAGATGGTTGTTGTAAGGATCTCTGATTAAAGATGGACGCACAGCCTTGATGTAATTCTCGATATATCGGCAGGCGATCTTACCAATGGGCACCACCCTGTCTTTATTTCCTTTGCCGCTGTTGACCCGAAGAAACCCATCATTATAGTCCACGTCCTGAAGAAGGAGGTGATTGAGCTCTTCCCTTCTTATGCCACTGGAGTAAAGGAGCTCGAGAATGGCTCTGTCTCTGTAACCCAGGGCGGTCTTAGTATCCGGGGAATGGAGGAGCTTCTTCATCTCCGATTGCGTGAGAATCGATCGAGGCAGCCTCTTGGGAGTCTTGGCATAGGAGATGTCCTTTGCCGGATCACCCACCAGGTAGTCATTCTCACCAAGAAAGCGAAAGAAGGATTTGACGACCTTCAGGGCGTTGTTTTGTGTGACGACACTGTTTGGCTCTCCTTTGAAGTTTATCTCCTCATAGAGGTACGTCTGGTAATCCCTGATCGTATCTTTTTTGACGGCGGTGATCTCATCGATGTTTTTCTCATTGAGATAACGAAAGAAGCGCTTAAGGTAGAAGAGATGGCCTTTGATGGTGTTTAAAGAATAATTGAGCAAAGTGAGATGACGGCGATACTTTTCTCCGAGGTCAATCATGGAGGTAAGACCCTTTGATGCTCTGGATGTCAGGGGTTATTTCTTCTTTAATCGGCTTGTCCTTCTCTCTCGGATGGTGGACGCTGTGGGTTTCCTTGACCTCCATGCCTGCAACCTTGGTATAGATATGAGTGATCTTGAGACTGGAGTGTCCAAGCATCTTCTGAATAGCCGTGATATCAGCTCCATTTTTTACAAGCTGGGTGGCAAAAGTGTGCCTGAAGACATGGGGCGTGACCTTCTTTGGGATCCCGGCCTTTCTGGCATAGTTTCTGACCATGATCTCGATGACGATTTTGGACAAGGACTTCCCACTCTGGTTTACAAAGAGATTTCTAATAGCTTTGTTCTCTCTGGTGTGATGGGGTCTCACATGGGTGATGTATTCTTTGAGGAATCGGACAGCATGGCGGCCAAGAGGAATGACTCGATCCTTTGCAAACTTGCCTTTATTGACTCTAAGCATTCCTCCTTGAAGGTCACAATCAAAGATCGTGAGGTTGACCATCTCCTCAAGCCGGATGCCTGTGGAGTAAAAGACTTCAAGGATGGTTCGATCACGGATGCCCGTCATCGAAGAGAGATTGGGCTGATCCAATATTTTTCTTGCTTCATCCTCGGTTAAAACCACTCTTGGAAGCCGTGTTTCTTTCTCTGGCTCTTTTAGGTATTCGGCAGGGTTGACAAGAATCTGGTTGGTCTCCTCCAGGTATTCAAAGAACCGTTTGATGGCTCTGATTTTGATGGAGATGGTGGCAATGGTGTACCCCTTGCCGCTTTCCTCTCTATGCTCTGTGATTTTCAGCTGGTAGTCTTTGAGATTATCCCTGGTCACACGTTTGATGTCGGCGATCTCTTTCTCACGGAGATAATCAAAGAGACCCTTAAGATGTCCGCTGTATGAAGCGATGCTCATAGGAGAGTAGCTCTTCACCTTTAGGTGCTCTCTGAAGCCAAAAAGAAGATCGTTAAACTCATCGCTCATTGATTTCTCCTGTTGTTACGCACCCCGTTGCAGTTAAAGGAAAAGGAGGTGTCGTAACCGTATAGGATTTCTCTAATCTCTTGTCTTTAATTAGTTTTTTACTCATCACTCGAAACTCATCACTCATAACTGCTTCTATATATGCTTTTTTCAAAAACCCTCCAAGTTGATGCCATTTTGACTGCAACTCCTTGACCAGCAAGGGCTTCATGGATTTCATTCGTTCCCTACTCGTGCCCTCCAACCGCCCTCCAAGTACCCTCCAGGTTGCCTTTTTTGCCCTCCTAGTTGTGGATAACTCGGAGCTTGTCCTGAGTTTGCCGAACGGATTCGGATCGATGAGCACCGATTGGTGATCGCTGATTACGGATTTTCTCCTTCAATTGCTCGATGGTTGTCAGCCCCATAAGAAACGGTCTTCCGTCTTCTCCGCCGCCTGGATAGAGAAGTTCATAGATGTATTCCTTTCCTTTTTTGCCTGTGACGGAGTAGATGTATTCCAGGTCTTCGATCTGTTTGATGTGGCACTTGATCTGAAAGTCACTCCAGCGGGTCCACTCCCTGATATCTCTTCTCGTGAAGCGATAGTCCTTGGCCTCGATCTTTAGCTCCTTACATCGGGTCTCCACCATCTCACGGATCATCTTGAGCAGTAATCTCGATGGAGGAGAGATCTCATCGAGACATCTGCCCAGGATCTCGTTGGCAAGGTGGTTGGCCTTCTCGATGTCGTCGAAGATCACCTCGATGAATTGAATCACATCGTTGTCATGACCAATGGCCTTGATCTCCCGCTGGTACTGATGCAGGAAGGCGATAGCTTTGATGAGACCGAGATATTTCTTGTGGTCCCTCCTCGCCCTTAAGGATTCCGAGGGGAAGCTGAGATGGGAAGCATAAGGATTGATCACCTGAATGGGCCTCAATAACCTCTGGGCATTGTGATGTCTCCTGATGATCCGCTCGGTCTCTGCTTTTTTTATCAGCCCCTCTAAGGTTTCCTGCTCTCTTTGCTTCTTGAGGATCCGCTCAGTCATCTCTCTCGATTCATCGATGGTGAGCGTAATGAATCGATTCGATGTCTCATAATCGAGCTCCACCTCTGTGGTCGTAATCATCAAAGCCACAGGACCTTTGACGCGGTACTCCTCGGTCTTGAGTTTGCCGGTTAAAGGGTCCTTGCCTGTTGCTGCGATGGAGAGATATTTGGAGGACTGGATGTTTCGGATACTGTAGGAGGCATCTCTTGCCCCATGTTCTTCTTCAATCGCCAGAAGCTTATGAGCCAGGCTGTTTTCCTCCTTGTAGAAGAGAGCCTGACTCGTCAAGCGCGTGTATCGCGCATGGTCCTCCGGAGGGATAAGCATCATGACGGCATCCTGAAGAGCGCTCTTACCCGCTGCTGACCTTGACTGAATGAGAATCGATAAAGGCTCATCAAGTTTTCTGCTGGTGGCAGCAATGTAGCCCATGAGCTTGTTGGCTTCTTCCCCAGTAAACCCAATGGTCTCAAAGTCCTGAAGGATGCGATTAAAGAGAGAGGAGTCTTTTAGGAATTCTAAGGCTTCTTCTTCCTCGCTCTGAGTCATCTTCGGAATGGAGCCGCTCTCTTTTTCCTCCAGCCTCCAGGACTCAGCCAGGTCGATCAGCCTGGTGATGTCCTCCAGGATCAGCTCTTCTTTTTCTCCAAAGAGCACGGCACAGGCCTTAGCAAAGAAGAGACGGCTTCGGTTGGAGTTGAGATCGACGGTATCGAGATGAAACGGAGATGCAAGTGCGGAATGCGGATTGCGGAATGCGGAGTCTAAGGATTGGGGACCGGTGACTGACAACTGTTTGACTGCTTTTATAGTTGCTTTGAGCTTCACTCCCTCTCTGGTGACTCCTCTGACCTCATATCTTCGCTCCCCATACTGGATGATAAAGCCGGTGTCGGTCTTTTCATAAAGCTTCTGTTCTTGTTTAATCACCTTATCGGATCGAATGGAGGCCCTGGGGTTGGCTTCTCTGAGAAGGCTGTCAAAGATGGAGGGAGCATCAGCAGTTAAGCCTGTCCTGAGCGAAGTCGAAGGAGAGAAGAATGAATTGATGTCCACCTTCCCTACTGATTCCAGAGAAGGAAGACTGACGATGTAAGGATCAATGCCCTTATCTCTTAACTGACCGGCGATCCGATCTGCCCCCTGTTTGCCGGCATCATCCCTATCAAAGCAGATATAAACCTCTTCGGTCTGATATCTTGCAAAGAGTTTGAGATGATCCTCTGTCAAACCATTTACCCCATAGCAAGGGATCACGTCCTTGAAACCGGCCTGGTATAAGGTCAGGGCATCGATAATCGATTCGGTGAGAATGATCGATTTGCTCCGCTTGGTTGCCTGGTAGTTGAACACCCCTTTCCTTGGACCTGGGAGATAGAGATGATCGGTTTCACCTGGTGTCATTCTCCGCCCATAAAGCCCCACACAGTCCTTATTCTCATCGAACAAAGGAAAGACTACACACCCATAAAACATCTCATGACGTTTACCATTGAGAATGCCGATTTCCTGAAGAGTCTCCCGAATCTCCCCATCATCGGGGATGGTGTTTAAGAGCGTGCCGTTACTAAGACCGATCTTAAAGTCGGTGAAGATGCTGTTATCGGTGATCCCTCTGGCCTTGAGATACTCCAGTGCCCTTGAGTCCTCACAAAAGCTCTGGTGATAAAAAGAAACCACTCGATTCAATAAACGGGTTCGGTTGACAGATGAGTGAAGTGGAGAATTTCGAGCTGCAGGTTTCGGGTTCTGATTGCTAACGGCAGATGGATGACCGTTGCCGTTTGAGAGCTTCTGTACTGCTTCTCTGAACCCGATCGCTTCCTTCTTGCAGACGAATCCGATGACATCTCCACCGACACCACACCCAAAGCAGTGATAAAGGTTGGTCTTTGGATTGACGGTAAAGGAGGGAGTCTTCTCCTTATGGAAGGGACAGAGACCAACGTAATTGGAGCCTTTCTTTCTGAGCTTGACGCCGTAGGACTCGATGACCTCCCTCAGATCATGCTCCCTCTTGATCGCCTCAATCTCCCCCTTACTCACCCTCATCTGAAAACCCCTGTCAAGAGAAAAACCTTGACTTTAGACCCAAAATATTTATAATACTTATTTAGGTATATCTAATATCATAAAAGGTATCTACATGTCAAGTTCTTTTTATCGACTCTACACCTCCTCGGGCAGGGCTTCTCAAAACCCTGTGTTAAAATACGATAGCAAGACAAGCATACCAAAGGAGGTGCCTTCGATGTCATTTGGAAGGAATCTATCGAGATTCAGAAAAGAAAAAGGCTTAACACAGGAAGAACTGGTTAAACAAAGCGGGGTGGCGATCTCCCAAATCAGGCGATATGAGGCGGATAAGTCTTCCCCCACCCTGGATGTGGTCGCACGGTTGGCCAGGGCCTTGGGTGTTTCTCTTGATGAACTGGCTTTCGATAAGACCACGGGAGTGGCAGCAAGTAAACTCATGGACAGAGAGCTTTTAGAACAGTTTGAGATGGTGTCCGCTCTGGAGGAAGATGAAAGACAGGCAGTTAAAAGGATATTAGAGGGGGTTATTGTGAAGCATCAGGTGGAGAAGATGATGAGACCGAAAGCCGAGAAATCCTGGTCTCAAAGGTTCAGGGAGATCACGGACAAGCTGGCAAAGGGGGCCAAAGACTACTCCCAGGAGGAAATCGATAAGGTGATCGATGAGGCGGTAGCCTCGGTTAGGGCAAAAGGGCGTGCCCGTGCTTAAGGCGGTCATCGATACCAGCGTGATGGTCAGTGTGGCATTCCCAAAAGGGGAACTGGCCAGAGAACTCAGGGACATGATCGCAGATGGAGCCTTTACACTGGTTACATCGAAGGAGATCATGGCCGAACTCTATCGAGTGCTTCATTACCCCAGAATCCTAAAACAGTTCAACGCTTCCAAAGATGATATTGATGAGTTTATCGGCATGATCATGGAGCATGCCTTACTCACAAAGGCTCAATATGGCCTCCGTAAGATTACAGCTGATCCTACCGATGATATGTTTCTTGCCTGTGCCCTGGAGGCCAAAGCTGACTTCATCGTCTCCAGAGACCCCCACCTCAGAAACTTAAAACAGTTCCAGGGAATTAAGATCATTGATGTGAAGGAGTTTGTGGAGAGGGTAAGGAAAGGGATGAAGTAAAAACAAAGGGCCGCACCAAAAATGAATTTTGGAGATGCGACCCTAATCCTTTTCTCCGACCCTACAATGTAAAAATATACATAATGAGGAAAAACGGAATCATTAGCGAAAGATACCATACTCTTATTCTGTACTGATAGGTTTGAAGTAACCTAACGTCGTCTTTATCTATATTCTTCGTCCAGCTTTTTCCGAACGGTAATTGGGACAGGATTACGACTTTTCTTGGGTATTTGTCCTTTATATTCTTATCAGGTTTTGCTTTGAACATCCATATAATTATTAATGTCTCTGCCACTATCCAAGCAGGGACGAAGAAATACAAAATTGCTTCCTTTACATTAAAGCTCATACAAACCTCTCAAAACGGTAAAAACAGGGAGGCGGCGCAGAAAATAGCTAATGCTGGACCGCCTATATAAATACCGATCATTTCTTGCTTGGTCTCTTCCTTTAGTTTCCTGAGTATTTCCTTGTCTATCTCATTCATTTGATAAAAATAGTCTTCTAATTCCTTTGCTGGCAAGTTACCCGCCTGACATTTATCATCTAGCTTCTTCTTTTGGTTCCGGAGTTGTTCAATTTCCTTTTGGAGCTTATTTAAGGTATAACCCGTATAAATTGCATCGCCTATGGTCAAAACAACACACGCTCCAACTGCAATTGGGCCGTGCCCGGTAGGGTCTATGGAGTTTATTGGATTATTTCCCACATACCCATAAAGATCCACGTCACCGCCGGCAAAGTCAATAGGGTCTTTCGCTGTCCATCTACCGATATCCGGATCGTAGTCTCTGAAGCCAAATCTGACAAGGCCGGTGTTTCTGTCATGCATCCCCCCAGCAAAGCCAAACGGAATAGTAAATGTCGGATTGGTATCATTGATTATACTCCCAAACGAATCGTAGTCAATTCTTTTTACTACATTTCCGGAGGCCTCTGAAACCACTCTCAAGGAACCTACTTGGTCATAGGTCAGGTAATAAGTAGTTCCACCTCTGGTCATGGCCACTGGCATTCTGGCATCAGCATACTGGAAACGCATGATTAAGGTGTTACTTCCATCATAAACAGCGAGCAATCGAGTCAAGCCCTGCCAGAGGTATTTCTCAACGATCACACCATCTATTTTTTTGGCGATCCTTCTTCCCAATGGATCATTTATGTTCTCAACGAGCCTTCCATCTGGCAAATTAACACTCAAAAGCTCTCCACGGGAAGAATAATTATATTGCGTCACATTTGCTCCTTGAGTTTTTGTCGCTAAAAAACCATCCGCATCATACTGATAAGTGGTATCCCCTGTGGTGAGCAGATGATCCTCATCCGAATAGGTAAATGTCCTTCCAGAGATTCCTTTCAGCACATTCATCTCATAAGTGCGTCTACCGACTAAGTCATATTGATATTCTTCTATTAAAATTCCGTCTTTAGTCACAGTCAGAAGCCTTCCCATATCATCGTAAGAGTAAACGTAATTTGAGGTTATTCCTTCAACTGTCTCTATTTTAGAAGTGATTCTACCAGTCTTGTCACGAGTGAGATTCCAGGAAGTGAGGTTGTTACCATTTACAACAAAGCTCGTTCCTCCCAGTTCTCCATAACCATTGAAGGAACGGGTAAGGGTTAAAGCTCCACCCGTAACTGCCTCAGGCAAACCATTTCCAGTGTTACGGGTGATGGTAAAGGCTCCTGATCCAGTCAGAAGTCCATCGTTGTCATAGGTGTAATTTACAGAACTACCTGCATAAGTGAACTGTCTCATGTTAAACTCACTATTGTAGGCATAATTAAGGGTTAGATTGAGGGTTCCGTTCAAGGTTTCAGAGGTAACCAGAGAACCATCATATCCATAGGTGATTATTTCGGTTCCCTTTGCAATTGAACCTGTCTTTGAACCACAGAGATAAGTGAAGTCAATATTCCCTTCGGGAGTTTGGGTCTGAATTATTCTATCTTTGTCATAAATATTTCTGATCTGTTTGCCTGTAGGGAAGTTTATCTGTAGGAGTTTCCGGTCTCGATTATACAAATAGCTGTAACTTCCACTCAGAGGTGTCTGATACGAAGAATTAAGATTGACCTTATTGTAACCAAAACCATGATTGATGATTGATGGATTGGTAAGGACAGTCATGTTGCCGTTCCTGTCATAGGTGAAACTTACAGAAGAGCTATCTGGACGAAAAACTCCTGTCATCCGGCCCACGGCATCATACGAATAGTTTGTCACTTTATTCTCAGGATCGGTAATGGAAGAGAGGTTCCCCTGGGCATCATAAGCAAGGGTCGTCTGCCTGATATCAGTATTGATTGAGGTCAAACGTCCTCTGGTGTCATATCCAAAATTCGTATCATAAAGTCCAGGGATGGTAAGTTTTGTGGTTAGAAGATTATTGGGATCATAGAACGTGGTTGTTGTTCTCCCAACGGGCGAAGTCAGGGTTTTCTTCGATTGAAGGGTATTAGCTACAAACGTTGTCAGCTTGCCATTAAGTGTAATCTTTTCACTGATCAGGTCAGGAATTGTGTCTGCGTTCGTATCCTGGTATGTTTTTTCCCGGAGAATAATTTTTTCCAAACCAGAAGTGGTTTTCTCTCTCATTTCTTTTACGGACTCATATTTATATTGCGAATCGACCCCATATTTGAAAGTAAGATTCGTTCCGCAGGGAAGGGATTTGGTTGCGGTGAGTTTATCCCCAGAACGGCTATAAAGAGTCTCAGCACCTGAAGGATCGGTGATGCGAGAAGTATAGGCTCCGGTTGAATCGGTATGGTCTAAGTAAGTGGTGAGATTACCCTCGGCACTGAGGACCTCGGTTCGAATACTACCATTTTCATGGGCTGTCCTCGAATATTGCCACTGTCCTCCCTCCTGATCTTTAGCATCCGTCAATCTTCCTATTGAATCAAATGTATGCTCAAATCGGTTCCCTTCTGGCTCTATCTTGGCAGTCATCAGGCCATCTGGGTTGTATTCAAAGCTGTAGAAATTAGTATCGGGATACGTGATCCGGGTGAGATGATTGTTTGAGTCGATTGTAAGAGTAGTTGTTAATCCATCTGGTGGAATAATGGCAGTAGGTACGCCACTTGCGTCTCTCTGGATGGTCGTTTGATTACCAAATTGGTCAGTGATAGAGATTAGGTTCTTGTTCGGGTCATAGCCAAATGTAAAAAGGGCACGTCCTGTATCAAGATTGATGGTTAACTTGTGCTGTCCGGCACTGCTTACAATATGACCCAGACCATTTTCTTCGGCAAAGTGTATGTCTTCTCCTGTCGTTAACCTTGTGAAGACAGAGGGCAGAGCAACTTTACGAATACGTCTATCGCCATCCGCAATATAAATATTGCCTACAGCATCTATCGTCACCCCATAAGGAATACCAAGTTGTGCTTCTGTCGCCGGCCCACCATCTCCGAGATAGCCAGTTACCCATCCACCATTGCCGGCTACTGTGGTGATGATACCATTTATATCCACCTTCCGAATACGTCCGCTATACTGATCCGCGATGTAAAGATTTGTAGAGGTATCCACTGCTATGTAAGAAGGAAAATAGAGCCATGCTTGTTTGGCGGGACCTCCGTCTCCACCATAGGCCCCAAATCCAGTTCCAGCCACTGTGGTTATAATCCCACTTGTATCAACCTTTCTGATACGGTGATTTCCGGTATCACCAATGTAAAGATTTCCGTCGACATCCATAGCCACCCCACGTGGATAAATAAGTTTGGCTTGGGTAGCAGGCTCTCCATCGCCACTGTAGCCAGGGACTCCATTCCCTGCGACTGTTGTGACAATCCCACTCGTATCCACTTTTCGGATACAGTGATTTCTGGAATCAGCGATATAAAGATTGCCGGACGCATCTAACATCAAACCACCCTCTGGATGATTAAGCTGGGCTAAGGTGGCAGGCCCTCCATCGCCGCTGTAACCAGGGACTCCATTGCCTATTATACTACTAATAACCCCGCTTGTATTAACTTTTCTTATGCGGTGGTTTTCGCTATCAGCAATGTAAAGATTTCCAGATTCATCTACAGTGACACCAAATGGCCAGTTAAGCTGAGCTAAAGTGGCAGGCCCTCCATCGCCGCTGTAGCCTGGAGTCCCATTGCCTGCTAGTGTTGTAATAATTCCATTTGTATCCACCTTTCGAATTCTGAAATGATATACATCGGCAATAAAAAGGTTCCCAATGGAATCCACCGTGACAGTGTGAGGGCCATAAAGTGACGCTCCTGTAGCCAGAATTCCGTCACCATTAAATAACCAATTTCCATTGCCAGCCACAGTGCTGATAATATTTATATAATTCTTTGTTATTGTTCCGTCGCCTTTATAAAGTGTGGATGGGTCCATAGGGCTGAGGTAGTGATGGGGGGACAGGGTCCAGCCTTCCGCAATCACACCAACTCTCCCTCCCAGGTGAAGATCACTACGTTTCCATGAAATTACTTCCTGCCCACGAATACCGGTAACATCACGGCCTGCCTGGGCAAATGCCTGTTCAAAATTACCTGCTGACAAATAGACAACATCGTAAACAAAACCTATGTTTATATGCGCGGTTGTCGGTCCGTTAATTTGCCTTCCAAGGTAATCCAGCCCATCCCAAATAAATTCTACTTTTTGATTGGGCAGGGGATTTAAGGTCTGTTCAAATGTTCTGCCTGCAACTTCCATCTTAACAACGATACTCCTAAGACTTGTAGGTACTGTGGCCCCGCTTGCAGGGACTGTAATCCTGTGACGAAAACCTTTGACCCTACAGCTGGCATAATGAAGTGCCATACCTGTACCGGGGATAGGAATATTCTCATGGAAGATCCGGCTTCGCTCTTCGATAAAAGAACTTGTTTTTCTTCTGCAGTCTTCTTGTTCCTCTCTTTGCTGGTCTGCATTGGGAGTACCAGTTGGGTTGGGGGCAATGGCATCTGCTGGTGGACCATAAGGCCAATTACAATCCCAGGGTGTGAAGTGGATCGCTGCAAATCTCCAGAAAGTGGACCCTGGATAGTATCTTTGAGGGTCATTCAAACCTGTGACTTCATCTGTAAAAGACCCATTCCCATTAAGATCATCTGGTTGGCCATCTCCATTTGCATCCAGGGCATCTACAATACTATCTCCGTTTGTATCCAGGAGGCGAACCACCCGACCATTGTCAGAGGGAACCCAAACTCCTCGATCCCGATCATAATAGCCCACAGGAACTGCTTCTCCTACATTAAACCCAAGGAAATTATCAACCCAAAGAACAACAGGCTTATCAAACCTTACCCTCTGCGCTCCGTCTACGCTCAGCTCCACACAATAGGTATAGGCGGAGTTGGGAGGAAGCTTGGCCGGCATGGAGTTCTCTGTAGTGAATTCAGTTGCTCGGGTAGTGATGGTGGTGAGTTCTTGAATCACATTGCCCGAAGCATCCACAGAATAGGCGCGATTATCTCCGGTAAATACTACTGTGGAGGATCGACTTCCTCGATCATCCGTCACTATTGTGCCCTGATGGGTAAGAATTGTATTGGGGTTTCCATCAAGGGTAAGGGTCGTTGATTTCGTATCCTCCGGAATCATCACAATCGTCTCTGCAATGGCAATATCGTTCCAGGGGACGTAGACCTTCCTGTGGGTTGTAATCAATCCTTCTTTTTTGTAAGTAACAGTGAGGGTTCCTCCGCCCTCTACTGGAATAGAGAACCTACCTTCAGCATTGGTTTTGGCAGTTCCATATTCCATACGACCAAGAATATTCACTGAAACATTGGCTATGGGCGAACCCGCCAAATTCTTAACCAAGCCCGTGATTAAAGAAAATCGCTTGGGGTCATAGGATTGAATCGTTACATCAGGAGGAATCAAATCTTGGTATTGTTCACCAAAAGACCCCTCTGGCTGTGGCTCCACGGGAGGGGTGGGGGATTCAACTCTAAACGTTAAGAATGATGTCTCTCCCCCTCCAGGGGCAGGATTGATTACTTTGACTGGATAACTGCCAGCGGTGGCAACGTCACTTGAAGGAATAGTCGCTTCGATCTGGGTTTTGCTGATGTAAGTGGTTGAAACTTGCCGGTTATTAAAACTTGCAATTGATGTCTTTACAAAATTATCTCCTGTGAGGGTTAAGGTAAATTCAGGACTCCCTGCAATGGCAGAGGATGGACTGATGGAGGAGAGAGTGGGAACAGGGTTTTGAACCGTGAACCTCAATGCATTCGATGAACCCCCTCCAGGTGGAGGATTATAGGCCATTATATCAAGATATTTACCCACCTCAAGATCTGTGGTTGCAAGCTGAATCTGAATCCTCGTTCGGTCAAACAGTGTAAAACCCTTCGGTATCCCATTGATTGAAACAATCGTGTCATTAAAGAACCCTGTGCCATTAACCGTTAAGGTCAAACCCGGTGTTCCTGCCATTGTTGATTCCGGATTGAGGCTTGTCAGTGTGGGTACCGGATTATTGATGTAAAGTGTCAGAGGATTGGATGACCCTCCGCTGGGAGCTGGATTTGTGACCACCATCTCATAGATTCCTGTCCCAGAAAGAAGACTTTCAGGCACCTCCACCTCCAAGTAATGATTGTCAATGAAATTGACCTGCAAAGAAGATACTGTGGATGTCTTAATAAACCCCGAACCCTCAATCATAACTTTCGTTGCCTTGCTTCCACGAAGAACTGTATCCGGAGTGATCGAGGTGATTTCAGGAACGGGATTGGGGAGTTGGTAGAGGGTTAAGCTGTCTGTCTTGTCATCAATGACTGCGGCTATGTTTGTGAAGTTATTTACTGCTACCCCCCTTGATTTTTTGTTTAGAGAGTAGCTCTCAATGACTGTGTTTGTGTTAAGGTCTACAAGAACCAGGAGTTTATCTCGATCACATAGGACAAGAGCCCGATTGTCCAAGGGGTTGACTGCCACATCGATAGGATGATCTTCAACATAAAGTGGAGTGGTCTGCCAGTTCTGAAGGTTGATGATGGTGATGGAATCATCCTTCGAATCGGTCACCACTGCCAAATGGGTCTCTGGATTGAGACTGATGGCACGGGGCTTTCTGCCCACGGGCACAGACCCAGTAACCTCATAGGTATTGAGATCAATCACCGATACATTTTTATCCTTTTCATTGACCACCAACGCAAGACCAAGATCTGAGTCGATGGCAATATCTCTCGGCTTTCTGCCAACCCCAATCGTCCTGATCACACTGAATGTACTGAGGTCAATGACAGAAACAGAGTTGTCCTGCTTATTGGCAACCAGGGCCACATGAGGAGCCCCGTTTAGCTTATTTACAGCGATCCCTTCAGGAGATCTCCCTACCGGAATCGTTACAATCACCTGATAGGTATGGAGGTTGATCACCGATAAAGTATCATCCTGTCTGCTGGTGACCAGGGCATAATTCAGGTCGTTATCTATGGCTACTCCAAGGGGTTTTCGTCCTACAGGGATGGTAGTAATCACCGTCTGGCTGGCAAGGTCTACGATGCATACCTCGTTAGGCTTCGTATTTGCAACAACGGCTTGATTGGTAAATGGATTGATGGCAATACAGCGGGGATCCCCTTCAAGGGGAATATCCGGAGGATCGGTCTGTGAATGGACAAAGCCTTTTATGAGAACAAAACTGAAGGCAATTAAAGCTAAGATGAGGATGAGTTTAATGGATTTCATCTTTTCCCCCTTTTGGATTCAAATAAAAAAGCCTGGCATCTTTTTTTCTAAGGCCAGGCTTGTTCTGTTTTTCTCCACCTTTTCCCCCTTGGAAAGCCGTTATCACTTTATCTCAAGGTTATCTGAGGCTCTAATTTTTGCTCAATGCTTTGTTTGGCGTAAGCAGTGCGGCTCTGGACGGCGGCGCCTCCCTTTGCCCCGTTATCCACGGGGATAAAAAGGCCAAAGGGAGGAGTAACCCCCCTTTCTCTCCCTTTAAAATAAGGGGGGGATGCCTGCCTGCCGGTAGGCAGGGGAGAGTTATGATAAAGGGGAATTAGATTAGTTTTTTCAAGTGATACCACACCTTAAATTAGAGCAAACCATGTGCCAATTGTTAAAGGTCCGGAAACCAGAAGCTTATGGCCACGCAATTATTTGAATTCAAATATGTTTTTTCGGATTGGGTATTACCCTTTGCTTAAAAGAAGGTCAGGGAGAACTGTTAACAATAGTTGGCAGGTTGCGAGGATAAATCCTCTTTTTTGTTTTTAAGTCATTGAAATATCTACCGTCTTTCCAACTGTTAACAAATGATTACATTTTCAAAAAATGATTACAATCCTATAAAAAAGCAACAGTCCGTTTAACCTTTTGAGAAGGGAAGCTGATAAGGGGTTACTTCAAAAAAAGCAGTGGATCAGCAGCCCTATTATTTTTTCTGATTTCGAAGTGAAGATGAGGGCCTGTGGCCCTTCCGGTCTGACCGACCTTTCCGATGACCTGCCCCTTCTCGATCCACTCCCCTTCTTCAACAAGATTTACTTCGTTGTGCCCATAGATCGTTACGAATTCTTCGGAATGGCGAAGGATGATGAGATTTCCATATCCCCGGATTGTGTTGCCCGAATAGATGACCTTTCCTGAAGCAGAGGATTTGATCGCGGTGCCGGCAGGAGAGGAGATGTCAATTCCCATATGCCTTCTGCCCTCTGTCTCATCAAATCCATCTCCTAATCTCCCTTCCACCGGCCAGATAAAATTCATTTTTTTATAGGCCATCTTCTCCTGATGGCCTGATTCCTCAACCACATCTTCAATATAGACCTCCACCTTTAACACTCTCTTCGCTCCGGGGATGAAGATTCTCTGGCCCGTCTGAATCTTCCCCGGATCCGTAATACCGTTTACTGATGCCACCTCTTTAAGATCGACCCCATAAGTCTTGCAGATTCGAAAGAGGGTCTGATGTTTCTCCACCACATGATAAATCCCTTTTTCCCGCGGATGGGAGGGTTTATCGATAATAACCTTCTGCCTTGCACATCCATTGATCAAAACCATTACAGAAAAAAGAAAGAGGAAAAAAATCCACAGAAATATCTTGAGATTCATCATCCCCCTTCACCATTTCTCATTTCTCATTTCCCACTTCCCATTTCCTATTTGTTACTTCCCATTTATTATTCTCACTCATCTTCCCAGCCATATCTCCCGATCAATTTAACAAATCGACAGCCGCCAAGGTTCTCCTTCTTCATCCCCTCTTCTGTCTTGGTAATTCGAAAGAGGTCCTGAACATCGGAGTTTCCCACCGGGATGACCAGCCTTCCGCCCATTGATAGTTGGTCATAGAAAGGTTGGGAGAGAGACGGAGATCCGGCGGTGACGATGATGGCATCGAAGGGACCCTTCTCTGCCCATCCGTAGGTTCCATCGAAGATTTTGATCTCTACATTGAAATATCCAAGGTCGTAGAGCAACTTCCTGGCCCTGATCGCCAGCGAACGAATCCTTTCGACGGAAAAGACCCCCTCGGCCATTTCGGCCAGTATGGCTGTCTGATAACCCGATCCAGATCCAATCTCCAGAACTCTCTCCTTACCTTTTAACTCCATGGCCTCGGTCATCAGTGCAACCATATAGGGTTGAGAAATGGTCTGTTTCTCTCCGATGGGAAGGGGACGGTCATTGTAAGCTTGACTCTGGAGCGCCTCCTCGACAAAAAGATGCCGAGGGACTTTCTTCATAGCAGCGATCACTCGAGGATCCTTGATCCCCCTCTCAATGATCTGCTCCTCCACCATTTTTGCCTTCGGAAAATCGATCATATGAATCAGTGTTTAAAATTGAAAACATGAAGGGGTCAGGCCGCAACATTCAACAAATCCTCCTCCTCTATGTTACTGAGAACTTTCCTTAATTCCTGATTCCCCTTTATCGTTTTCCCAAATCTCCTGCTCAACTGGCTGATCGCACTCCTCTGCATCCCAAAATACTCCCCGATCTCCCGAAGTTTCAAACCACTGCGCTGATAGCTCAGATATATACAGATTTTCCTAAAAAGTGGATGGCCTCTCCACACCATCTTGATCACAGCTCTCTCTATTGACTCCAGGGATGGCCCGATTAGAAGCTTCTTTAACGCCGGAAGGTCACGCCTGTCTATTTCCTTTTTTTCCAGATACTCCATCCTGATTCTTTCGATAAAGTCCTTGCCACCTAAAAATGTAGACGCAATCACTTTTTTGAGGGGATTATCGAATTCCTTGCTGTCTCCTCGCTCCACATAGTCCCTGTATTTTTTATACCCTCTCCCTCCCTCACCCCCAAAGTCCCCAAGGATAAATTCTGTGGTTAACCATTTTGGTTTCTTGT
>Ga0208733_100446_pt1 | contig 18314 bp, 15 predicted proteins | sample SubbioR11Jul_8B1_FD_184816 | JGI IMG/M metagenome (GOLD analysis project Ga0208733, IMG submission 184816) | Serpentinite rock and fluid subsurface biosphere microbial communities from McLaughlin Reserve, California, USA - CR11Jul_8B1 (SPAdes) | ecosystem: Environmental > Terrestrial > Deep... | reverse complement strand
AGCAAGACGCTGCCTGGGCGCAGTGGATGGCCGAGCCGTTTAATACCGCCACGCCGGGCGGCGAGTCGTATGCCGAGCTGCGCCGCCGCGCCGTCGCCTGGATGAATGAACTTCCCGATAAGGGGCATGTAGTGGCCTTTACCCACTCAGGCACCATCCAGATGCTGCTTAGCCACTGCCTGGGGCTCGAGCACCCCCGCTGGCGCAAGCGCCTCTTCCTGCGCCCGACCAGCATCACCCGCATCCTGGTCAAGGAGCACGAGGTGATCGTCGAGCGTGTCAACGATACCCGCCACCTGCCCAACGAGAGCGGCGACCCCTTCGACGATTAAAGGCGGGGTAGTAGGTTGTGGGTAGTGGTCAGTGGGACAACCCACAGCCCACACCCTATAGCCCGATCATGGCGGCCTGAGGATTAGGCCAACGATGAGCGGGTCAGGCGGCGCCGTCGGGATTGCGATTGGGCGTGACGTAAACAGTCTTCTGCTGGGTCAAATAGACCGCCCCCGGTGCGCCGCCCTTGGCCTTCCAGACATGTTTTCTCAGAGTGTAATCGACCGGCACGTTGTCGGAGTGGCGCGCCCGGGAGTACGCCGCCGCCAACTGCGCGGCGAACAGGATGGTCTCGAAGGGCACCTCGCGCCCCTCGGCCTGGATCACCACATGCGAGCCGGTATAGCCCTGGACATGCAGCCAGAGGTCGCGGCTCTTGGCCAGCTTAAAGGTCACGGTGTCGTTGTCCTGCGCGTTGCGCCCGACCAGAACGGCAAACCCCTGTGGGCTGGTGTAGCGGATCCCCGGAGGAGCGCGAAACTGCGCCCGGTGCGGTCTGGCCTGCTCGGCCAGCGCGGCCAGCTCGGCAGGGGAGAGCTCTTCAAGCCGCGCCAGCAGCCCCTGGGTCTGGTCGAGTTCGGCCTGTATGGTTTGGGCTTTGGCCTCGGCCTGCCGTGCCCGCTGTTCGCGCTTTTTGGCCTGCTCAAAGAGCTTCTGAGCGGTGGCTACGGCGCCTAGTCCGGGCTCGAGCGCTACGGTCAGCGGTTCGCCGGTAAAGTCGGTGAGAGTTACCTCACGGGCTCCTTCTGGTACCTGCCGGGCATAAGCCAACAGCACTTCGGCGCGGCGCCGCAAGTCGGCGGCCTCGGCGGCGGCCGCTAGCGCCTTGGCCGCATCGTCAAGCTGGTTAGTGAGCAGCTTGAGGCGCTTACTTAGCCCTTCTTGCACGACCTGCCGCTGTTGCTGCCAGCGGTCTTGCTGGCGCAGCGCAGCGATGTCCGCGTCAACTGCGTTTAGCGCTGCGCTGGGCCGCTCTACTACCTGGCGCAAGATGGGTAGCAAGTGCGCTACCGCCTCAGCGCTGAGGGGCTGGTTGAGCGCCAGGCCGGCCCGCTGGGCCAGCGCCTGGGTGAGCTGCGGCCCAAAGCCATCAAGGCGGCGTTTTACGGCGTCGAGCGGTTGACCGATAAGCGCCTGGCTGAGCACTTCGTCGCTGGCGGTGCGCGGCTCGAGCTTCTGGTAAGGCGGCGGCGGCGCGTAGGGCAGGCCGCTCTTAAGCTGTCGGAAACGGTTCACCTCGGCACTCACCTCGCGCGCTTGCCCCAGAATCACCCCTTTGGCATCTACCAGGATCAGGTTGCAGTGGCGCCCGGTCAGCTCGGCGATTATGGTCACCGGTGGGGTGCTGACAAACCCCTCACTGGCGGCAAACTCGCACCTCACCACACGATCTAGCTTGAGCTGCTCGATGCTGATGAGGTTGCCCGCAACCTTGGCGACCAGCAGCTCTTGAAAGCCGCTGTGCGTGCCTCCGGGCGGCGGGAACTCCGCCAGGTAGGCCAGCCGGGGGTTGGGCGGGCGGTTATACAGCCACAGCGCCCCCGTTTTTAGCGGCAGCACAAAGGTGTGTGGGTCTGGGAAGCGCCAGCTCAGGCGCGGGCTGGGTAGCAGCGGGGTTAAGGTGCGCAGCGCTTGCGCGATGAGCAGTCCTTCCATCCGCTTAGTCTACTGAAGGGGCTGTATACTTTGCCAGCAGTGCAACTCTGGACTACTCATAGTGGACAGGGTAAAATCATGACAAAGTTCGACCCCGGCGGAGGTATTGCTATGCAACTCAAGCGGATATTGGTACTAGCGTTGCTAATGTTAGCGGTAGGGGCCTATGCCCAGCAGCGCCTTTCGATTGCCACCGGCGGCACCGGTGGCGTTTACTATCCGGTCGGCGGCGGCTACGCGCAGATCATTAATGAGCAGCTGCCGGGCTTCACCGCCACCGTCGAGGTTACTGGCGCCTCGGTGGAGAACGTGGGCCTTGTCTCGCGCGGAGACTCTGACATCGGGCTAGCTACGGCCGACGTGCTGCTGGCGGCCTATCTGGGGACAGGGCGCTTCGGCCCCGGCGGCGAACTGCCGCGGTTGCCCAACCTGCGGGCTATTACCGTCGCCTATACCAGCGGGTTTCACATCATCACTCTCGAAGGATCAGGGATTTACAGCCTGCCCGATCTTCGCGGCAGACGTGTCTCAGTCGGCCCGCCCGGTTCTGGCACCGAAGTTACAACCCGTACCATCCTGGAAGCCAACGGTATCACCTTCGGGGACTTCAGCGTGCACCGGCTATCGGTCGGCGAGGCTACCGACGCCCTGCGCGACGGCGTCATCGACGCTGCCACCTGGGTGGGCGGCGTGCCGACCGGGGCGGTTCTTAGCCTGGCCGAAACTCACCGGATCCGGCTGGTGCCGATCAGCGCCACAGAAGCTGAAAGGGCTCATGCCGCCGATCCTACGCTGTTTCCCTACACCTTCTCTGCGGGCGTCTACCGCGGCATACCCGAGACACCCAGCGTCGGCATTCCTAATGTGGTCTTCGTCGCCGCCGAGATGTCCGAAGAGCTGGCCTATCAGTTCACGCGGGCGCTCTTTGAGCATATCGCGGTAGTACGGGCGATTCACGTAACGGCCTACGAGACCGTGCCGGAGCTGGCCCTAAACTCGCCGATTCCGCTGCACCCCGGCGCCATCCGCGCCCTCGAGGAGCTCGGCCTGCGCGTTCCCGACCATCTGCGTGCTGGGGAGTAGCACCCTTCGACCACTTACTGATCCTTACTGATTTAGCAATTTCGCAAGGTGGCCAGAATTAGGGTGACGGAGAAGGCGATGTTGGACTAGTGGCAACTGCTCAGGTAGAGGCTAGTGAGAGGCGATCTACCACGTAGGCGGCAAACGGCAGCGCCGCCGTAAAGGCCGGTGAAACTGCGTTCAAGACGTGTAGGGAGTGGCTGTCTTGCTCAATCACGAAGTCGGTGACCAGCTTACGCGCCACCCTGTCATAGAGCTGAGCCCGAATGCCGGGCCTACCCCAACGGCGGAAGTTGGCCATCGAGACACCCGTTGCCAGCTCGGCGGCTTGCGCCACCAGATGGCTCCGTGCGTACTTTTTCAGTTCGGTAACGGCCAACTGGCGGAAGCCGAAGTCGTTGCGGATAAACAGCGCAACTTCGTCACGCAAGATGCTGAGGCTCTCAAAGAGCTTGAAGTTAGCCAATCCATCATAGTGCTCACGCCAGAAGGCCGGGATGGCGGTCGGGCCGATCTTAACGTGGCCATCCACGGTAACGGTTAGATGCACCCCCAAAAACGGGTTATGCAGGTCTGGAACGGGATAGATGTGCCGGCTTAGGGCGCCAGGCGGTTCGCTGCTGTAAAGGTAGAGCCCCTTGAAGGGGAGGATGCGGTAGCGCTGGGCCAGGCCGAACTCTTGCGCGATTTTGTCGGCGTAGAGCCCGGAGGCGTTAATCACATAGCCCGCCTCGATCAGGCCCCTAGGAGTTTTCACCGCCCGGCCTTGGCGGCCCAGGTAGGGCGTGTTGGTCATGATGATGAGCCCTTTGGCTTGAGCCTCGCGGGCCAGCGCCTGCACTATCTCGCTGGGATCGACTGTGGCGGCGGTCGGTGACCAGAGCGCTAAGTCGATACTCTTGACGCGGGGCTCGAGCCCTCTGGCCTCGTTAAGATCGATCAGGTGGGTTTCGACTCCGTTAACGTCGCCCCGGCGCTTAAGCTCTTTAAGCCCCTCCACCTCCGGTGCAGTCTTAGCCACCACCAATTTGCCGCACCGGTTGAGTTTAAGTCTGTGTTCTAAGGCGTAGGTGGTGAGCAGGCGGTTACCGTCGCGGGTGAAGCGCGCCTTGAGCGAGTCGGCGCTGTAGTAAAAGCCCGCGTGCAACACCCCGCTGTTGCGGCCGCTGGCGTGCGCGCCGAGTCGCGCTTCTTTGTCAATCAGCAGCAGGCGCGCCTCCGGGTAGCGGCCCCTTAGCTCGCGGGCGATAGCCAGGCCGATAATCCCGCCCCCGATGATCAAAAAGTCGGCAGTCGTGGCCATGACGCCAGCTTACCCGATTAGCAGGAAGCAGGAGTTTCCGCTAACCCAACGTGACTGCTTGTGACGGGTTCTGTTTTTGTGTCCGATAGACAAGGAGTGGAGAGTGAGACGTTATAAGTAGATCAATGCAAAGTAAGGGAGCGAGCGAGGCAGCAAGAAGAGGAGGTTGTGTACCTGGCGAGGGGTATACAGGCAGACTGCTAACAGTGGGCGGCTTATGCTCGTTAAACTAGTTTGGAGGTAATACTTATGCAGCTCAAGCGGGTATTGGCATTGTTACTACTAGCGTTAGCGGTAGGGGCTTATGCCCAGCAGCGCCTTTCGATTGCTACCGGCGGTACCGGCGGCGTGTATTACCCTTTAGGCGGCGGCTACGCACAGATCATTAATGAGCAGCTGCCGGGCTTCAGCGCGACGGTCGAGGTCACTGGCGCCTCGGTAGAAAACGTGGGGCTCGTTTCCCGGGGCGACTCCGACATCGGGCTGGCGCTGGCCGACACGGTGCTGATGGCTTTTAAGGGGACGGGTCGCTTCGGCCCAGGCGGCGAGCTCCCGCGCTTGCCCAACCTGCGCGCTATTGGCATCTCCCACCACAACGCGGTTCATATCATCACCCTGGACGGGTCGGGGATCAACAGCCTGACCGATCTGCGCGGCAGGCGCGTCTCAGTCGGCTCCCCCGGCTCGGGGACTGAAGTCTCAGCCCGCACCATCCTGGAAGCCAACGGTATCACCTTCGGAGACTTCAGTGTGCATCGCCTTTCGGTCAGCGAGACGGCCGATGCCCTGCGCGACGGCGTTATCGACGCTGGCTTCTGGTCGGGCGGTGTGCCGACCGGCGCAGTATTGAGCCTGGCTGAAGTTGCCCAGATCCGGCTGGTGCCGATCAGCGCCGAAGAGCTCGAGCGGGCCAGTGCCGCCGACCCCACTTTTATCCCCTACAGCTTCCCTGCGGGCGCCTATCGCGGCATCGCTGAAACCACTAGTATCGCTACGCCCAACCTGATCATCGTCGCCGCCGAGATGCCCGAGGAGCTGGCCTATCAGTTCACTAGGGCGCTCTTTGAGAATATCCACGTAGTGCGAGCGATTCACTCCGCAGCCTACGAAACTGTGCCGGAGCTAGCTCTGAACTCACCGATCCCGCTCCACCCTGGCGCCATCCGCTACTTTGAGGCGATTGGTCTGAGCGTTCCCGACCATCTGCGTGGAGAATAATGGGCGCCTGAATGAAGCGGCTCGGCATGGTGAGCAGGCTTCTCGGCTTGCCTCTGGCGTTCCTTCTGCCTGCTGCGCTCGCCAGTGGGCCGAGCCCGGTGCTAAGGGTAGTGGCCGACGGGGGAGAGGTAATCCTGCGGGTAGCGATCCCCGAGCTACGCTGGGAGCTACACTGGCGTCACTCGGTCAGCGGTGTCTGGCTTAGGGATCTGTTCGCCTGGCGCGATGGCGCGGTGGTCCTGACTGATGCTTACGCTCCTAACCTCGATCTGGCCGGTATGGGCTATACCCCAGGACGCGGCGAGCTGCGCTTCTCGCCTGAGGGGGGCTATCATATCGCTAATATCGGCGAGGTGATCTCCGGCGTGTACTTCAGGCTGGGCTCGAGCCTGGCCCCCACCGTGTTAGTGGTACAGGGACGGCGCTACCAGCTGAGCGAGCTTTACCCCGGCGGGCGCGTCCGCTTCGAGGTGCTGGCCTTCCCAGTGATAGCACCATGAGCACCCTGGCGACCAGCTCCCCCGAATCCACGCCGATACGGCCTGCCGCCGGCCCCTGGATCGGGGGCATCGTGACCCTGCTAGCTTTGGCGCTAGGCGCCTTCCAGCTCTATACCTCCGGCATTCAACCACTCAACCTCTTCCATCAGCGCGGCATACACCTGATACTGGTGCTGCTGGTGGTGTTTTTGGTCTTCCCATTTGACCGCAGACGAACCATCTTCAGTTGGCTTATCGACGGACTGTTCATCGCGGGGGTTATCTATTCCTTCGGGTACCTCTTGCTCAACCTGGATGCGGTGCTGGCCAGAACGGGTTTCTTTACCATGCCAGACATCCGGGCTGGGGCCATCGGTGTGGTGGTGCTGCTCGAGGCCACGCGGCGGGTTCTTGGCCTAACCTTTACCATTATCGGCCTCAGCTTCATCATCTACGCCATGGCCGGGCCGCGCGGCCACCTGCCCTGGCTTGGCGAGTTGCTCCCCGACGTCCTGGCGCATCGCGGCTACCCCATAGAGCGCATCGTCGGCACGCTCTTCCTGGGTCAGGAAGGGATCTTCGGCGTGCCGCTCGGGGTAGCGGCCACAGTGGTGTTTACCTTTGTGCTGTTTGGGGCCTTCCTGGAGATGAGCGGTGCAGGCAAGTTTTTTATTAACCTGGCCTACGCCGCGACGGGGCGGCAGCGCGGTGGCCCGGCCAAAGCGGCGGTGGTGGCATCGGGCTTCATGGGCTCGATCTCCGGCAGCGCCATCGCCAATGTGGCCACCTCTGGGGCGTTCACCATCCCGCTGATGAAAAAGCTCGGCTACAAGCCGAGCGAGGCGGGCGGCGTGGAAGCTGCGGCAAGCACCGGCGGGATGATCATGCCGCCTATCATGGGGGCCGGAGTCTTCTTAATGGCCGAGTTTACTGGCATCCCTTACGCCGAGATCATGATGGTCTCGATCTTGCCGGCCATTCTTTATTTTGCCATCATCTATCTGTTCGTGGACTTCATTGCCGCCAAGCAAGGCCTGCGCGGACTCAAGGCTTCCGAGCTGCCCAAGCTGAGCGAGGTACTGCGCGACGGCTGGGTCTATCTTGTCCCCTTAGGCATCCTCATCTACTTCTTGCTCCAGGGGATCTCACCCAACCGCGTCGGTTTTGTGGCTATCGTGGCGGTCCTGGCGATAACGGTGCTGCGGTGGGGGGTGCGCCGCTTCGCGCTGCGGATGTACGACACCGAGCCTCTGCCGATCGGCACGGCGCTGGTTTTGGGGGGGCGGCAATTTGTCGGCGCGTTTGAGGCCGCTGCTCGCAACGCCATGATGGTGACGGTGGCATGCGCCATGGCTGGAGTGGTGGTGGGCATCCTCGGACTTACCGGCCTGGGGATAAAGTTTTCGACGCTGATGCTCAGCTTTTCCGGTGGCCACTTGCTGTTGGCGCTACTGCTGGTGCTACTGGCCAGCCTGATCCTCGGCCTGGGCCTCCCGGTGACGGCGTCCTACATCGTCCTGGCGGTGACCGCGGCCCCGGCGCTCCATCACGAGTTTGGCCTCCCCCTGTTGATCGCCCACCTGGTTATCTACTGGTATTCGCTGGACTCCAACGTGACGCCGCCGGTAGCGCTAGCCGCCTTTGCTGGTGCGGCCATCGCCGGCGCCAACCCCATGAGTACAGCGGTGAAAGCCTTCAAATTTGCTAAGGGCCTTTACTTGATCCCGCTGTTTATGGTCTACAATCCCGAGATTATCCTCGGCGGGCCGCCCCTGGTGGTGGCGTGGACCGCGCTGACAGCCGTTGCCGCGCTGCCAGCCTTCGCCGCTTCGCTAGAGGGTTTTATGTTTACGCGGGTACATTTCGTTTTGCGAGTGATGTTAGCTGTGGGCACGGCGTGTATCTTCTGGCCGAACTTTGCCGTCGAACTGATCGGGCTGTTACTGATCGTCCTGGTGCTGGCAGTCAACTTTTTCCAGTGGCGCCGTGAGCGTTACGGCGAGCTGCAGCGCGCCGAGGTGTAAAGTGCGCTAGGTGAAGGCCGCTTCATCGGCTCGCACGTGGCCGGCACCATCGCCGCGGCCACCGACAACAACCTCGGTGTGGCCGGGGTGGACTGGCGGGCCAGGATCCTGCCGGTGCGGGTGCTGGGCGTGGGCGGCGGCACCTTCGCGGACATCCTAGACGGGTTGCTCTGGTCGGTGGGGCTGCCGGTGTCGGGTGTCCCGAACAACCTCAACCCGGCCGGCATCGTCAACATGAGCCTGGGCGGCCCATTTCGCTGCCCCACAACCATGCAGAGCTTTATCGATCAGGCGCTCGCGACCGGCGCCATTATCGTCGTTGCTGCTGGTAACAGCAACACCAACGCCGCCGACTTCGCTCCGGCCAGTTGCGCTGGCGTCATTACCGTCGGCGCGACCGGCTTCCAGGGTTCCCGCGCGCCTTACTCCAACTTCGGCTCGCGGGTCGATATGATGGCCCCTGGTGGCGATCTGCACAATGGTGTGTTGAGCCTCTGGCGCAACGACACTACCAATCTAGTTCGATTACATCTTCATGCAGGGTACTTCGATGGCCGCGCCGCATGTAGCGGGTGTCATTGCCCTGATGAAGAGCCTCAGGCCGACCCTTACCTCAGCCGAAGCCCTTAGCATCCTTAAGAGCACCGCACGCCCGCTATCGGCGCTCCAGTGCGACCGGCCCAGCGGCAGCGAGTGCGGTGCCGGTCTGATCGATGCCCATGCGGTGCTCCAGGCGCTTGGCAGCCCGCCGCCGCCGCCACCCCCTGGGGGCGAACTCGGCTTCACGCCCGCGCTGCTCGACTTCGGTGCGGTGACTGTGGAGCTGGACGTAACCCTGACGAATGTGGGGGGCTCGGGCCTGACCTGGGAGATCGCTGGCTACGACCCGGCCCTTAATAATCCGGGGGCTATCCCATTCGGCACCGTTTCTGTCTCCCCCCTGTCCGGCACGCTTGCACCCGGTGCGAGTACCGTCACCCGCATCGGTATAGATCGGAGCTTACTTACCACCGACGGCTTCTACCAGCTCGAGCTGGTCTTTAGCGAGAACGGCACCACCGAACGCCGCCTGCCAGTGCGCTTCACCAAAGCCCCCGCCACCCAGCCCGACCCGACCGGCCCGACTATGGTGGTGAGCTTCATCGAGGAGACGCTGGGTAACTTCATCTTGAGCGGATTCGAGGAACGCTCGAGCTTCTTCACCGAGTACAGCTTCCCGGCGCTGGCGGGAGCGACCTGGGTAGTGGCTTGGGTGGATGTGAACAACAACGGTTTGGTGGATGGGGGCGACTTTGAGGGCTTTTATCCGATCCAGGTAGCACTAGCGGGTAATCAGGTGCGTTCCGGCCTCGACATCGCCCTGGAGCAGGTGGTGGATGCGCCAGCCCTGCTTGCGCAGTACAGCGAAATAGTGCGACTGCTGGAGGCGCGGCGGGCTAGCCAAGGTTTAGCGCGATAGCTAGGGCGGCTGCGTACGGCTTTGCCTCGGCGCTTCGCTGATGCGGAGCCGTTCGAACTCCGCTAGGACTGCTGCCGGGCAGCCTGGGCCGATGCGTGCCATCAGGGCGTTAGCCGGGCTGAGGCGGATCTCCGGGTCGCTGGTGCGGTATGGCTCCATGCCGACCGAGCAGTAGAGGTTTTGCAGCAGGTGCTTGTACTGGAACTCATCAAGCCCACTGCGCTTGAGGTCGTAGTGCCAGACGTACATCGTGGCGATCACGATGGTGTGGTCGAAGCGCCCGTTGGCAAAGCTGGCCTGCAAGAGCCGGGTAGCCAGGCTCTGGCCGCGATAGCAAGGATCGACTTCGACCGCGCCTAACTCAATGATCTCGCCGGTGCGGTCGCCGCCCCAGTGCTCGATGGCACTGGGTGGGTGAAAAGCCACGTAGCCGATCAACCGCCCCTTGCTCACCAGGATGCTGACGCAACACTGCGGATCTTGGGCCAGCGCGATAAGCGCCTGGTGCTGCTGAGCCGCTGGGCGGAAGATGCTCAGGGCCGGGCTGATGGTGAGCCCGGCGAGGCGTGCGGCGGAGGCGCAGACCTCCAGCGTAGGGGCACTCATGTCACGGAGAGCGGCGCTGCCGCCAGCGCAACACTAGTTCGTCGGGGAGGCGCAGGCTACCAGGACTGGTGGGAAGAGACAGGAGCCGGGCTAGTTGCTCGTTGGCTAGCTCAGCGTTAGGCAGCAGCTCTACCGCCTCGCCGAAGACTCGAAGCAGCGCTTCGTGATAGGGCGCCAGCGACTCCGTCTCGAAGCTGGCCAGCAAGGCGCTTGCCGCTGCCTTTAACCGGCCCTCCGCGAGAGCCAGGCGCAGCTCTAAGGCACTGAACCAGGCCAGCAGGCCGCTATCACTCTGCTCGCCGGGCTGCTCAGCCACGGCCATGAAGGCAGCCTTGGCCGCAGTAAGCGCCTGACCTGCTTCGTATCGGCGCCCGCTGCGCAGCAGGGCCGTGGCTAGCATAGTCTGGGCCGTAGCGAGTTGATAAGGGTGGCGAGCCAGGCTTAGACCTGTCTGAGCGGAGAGTACTGCTGCCTCAGGGGTGGCGGCTAGCAGGCTCGTGATCTCCCAGAACAGCCCGCCGAGCGGCACCAGGCAGGGATCGCTGGGCTGCGTGCGGGCCTGAATCTTGGCTAGTAGGGTCTGGGCGTGGCGGACGTCGGGGGTGTCCGGCAGGGGCTCGAGCCCTCGCAGCAACGGCGGGTGGTAGGGCTGCCCCACTCCGCGGCACCAGTAGGCTAGCGCCAGGTGGAGGCGGCTGCGCAGCCGCCGGAAGGTGGCGTTTACCTGATGCTCGGCCTGGTAGCGCTTAAAGGTGTCAAGGTTGTGTTGCAAGGCGCCGATAGCGTCGTCGAAGCGGCCCACGGCTAGGTGATACAGAGCCTGTTCGTCCATGACCTTGGCCCGCTCGAAGGCTAGCTCGAGCGGTGATAGGTGCGCCGCCGTCTCAAGTACTGCCAGAGCGGCGCTAAAATCATCTGCGGCGCGGGCGAACTCGGCTCGGCGCCGCTGCAAGGTGGCGCGGCGGGCCAGGTAGCGAGCCTGCTCATGCCGTGGCGCTTCGTTGGCAGAGGAGAGCGCCACAGCCAGGTTAAGCTCACCAAGTGCCCCATCAAAGAGACCGAGCCGCAGCAGCACATCGCCCTTCTGGAAGGCTACCCGCGCACGGATCAGATCATCAGGGGGATCAACACGACCAAACTCGCGCAGGGCGGCCTCCAAGTCGCTGCGATCCTTGGCGATCAGCCCAGCCCACACGGCTAGCTTGGCCTCGGCTAGCCGCTTGGCCGCAGCAGCGAAGCGCCGGGGCGGCATCGTACCAGCCGCAGGTGTCTGCGGTAGCAGCTGCGCCGCTTGCTCGATCAGTTCGGCGGCCTGGGTCAGCTGGCCGCGCCAGCGAGCGATGTTGGCGTTAAGGAGCGCGATCTCGGCCTGCATCAGCGGATCGTCGCTCGGTGGCGCAGCGCTGAGCAACGCTTCGGCTTGTTCAAAGCGCCCTTTTAAGACCTCCCCCTCGGCGCGTTTGAGTTGCGTCCAGGTGCGCACGGTAGGGTCGGTGGCAGCAGCGAGCAGGGTAAACGCTAGCAGTGCGTCAGGATGATCAAAGCTGCCGAGCCTGACGTAGTATGAGGCTACCTGTAAAGCTAACCCTTCGAGCGCTGCGCCGGACAGCTCGGTGCTAGCCGCCTGCCACAAGCGTTGCAGCAGCGACTGCTGGATGCTGCGCTCCTTGAGCCACTGCTCGAGCCCTGCCCAGTCACGAGCTTCGAACAGGTGGTGGAGGTGGCGCGCTGCTGCTTCGCCGCGTGGCTCGGCTAGGGCGGCCTCCTGGTAAGCGGCGGCGGCTTGGCGGTGCAGCTCTTGATAGAGTGCCGGGTCGGAGGCGCTGAGGCGTTGGCGCAGCATACGGGCTAGCTGGCGTGAGAAGCAGCGCCAGGAGTCGCGCTCACCTGGTACAGCGTCTAAAAAGGCCCGCTCCAGTGGGCTTATCTCCTGCCACGGCGCCGGGCGGAGGCGTGCCAGGACGGCCCCGTCAAAGGTAGGGAACTCCGGCAGCGACATCACCGCTAGCACCGCTAGAAAGTTGCGTAGGCGCTTATCGCCCGCTGTCTCAACTAAGCTGCTGAGCTGCGCCAGGTGAGCCTCGAGCCCTTCCTCACTAGGGGTGGCCTCGCGGGTTTCGGCTAAGAGCGTCAGGGTGCGCAGGTCTTCATACGAGCGGCCTACCCGCTGCACGATCGCCTCCTGCTGCGGCAGAGAAAGGTAGGGGAGGCGGGCGCGCACGAAACGCTTAGCCTCGCTGGTGCTCGGTGGGCTTAGCCTGATCGGCTCTTCGAAGTGCCCAAGCTGCTGCGCTGCCCGCCTCGGCAGCTCGGCCATAGTGACTAAGAGGCTCAACTTGGGCAGGCGGCTGAGCGGCTCGAGCAACGTCTGCCAGAGCCACTCCGCGGCGCTGACGCGCGGTACCTCCTCTGTGTTGAGCCTAAGTGGGGCCATGCCCAGCGTATCCGGCTCATGCGCTACGGCCGTCAACGAGATGTGCAAAAGCACGACTGGCGCCTCTTGTGCCTTTACCGCCTCGAGGATTACTCGTGCCACCTCGGCCTGGGCATCGGCTTGAACAGCAAAGGCACTGGCTAACCCGATCTTGATCAGCCGGGTCTCGAACAGCTCGGCAGGCACACCGAGCCTGCGCGCCAGACGTCCAAGCGATACCCCCAGGTCGCTGCCGCCTAGCTCGAGCCGGATCGGCGTCTGCCCCTGTAGTGTAAGCGCTTGCTGAATATAGTCGCTCAAGAGCGTTTTGCCCGAGCCCGGACGCCCGACCACTAGCAGCTTGGGGTGCTCGCCAGCCCGTACCGCGCTGACAAAAGCACGGTAAGCCCGCCGCTTTTCGGGGCTTAGCAGCTGCAGCGCCTCCTCCTCGGTGCCGCCCTCCTCATGTAACTCAGCTAACTCCGGCGCTTGCAGCGGAGGCCGGCCGGTGCTCTCCCACAACTCGTTTAAGATGTTGTACAGCACGCGCTTATCTGCTAATCTCCCCTTGTCGCGATAGATGATGTTGCGAACTACGTTGGGATTAGCCTCCCGGAGGGCCATCTGCTTGCGCAGCCAGTTGATGCTGCCCACGATGCCGTGCTCGTCACGGCGGTTGTCGAGTGCCCGGCGCACCTCTTCAAAGATGCGGCGCCAGGGGCTTGAGGTTTGTGGCTCAGGCATAGTGTCCCATTGTATCGAGCCGCAGTATACAGGTACAAAGACCGATTGTCACTTTAGCCTGATAGTGGCCCCTGTTCCGTTCCCAAAGGCGATAGTCGGTCTGGGGCTATGGTCAGCGGCGCTACATATTGAGGCAGCTAACTCGGATATGTTCCTAAACGGAGGTAGTTATGCACATACGGTTGGTTGGGGCTCTCTTGCTAGCGATCTGGGCGCTTGGCAGCATGGTGGTGCAAAGCGCTGTGGCCCAAAGCGCTGTGGTTCAAGTCGTGAATCACCCCCAGTACGGGATGATCCTCACCGGCGCAAATGGTATGACCCTTTACCTTTTCACCCGTGACGAGCCCGGCGTGAGCAACTGTGTAGGCCCCTGCCTGGCAGCCTGGCCGCCACTCCTGGTTGAGAATGAAATTGTCGCTCCTGAAGGACTACCTGGTGTGCTAGCCACCATCGAGCGGCCGGAAGGTGGCAGACAGCTGACCTATAACGGCTGGCCGCTCTACTTCTGGATGCAAGACCGGCAGCCCGGCGATACCACCGGTCAGGGCGTCAACGACGTCTGGTTTGTGGTAAACGTCAATCCGACGGTGAGGGTAGCGGCACACCCGGAGCATGGCAACATCTTGGTTGGCCCTAACGGCATGACGCTGTACCGCTTCACCCGCGACGAGCCTGGCGTAAGCAACTGTGTAGGAGCCTGCCTGGCCGCCTGGCCGCCGCTCCTGGTCGGCTTTACGCCGCTAGCCGGAGAAGGGGTGACCGGTATCGGCACCATCACCCGCGATGATGGCCGCCTGCAAGTAACCCATAACGGCTGGCCGCTCTACTTCTGGGTACAAGATCAGCAACCCGGCGACGCCACCGGCCATGGGGTCAACGACGTCTGGTTTGTAGTTAACTTGGCGGAACCGAGCCGGTACTGACGGCATTTCGCTTGTCAGCTAGGTCTGATTTGCTGATAGTCTCGACGGTGGAGGTCGTACCCCCAGGATGCGCGCTAGCCAAGTAGCAGGCGCGGATCGAAGCGGAAGCCGACAGGTTCTGACGGCCTGAGCTGCGCGAAGTCGGGGTGGGTGGGGTTGATCAGGAGGTTGCGCTCGCCCGCGATAATCACACTCGGCACGACTAGAGCGGCGTACCGTGCTTCGCGCAGCCAAGTCTCGCCCAGCCTGCGGGTCATACTGAGATGGTTCGGCCAGTCTTCGGGCAGGTCGAGCTCGAGCCAACCCGCCAGCGCGTCGGGGAGCGCGATAGTGACAAGCCGGTAGTCGTTGAGCTTGGTCCTGTCCTGGGTGTGAACCAGCACTTCGAGCACCGCCAGCGACAGGTGCTCGGCGGTGTACACCACCCGGTAGCCGGGTGGGTTCCAGCGCCCGCCAAAGAGGAACGCGCCCTCACCGGAGAGCGCGTCGCTAGCGGTCTGAGCGTGCCTGGCTTCGGCCAGGCGGTAAGCGATCACGGCAGCACCCCGTACTCGAGCTGGTTGAGCAGTGTTATGACCTGCTGCGCGCCTACCTCGGTATCTAGCAGCGACAAGGGGGTCTGTTCGTGTAGTGCGGGCGCGGGCTTCTTCAGCCAGGCACTGGCCGCCTCGGGGCTGCCGAAGAACTCCACCGTGCGGGCATAGGCCCGCGCCACGCGGAGCAGCCGGTCGCTTTCTGCGGGCGTGAAGCGCCCGGTGTGTTTGCGCGTCTGTAGGGTGCGTTCGGCGATCCCTATGAGCTGTGCTAGCTCCTTGCCGCTGAGGCCTAATGCGTCGCGCACCGCTGCAAAGGTCTCAAAAGGGAGGCCGCCGCGGACCGCCTCGATAAGTGCGTGCTCAGTGCCTGCAGCGCCAACGAGTGTGGTTAGTCTGGTAGTGATAGCCATGAGACACCTCCCGCAATCATGCAACTCAATTATAGCAGAATTGCCGTTACTTAACAAGAGTCGCCGCTGCTGTGACGATCGCCAGACTAAATTGGGCGCAAGCTCACATGGCGCCCGAACTCCATTAGGCCAGGTCGCCAGCCAGTGCGCGCAGGTGCCTGACGCTGGTGCGCACCCGCTCGGCGCTCCCACCGATCTCTAGGCAGATGGTTCCGTTAAAGCGCTGTAAGTAGGGGATATAGCGATGGTATGGGATCGTCCCCTCGGTGGTGGGGAGGTGCTGGTCGCCACTGCTGTCGTTGTTGTGCAGGTGCAGGTGGATGATGCGGTTGCCGAGCGTGTCGAGGTAGCCTTGAATTAGATCCCCACCTGGTCCAGGCTCACGCCACGGGTGATGAGCTTCGACGTGGGCATGGCCAAAATCCAGACAGTTATGGAGATGGTGTTGCTCGGTGACTTCTAACAGCGCCTGGGGGCCGTGCAGCAGACCTTCGCGCTCGAGCGCTAAGTTTTCTAGCGCGAGGGGGAGTGGCGAGTCGGCCAGGGCTGACAGCGACTGGTCAAGCGCAGCGCGGGCATACTCCTGAGTGACAGTGTGGTGAAAGGGGTTGGTGCCGGTGTGCAGCACCCCGCAGCTCGAGCCCACCGCGGCAGCGAAGTCGATAGCCCGCTGTACCCGCTCAACGGCTACCGTCCGGGCGGCAGGGATCAACGAGGCGAGGTTTAAGTCCACAAACGGCAGGTGCATGGTGGTGCCGACGCCGGTAGTGCGCGACAGCTCGCGCACCTGTGCCTCTGACTGGAACTGTGGCACAATTTCGGACAGCTCATAGGCCAGCTCGACAAAGTGCAGCTCAAGCTCGACGGCCAGCTTAAAAGCCTCGTCCAGATTGAGGATGGTGGCGGTGGTGGGGCTGTAGCCTAACTTCATGGGCGCTCTCCTGGTCAGTATTCAAGTATTCGAGTATTCAAGTAGGGGCTAATCCTGCGGTTGCCCTGGATGGAGGCGCTCTTCCTACGCAGGGCAGCGCGGCTCTACCGATGCCCTAGCATACCCACGCCTACGGCCTGCCCGCAGTGACTTAACGCTCGGCTTCGGCGCGGCGCTGCGCCAAGGCCAGCGCCTCCTCAGGCGCCATCCCGCCGAGCAGACTGCGCTCTAACGCCTCTTCGAGATACTCCTGCCAGACGGTGTAAGCCGCGATCTGAGGGCGGGGCGCGGCATATGTGAGCTGCTCCAGCCCCACCCGCGCCATCGGGTTAGCCTCGTACCAGGCGGCCAAGAGCGGCACCACCGCACGCCTGACCGGCAGGAAGTACGACGCCTCGATCCAGGTCTGGAGGTTTGCTGGCGCCAGCAAGAACTGCCAAAAGGCCAGTGCTCCGCGCTGCTCTGCCTCGCTGGCACCGCGCACTACCGCCAACTGTCCGCCCATCAGCGGCAGACTTCCCCCTGGCGCTAGCGGCAGCGGTGCCAACCCTAGCTCAAAGGCCACGGCAAAGCGCTGGCCCTGCGGCAAAAAAGCCAGGCCGGCTACCGACATCATTGCCCTGGTCCGCACGAAGTCGATCATGGCCACCTCGAGCTGGGCGAAGCTGCGCACCTGCGCGTGGCCCCGCTCGGCCAGGCGCTGGAGCATGGCTAGCGACTCAATCGCCGCCGGGCTGGTGAAGTTGGGCTGTCCGCCCTCAGTTACGATGCGGCCGCCTCGGCTATTAACCAACGCCTCAAAGATGGGGGCTGCCGCCACTACCACATAGCCGGCAGTGTGGCGAGTGGTGAGGCGGCCAGCTAAGGTTTCGAACTCCTCCCAGCTTCGCGGCGGCTCCAGCCCTAGCTGATTAAAGATCGAGGCGTTGTAGATCAGTACCGGCAGCGAGCTGTGCCAGGGGAGGCCGTAGCGCCGACCATCGAGCTGGCCGATGGCCCACAAGTTGGGGTAGATATCTTCGATTAGCTCCGGTGGGACTTCGGTCAGGAGCTGATCTAGCGCCAGCACCGCCCCTTCCTCGGCCAGCCGCGGCAGCACAGTCGTTTCAGCATCGACCAGAACCGGAGTGTTAGGCGTTCCTAGCGCGGCGATAAGCCTCAGCGCTGTCTCGCGGTACGAGCCGGTATGGCGCGGTACGACTTGATAATCGTCTTGTGCGGCGTTAAACGCCTCGGCTAGCGCCTCGATGGTGGGGATGGTGGCGTCCTGAGCGTGCCAGAACTCGATTACCGTGCGGGCGTCGGCCAAGGAGGCAATCCCCAACACCAATAGCGTGAAAAGCGAGCGTAGGATCACGCCCGTCAGCCTAGCGCGACTTCATGAAGGACGCCTTAGCGCTGAGGCGGCCGCTGCGGTTCTGCTGCTCAGTGGGCGACGGCATCATGGGAGCAAGCAGGCGGGTATGGCGGTCGTAGGTCAGGTACTCGGCGGCCCAGCTTAAGAGTACCGTCAGGCGGTTGCGGAAACCGACCAGGTAGAGCAGGTGCAAAAACAGCCAGGCCAGCCAAGCGACCAAACCCTTAAGGCGTAGTCCAAAGGGGAGTTCGGCTACGGCAGCGCTCCGCCCGATGGTGGCCATGCTGCCTAGATCGCGGTATCTAAACGCCTCGCCGGGCTGGCCACGCAGGCGGCGCCGGAGCTGTTTAGCGACGTGCTTGCCGCCCTGAATGGCGAGCTGCGCCACTTGCGGGTGGAGCTTGCCCGCCTTATCCTGGCTGGCGCTCATGTCGCCGACGACAAAGAGCTCCGGATAGTCTGGCAGACTGAGGTCAGCCGCTACCGGCACGCGCGCGCCGCGGGTCAGCGGCATGCCAAGCGCCTCGGCCAGCGGGCTGGCGCGCACCCCGGCAGCCCAGATCAAGGTGCGGGTCAGTATCACTTCGCTGCCCAAGTGTACCCGCTGAGCCTCGACCCGTGTGACGGTGGTATTGAGCCGCACCTCCACGCCGCGCTGGTTTAGGGTTTTAAGGGTATAGGCCTGAGAGTCTGGGTGGTAGGTGCCGAGCAGCGCCGGGGCTAGCTCGAGCAGCACCACCCGTGCCCGGTCTACCGGCAGCTCCTTAAAGTCTTTGGTCAGCACGCGGCTAAACAGTTCGACTAGCGCACCGGCTAGCTCGACACCGGTCGGGCCGCCG
>Ga0208733_100444_pt1 | contig 18368 bp, 22 predicted proteins | sample SubbioR11Jul_8B1_FD_184816 | JGI IMG/M metagenome (GOLD analysis project Ga0208733, IMG submission 184816) | Serpentinite rock and fluid subsurface biosphere microbial communities from McLaughlin Reserve, California, USA - CR11Jul_8B1 (SPAdes) | ecosystem: Environmental > Terrestrial > Deep... | reverse complement strand
ACCATGTTTTATCGCTTTCAGCGAACCTGTTTTCATCCGCCCAGCAGAGCTGGGCGGTATTCAACAGGTATTTTTATAAAAGTTTTTAGTCATATGGCAGAATCAATCTATTTGGAATCTCCGGCGAAGGTCAATCTGAGGCTGGAGATCCTCAAAAAAAGAGAAGATGGATACCATGAGATCAGGACAATCTTCCAGAAGATCGGCCTTTACGATACGCTCCATTTCTCCCTGAAGCGAAGGAGAGGAATCCAGATTACGACAAACCACCCAGACCTTCCGACCGGAAAAAAGAATCTGGTCTATCAGGCAGTCAGGTCCATACTGGAGAGATCGGACTATGGTGGAGGGATTGATATCAAAATCTTAAAGAGGATTCCCCTCGGAGCCGGGCTCGGAGGCGGGAGCAGTAATGCGGCCACAACCCTGAAGGCATTAAATCAACTCCTGAAGATAAACCTGACAAAAAAAGAGTTGATGGAGATGGGGACAGAGATTGGAGCAGATGTCCCTTTCTTCTTATTTGAGGGATCAGCCATTGGTTCAGGGGTCGGAGAGAGATTGAGAAAAATTACACTACCTGCCTTATGGTTTATCCTCATCTATCCGAATTTTGAAGTTTCAACCCGCTGGGCTTACCGGAATTTTATATTGACCCGTTCGACGGCGCACCCTCTGCCTGAGCTCGGATCGAAGGGAAGCCCCGCAGTCGAAGGTGGGGTAAAAAAGCGCCGCTCAGGGTCAACCCTGAGCAAGCCCCAGCCTTCAGGCCGGGGAGTCGAAGGGTTGACAAAAACGAAATATCATTTTAATCTTCATGGGTTATTAAAATCTCCGAATGGGATTTTAAGCCTGCTTCAGAACGATTTGGAGGATGTTGTTTCCGCCAGATATATGGAAGTAGCCTTGATGAAAGGGATGCTTTCGTCGGCAGGAGCAACTGGAGTCATGATGACCGGAAGCGGGCCAACGGTATTCGGCATCTTCTCCGGAGAGAAAAAGACAACAGAAGCGTACCAGCAGTTAGAGAAAAAGGTCAGGGAAAGAGGCTGGAAGGTTTTTAAGGCCCATAGCATCCCCTAATAAGGAAACCAGGAACTCAGGAAAAATCATAAATTCTTTATTTGAATTATTTACTGCTTTCATGGCTTCCTAATTCCTAAGGATATTATCGAAATCCGAAGCACTGAATCCGAAATGTCTCTTGATAGGGAATCAGGTTACCAGGAAATCAGGAGGCAGGATGCCAGGGTATCAGGATATCAGGGAAACAGAAGAATAGAAATTTTTAAACCTGATGCCAGGATGTCCTGATATCCACTGCCTGATAACCTGATACCCGGATAACCGCCAGACCTTGGTTTGAATCGATCCTTTCAGGATTTGATATTCGAGTTTAAAGTTTTAAGAATTGGGGTGTCGTCAAGCGGTAAGACACAGGTCTTTGGAACCTGGACTCGGAGGTTCGAATCCTCCCACCCCAGCCAATCTTTTTGAAAGTAGAAAGCGGAAAGTGGAAAGTAGAAAGAAATATTTTAAACAACCTTCTACCATCCACTCTCCACATTCCATTTTTTGGGGGTTTAAATGGTGAGGCGGAGAGTGATATTGGAGCAGGACAAAAACCTGGAGTGGCTGAAGATCTTCACAGGGAATTCGAACATCGATCTGGTGGAGGAGATTGCGAGGGACCTGGGAACGGCCATGGGAAAATCTCTGGTGAAGAATTTCAGCGATGGGGAGATCAATGTCGAGATTGATGAGAGTGTCCGCGGGATGGATGTTTTCGTGGTTCAGTCGATCTGCCACCCCGTGAACAATAACCTGATGGAGCTTCTCATCCTGATCGATGCGTTAAAGAGGGCCTCCGCCGAAAGGATCACGGCGGTATTGCCCTATTACGGATATGCGAGACAGGACCGCAAGGTCTCGCCCCGTGCCCCCATCTCCGCCAAATTGCTTGCGGACCTGATCACCACGGCAGGCGCCTCCCGGATCCTGACCGTTGATCTTCATGCCGGCCAGATCCAGGGATTTTTTAATATCCCCGTGGATCACCTCTTTGCCGCCCCTGTGCTTCTGGAATATTTAAAGAAATTAAAGAATGATCTTGTGATTGTCTCTCCGGATGCGGGAGGCGTGGAAAGGGCCCGGGCCTATGCCAAACGGTTGGATACCTCTCTGGCCATCATCGATAAGCGGAGGGAGGGCCCGAATGTCTCGCAGGTGATGAATATCATCGGAGATGTCGAAGGTATGGTCGCTATTATTGTGGATGATCTGGTGGATACAGGCGGGACCCTTGCGCGTGCAGCCTATGCCCTGATGGAAAAGGGAGCGAAAGCGGTCTATGCCTGTTGCACCCATCCTGTGCTTTCAGGAAAGGCAGTGGAGATCATTTCAGGGTCTCCCATCGAGGAGATGATTGTGACGAACACCATTCCGTTGCGGGAAGAAGCAAATGCCTGCCGGAAGATCAAGGTCCTTTCGGTATCGAGCCTCCTCGCAGATGCCATTCGAAGGATCTATGAAGATGAATCAGTAAGTTGCCTGTTTGTCTAAAATATTAATCCCCTCACCCTTACCCTCTCCCGCAAGGGGAGAGGGAATTCTATTTTCTCCTCCCTTGATGGGAGGGGATGGAGGGGAGGGTAAAGAAGGAGCGAAGTTATGGAACGACCTGTTTTAAAAGCGGAGCTGAGAGAAGGAGCAGGAAAGGGAATGGCGAGGAAACTGAGGGCTAAAGGGTTTATCCCTGCCGTCTTCTATGGCGCCCATGCCCAGACGATACCTCTTGTCGTCGATCCTAAGGAATTATCCCTTACCCTTCAGACCGAGGCAGGAGACAATGTGCTCATCGACCTCGACATTAAAAAAGGCGATCAATCCGAGCGAAGGGTCGTGATGGTCAAGGAACTTCAGTACGACCATTTTCAGAGAAAAGCCCTGCACACCGACTTTTATGAGGTGGCCATGGATGTGATGGTCACGGTGGAGGTTCCCATCCATCTTGTCGGAAAACCGGAGGGAACAAAGATGGGAGGCATCCTCGATCAAGTCAGGAGAGTGATAGAGATTCAATGCCTTCCAGGAGATATCCCGAAGGGCATCGATCTTGATGTCAGCTCTTTAAAGATCGGCGACTCCGTTCATGTAAAAGATATTCAGTTGGAGAAGGCGAAGATCTTAACGGAGGCCAATTTCACCATTGCCACGGTGGTTCCGCCCATAGCGGAAGAGAAGAAGGTGGAAGAAGCGGCCGTAGAAGCGGTTGAGGGAGCGGAGGCCAAAGAGAAAGAGGAGAAAGAGTAGTCGATCGTGAAGCTCATCGTGGGATTGGGAAATCCGGGCGCCCGATATGAAGGGAGCCGGCATAATATCGGATTTTTAGTGGCGGACCGGCTTGCGGCCGCACATCATATTCTGATTTCCACCAGACGCTTCAAAACCATCCACGGAAAAGGACGGATCGATTCCCAGGAAGTTGCCCTCATCAAACCAATGACATTTATGAACCTCAGTGGAGAGGCGGTCAAAAAAGCGCTCCTTTTTTTTCGCTCCGGCCCGGAAGATCTGATCGTCATTCATGACGACCTGGACCTTTCGCTTGGGAGGCTTCGATTTAAAGTGAGAGGTGGAGACGGGGGACATCTTGGGATACGCTCCATCATCGAATCGATAGGAGCCAATGCTTTTTTGAGATTAAAGGTTGGCATCGGAAGGCCTCCCAAGGGAATGAATCCGGCGGAACATGTTCTGAACGCTTTCGATGATTTTGAACAAACCAGCCTGGAAAGAGCGCTCGATCAGGCCGCAGAGGCTTTCAGAGTGATGTTTGTGGATGGACTGCAAACGGCGATGAACCGGTTTCAGAAAAAAATCATAACAGAGGAGGGTTAATTATGGTCTGGATTGGAGTTTCAGCGTTAACAGGGATTATCGCTTTAATTTTTGTCGTCTTTACCGCCAAAAAGGTGATGAGACAGGACCCCGGTACCCCTCAGATGATTGCCATCTCTGATGCAGTCCATGAAGGGGCGATGGCATTTTTGAAAAGGGAGTATAAAGCCATCTGCATCTTTGCGGTCATCGTGGCAATTCTCTTGGCCATAGGTCTGAAAGGTCAGGGATGGCATTTCTCCATTCTCACTGCGCTCTCCTATCTGGTGGGAGCGGCCTGCTCCCTGGTGGCAGGTTATGTGGGATTGAGCATTTCCACGAGGGCCAACACCCGAACGGCCCAGGGCGCCACAAAGGGGTTTAATCAAGCCCTGTCCGTTGCTTTTCCGGGCGGCGCGGTGATGGGGCTTACCGTTGTGGGATTGGGACTTCTGGTCTTCTCCGTCGTCTTTATGGTCCTGGGCGAACTTGCTCCCGGAGGGCTAGTTGATAAGATGACCGAAGCCGCAAGCATCATTGCGGGTTTCAGCATGGGCGCCAGTTCAGTCGCCCTTTTTGCAAGAGTGGGAGGAGGCATTTACACGAAGGCCGCCGACGTGGGCGCTGATCTGGTGGGAAAGGTCGAAGCCGGAATTCCAGAGGATGATCCGAGAAATCCTGCAACGATTGCCGATAATGTGGGAGATAATGTGGGCGATGTGGCCGGCATGGGAGCGGACCTCTATGAGTCCTATATCGGCTCACTTCTCTCCGGAGTGATCATTGCTGTCACCACTCTCCCGACGCCGGAGCTTAAAATCAAGGGAGTGATTCTCTCCTTTCTACTCTACGCCATCGGAATCATCGCCTCCATTCTTGGAGTCTATTTTGTCCGAACGGATGAGAAATCCGATCCGAGAAAAGCGCTTAATAATGGGACCCTTGCCAGTTCTATCTTCTATTCGATCGGAGCGCTCATTCTGGTCTGGGTGATGTTTGATGGAAATCTCTCCTACTTCCTGGCAACCTTTTCAGGAATTGTGTCCGGAATGGTGATCGGATATACAGCTTATTATTATACCTCAGGGAAATCGGTTCAAGCCCTGGCCAAAGCAAGCATTACAGGGTCCGCCACGACGATTATCCATGGGTTTGCCCTGAGTTGCCGGAGCACGATCATCCCTCTGGTGGTCATCGGAATTTCCATCCTGATCTCATTTAAACTGGGCGGGTTCTTCGGCATCGCTCTTGCCGCCATTGGTATGCTGGCCATCACCGGCATGGTTGTTTCCGTAGACGCCTACGGGCCCATTGCAGACAACTCCGGAGGCATTGCGGAGATGGCCCATATGGGCAAAGACATCCGGAAGATTACCGATTCTCTGGATGCCGCCGGAAATACAACGGCCGCCGTAGGGAAGGGTTTTGCCATCGGTTCTGCGGCATTGACCGCCCTTGCCCTTTTCCTCTCCTATACGCAGGTGATGGGCCTTTCGGCAATCGACATCATGAGCGCCGCAGGAGGCTATAAGATTGTGGCAGGCGTCTTCATCGGCGCCGTCATTCCTTACTATTTTGCCGGCGCAACGATGATGGCTGTGGGGAGGGCGGCCTTCAGTGTGGTTGAGGAAGTTCGAAGGCAGTTCAGGGAGATTAAGGGTTTGATGGAGGGCACGGCACGGGCCGAATATGCGCGGTGTGTTGACATCACCACAGCCGGTGCGCTCAAGGAGATGGTTGCGCCCGGAGTGGCCGCAGTGGCCATCCCCATCGTATTGGGGAGCCTTTTAGGTCCGGAGGCATTGGCCGGAATGTTGTTGGGTTCTCTTGCAACGGGTGTTCCCCTTGCGCTCCAGATGGCCAATGCGGGAGGAGCCTGGGACAATGCGAAGAAGTGGATTGAGGAAGGAAACCTGGGAGGCAAGGGTTCTGATGCTCACAAAGCTGCAGTCGTAGGAGACACCGTTGGCGATCCTTTCAAGGACACCTCCGGTCCTTCGATGAACATTCTCTTGAAATTGATGACGGTGGTTTCATTGGTCTTTGGCCCGATGATCCTTGTCATCCACAGTTGGCTCATCTCATTATTTTAATTGGGTGACTGGAATAATGGAATAGTGGAATAAATGCTGGAACATTGGAATAGTGGAATATTGGAATAATGGGTTAAAAAATTGAACATCGTTTTTGATTTTTCTTTCATTTTTCCTAACCCACTATTCCATTCTTCCATCCTTCCATTATTCCAATGTTCTTTATTCTCCTTTTTCGATCTCCATGAAAATCTTTCCGTGATGGAATATCCGGACGCCGCCTGTCTCTTCGGAAATGACAATGGCCAGAGCATCGGTCAGTCGGGTAATTCCAGCGGCGGCCCGATGACGGCTTCCCAGGCCCAGTGGAATTTCGATATTCTCCCCCGAGGCGTCGAGATGACGGCCAGCTGCAAGGATGACCCCATCTTCCCGGAAGATGAGGGCCCCATCGATGGAGGAGAATTCCTTTACGGTCTCTTTCAGACGATGGTCGAGGATATTCCTTTCCTCCTCCGGATATCCCTGAAAGGGATTGATCACCATGGGATGAGAAAATTTAAGCACCTCTTCATGCCTGCCAAGGACGAAGATGGTTCCAACGGGTTTCCTCCCCTCCTTGCCCTCGATGGAAATCTCCAGTGCGAGGCTCAGGACGGTCTCGAAGACTTCCGGCCTAATAATCTCCGAGATCACCGGAAGATCGGAGGAGGATAGTATCTCAAACTCCTTTCCGAATTCGAGGATGAGAAGATTATCAAGGGCTTTGGATTGCGGCATGCCGGAAAGGCAGATCCATTTGTCTCCTTTTTGAACGAGGCCTTTCGAGAGGGCCTGGATGATGGCCATTTTGATCTGGTTGACCCTGCCCAGGGGGAGGTCAGGGAGTCGAAGCACCTTATCGAAAATGGAGAGGGCTTCCTGAAAAGAGGCCTCGTCTTTGATGGCGAGAATGAGATCAACCTGTTTCTCCTCTCCGATCTTGGCCAGGGCCTCATAATCTTCGATCAGATCAGCATAGAGAAGCACGCCCTTCGATTTCGTCTTCTTGACTGTTGTACAGGCCATTTCAACCATCATTCGGTTCTGTTGTTTCACAATCTCCTCCTGAAACCCTGAGTTGGCAAGCCCACTGATCACACAGGGGCTTTATTTTCTTGTCTTTTTATTATACAAATAATATGGAAGAAATCCACCTAAAAATTAAAAAGTCGGTTTGTCACATAGTCAGATAGTCATTTAGTCATAAGACTGCAGGACTATGAGACGAATAGACCATACGACCAGTAGTGAAGGGTGACAAGATGGGATTTCGTTGCGGCATCGTAGGGCTTCCCAATGCGGGGAAATCAACGATCTTCAACAGCCTGACTGCGGCAGGGGCGGAAGTTGCGAGTTACCGCTTCTGCACCATCCAGCCCAATCTGGGCATTGTCCCTGTTCCGGACAAGAGGCTTGAGGAACTTGCCGGACGGATCCATCCCAAAAAAGTGATCCCTACCACACTTGAATTCTTTGACATTGCCGGATTGGTCAAGGGGGCAAGCAAAGGGGAGGGATTGGGGAATCAGTTTCTGGACCATATCCGGAATGTGGATGCCATTGCCCACGCCGTTCGATGCTTTGAAAACAAGAATGTGGCCCACGACTTCGGTTCGCTCGATCCGGTGAGAGATATTGAAGCGGTGAATACAGAACTCATTCTGGCAGATCTTCAGACCCTTGAGAAACGGATGGCCAAGGTGGAGAAACTCCACCGGGTTGGCGCCAAAGAGTCCGCTCTGGAGTTAGAGGTCTACAATGAGATTCATGCTGTGCTGAACAGGGGTCAGATTGCAGGGATCCTCCATTTTACCGGAGAGAAGAAGACGGTCATTGCGGACCTCCATCTTCTAACTTCAAAACCTGTTTTCTATGTGGCCAATGTGGATCAGGGGGAGTTGAGAGGAGAAGGAGCCTGTTTAAAGGCGATGCTGGACTGGGCACAGAAAGAGGAATTGAGGGTTGTGGTCATCTGTGGCGACCTGGAAGCCGAGCTCTTGGAATTGAAAGAAGAGGAAAAGGAAGAGTTTAGAAGGGAGCTGGGCCTGGAGGGGTCAAGCTTAGAGAGGTTAGTAGGAGTGGGTTATGAGGTCCTCGATCTTGTCACCTTTTATACAACGGTCAGTTCCGAACTCAGGGCCTGGACCGTTCCCAGAAGAACTCCTGCTCCGAGGGCTGCGGGGAAGATTCACAGTGATATGGAGCGTGGATTTATCCGCGCAGAGACGGTCTCATTCGATGATTTCATCGCCTGTGGCTCCGAACATCTGGCAAAAGAGAAAGGACTTCTCCGCTCGGAAGGGAAGGAATATCTCGTCCGAGACGGTGATATCATCCACTTCCGTTTTCATGTATAATAGCGACCAATGACCAAACACCAAGCACCAATCACCAAATAATATTCAATATTCAAATTCCAAACAACCCCTAATTGTTTGGTTATTGGATCATTGGAATTTATTTGGAGCTTGAAATTTGGTGATTGGAATTTATCAATCGTCAAAAATAGCATGTTTTTCAGGAGAAACGGATGAAGTTAAGACTATTTGGATACCTCTTCCATATGATTCCTGTCTTCTGGTTGCTCATCAGGGACATCGTTTTCAGAAACCTCTCGAAGGAAGAAAATCGTCTTCATTATCTTTTTGGAAAAGCCAATGCCTATGACCAGGCCGACCTGTCAAAGCGATCCATACGGATCTATGAAGAGGTATTGAAGAAAGACCCTGATTCCATTCCTGTTTTCATGAACCTCGGAGGAATCTGGTTTCGAAGGGGGATGTTTGAAAAGGCCATCCCTTATTATGAGAAGGTGGTTCGCGTGAACCCGAAGCATTATCAGGGACATTACTGGTTGGCGGTCTGCTACTGGAAATTAGAACGATATTATGCGGCCATCAACACACTTGAGGAAGTCATCGAATTCCTTCCTACCTTTAAAGATGCCCTGAACCTGATGGGCGATTGTTATGAGAGAGTGGGAGAGGGGGCAAAGGCGGAACATTACTATCTGAAGGCGATCAGTGCAGACCCGGAGGGACGGGTCATCCATGGAGGGATTCTGGATCGTCCGAATCAGGAAAAGAAGAGGGAAGAAAGGGTTAGACATTGAAGGGCGGGAAGAATGCAATGAAGCAGGTGAGCAAAGGGGTTCTTTTTTTAAAAAAAGATAGCGGCTCTCGCCCTTAATTCGCCTCCTTCTTTGCTCTTTTCTTCGCAGAGAGAAATTTTTCCTCATCCATGATCCGGGGGGATATCCCCTGGAATCCTCCCAGGTTCGGGTCAGGAGGCAGTAGAACCCAGGCGATCCCGAGATCTTTGTCCACCTTGACCACCTTATCACCTGGCTGAAGCTTCTTCATGGTAATGAATGATACGAATGGCAACGAATTGAACAAATTTTCACTGTCATTCTGAACTTGGTTCAGAATCTAAGGCTTCCTTCGTTACGCTACAATTAGCATTATTCGCCATATCATTTCAAGAGATTATGGATCTATCTGGGGGGCCAGAATAGTAGAGAATGGACCCGGGAAACCGTTTTGAACAGATTCGGCGCGTCTTGATTTACACCCTCATTCTCAACTGGGGCGTGGCAGCATCAAAACTGATCTATGGTTGGCTCATCCGCTCTGCCGGCTCCCATCCAGGAGATCGAGAGAGTCGTCCTCGCCATTAAAGGAGTGAAAGAATGTCATCAAATCCGAAGCAGGGGGCGTGAGGATGATATCCATATCGATCTCCATATCCTGGTTGACCGGGAGATGGATGTCCACCGGGCCCATCACCTCTCTTACGCCATCGAGAATAAAATTAAAAGAGATTTCAGGGGGGTGACCGATGTGGTGGTCCACATGGAGCCGATGGAGACGGAAAGGAACAAAAGGCGGGTTTAGATTCTTACAAAATAAAGTTTATCTCTAACATTTGAGAACAAACTACGTCTTAATCCAAATGGTTTCGATCGAATGAGGGGTTCTGACGGAATCGTTTCTTTTTAGAGCGAATCTTTCTTTCTTCTATTCTTCTCTCCTTTGCTTTTAATGGAACGGATGTCGGCCGGCGTCTCTTTTTCGGCCGGTTTAATCTAAAGAGTTGTTTTTGAAGCCTCTCAAAGGCCAGTCTTAGATTTTGTGATTGCAATCGATGTTCCGTTGCCGACACTGTGATGCCGGAGGGAGGATGTTTCAGCCGTACAGCGGTCTCGGTCTTATTCTTTCTCTGCCCCCCTGGGCCAGAGGAACGGTAGGTTTCAACGATGACCTGTCTTTTAAGGATTTCGAGATCAGTATCATATTTGCGATGAGTAGGCATTGCCATTTTTTCAATGTCCAATTTCCAAATTACAAATCCCAAATAAATTCCAAATCACAATTTCAAATGACCAAAACGATTCTGTTTAAAATTGTGATTTTGGTCATTGGAATTTGTTTGTTATTTGGTGCTTGGATTTTGGTGCTTATCCTTTCTCTTCTTTGGCATCCGCGCGATGTTTGATGACCAGGGCATCCACCATGAAGATTACATCCTCGGCGATATTGGTGGCATGATCGGCAATGCGTTCGAGACATCGACCGACAATGATCAGATGGACTGCTCTCGTGATGGTCTTCTGATCTGAAATCATATAGGTGAGGAGCTCTCTGAAGACCTGGTCATTTAATCCATCAACGAGGTCGTCTCTCTCGCATACCGAACGCGCCAATTTAGAATCTTGGTTTACAAAGGCGTCGAGGACATCTTTCACCATCGACTGGGCGATCTCAGCCATCCGGGGAAGATCGATGTAAGGTTTGAGCTGGGGTTCTTGGTTCAAGGAAAGGGCCCGTTCGGCAATGTTGACCGCCTGATCACCCATTCGTTCCAGGTCGGTGATGATTTTCATGGCGGAGGTAATGAAGCGGAGGTCAACCGCCATCGGTTGTCTTAGAGCTAAAAGCTTTAAACACATCTTATCGATAGCAAGTTCCATATCGTTAATCTGTTTTTCTCTCTTAAAGGTCTGATTCGCCAGTTCGGAGTCCCGTTTGACCAGAGACTGAACGGCATCATGGATGGTTTCTTCCACAAGGGTGGCCATCTTTAAAAGATTCTCCTTCAACTCTTCCAACTCTTTCTGAAATTGGGTCTCTCTGGTCATCGTCATCTCCTTCCCCCCTCACCCTCCCCCTCTGGTGGCCACAGGCGTCACGCCTGTGCTTGGGAGAGGGAAAGGGTGAGGGGGTGTAATCAAGATTTGGAATCTATGTAATCAAGCGATATGTCACACCTATTGTTACCCGAAACGTCCCGTGATGTAGTCTTCTGTCCTCTTAAGGCCGGGATGAGTAAAGATCTTCTCCGTGCGGTCCACTTCGATCAGTTCGCCCAGGTAAAAAAAGGCCGTGTAATCAGAGACCCTGGCGGCCTGTTGCATATTATGAGTAACGATGACGATGGTGTACTTGGTTTTCAACTCCCTTATTAATTCCTCGATTTTCTGAGTGGCGATCGGATCGAGCGCCGAAGCCGGCTCGTCCATCAAAAGAACCTCTGGTTTCACCGCCAGGGCGCGCGCAATACAGAGCCTCTGTTGTTGCCCGCCGGAAAGTTCCATCGCGGAGTCCTGAAGCCGGTCCGCCACCTCGTCCCACAGGGCCGCATCCCTCAAACTCTTTTCAACCATTTCTTCAATCTTTCTTCTGGAATAGTTCCCGTTGATCCTCAAGCCATAGGCCACGTTATCAAAGATCGTTTTGGGAAAGGGATTCGATTTTTGAAATACCATCCCCACCTTCCGCCGGACCTGGACAGGATCGATATTATCCCCGCAGATGTTTGTTCCATCCAGCAGAATCTCGCCCTCCATCCTGGCGCCTTCCACAATGTCATTCAACCGGTTCAGACAACGGAGAAACGTTGTCTTTCCACATCCCGAGGGGCCGATCAGGGCAGTCACATGGTTGGCCCGGATTTCTAAATTAATATCCTTGAGGGCCTGGATCTCCCCATAAAAAAAGTTGAGATGGCGGACCTGGATTTTCAAAGGGTTGCTCATCTTTCATCCTTTCATTTTTTTTCGATACTGGTAGCGGACCAGGATCGCAGTCAGGCTGAGTGTAAAAACCAAAGCCAGGAGAACGAGCGCAGTGCCGTAAGCGATAGGCCTGACCTGATCGATCGCATGATGCTGTGTGGCTAAAATATAGAGGTGATAAGGCAAAGCCATAAACTGATCAAAAATGGATTTCGGGAGATGGGGCAGGAAGAAAGCGGCTCCCGTGAAGAGGATCGGCGCGGTTTCTCCCGCGGCCCTTGCCAGCCCAAGGATCACACCGGTCAGCATCCCGGGAATGGCATAAGGCAAGACATTGGTTCGGATGGAATGCCATTTCGTAGCTCCAAGGGCAAGCGCTCCTTCCCGGTAGGACTTGGGGACGGTTTTGAGGGCTTCTTCACAGGCCGTGACCGTCCAGGGGAGGGTCAACAGGCCCAGGGTCAGGCCGGCCGAAAGAATCGAAGTTCCAAAATTCAATGTTTGAACGAAGATGACCACCCCAAAGAGCCCATAAACGATGGAGGGAACCCCTGAGAGGTTCCGGATGGAAAGACGGATCAAACGGGTGAGTTTGCCCGCTCTGGCGTATTCATGGAGGTAAATGGCCGCAAACATGCCCAGAGGAACAGCAAACAGCACGGTGATTACGCTGACGAGAAATGTTCCTAAAAGGGCAGGAAAGATTCCCCCTTTCGTCATGCCTTCCCGTGGGGGATGAGTCAGGAATTCCCATGAAATGACGCCGATTCCCTTGGAGATGACATCGAACAAGATGACCCCGAGAATCAGGATGACAAAGATGCCGGAGAAGGTGAGGACCAGGAATCCCAATTGCTCGGATATTTTCTTCTTCACCGATCCACCTCCTGGTATTTTTGAAGGATGATATCCGAGACCAGGTTCACCAGGAAGGTCATCAGGAAGAGAACAAATCCGATAATGAAGAGGGCATAGTAGTGCGTGGTGTTATAGGGCACCTCCCCCAATTCTATCGCAATCGTTGCCGTCATCGTCTGAATGGGATCGAGGAAGTTAAAGGTCAACGCCCGGGCATTCCCCGTCGCCATCAGAACAGTCATCGTTTCTCCGATCGCCCGTCCCATGCCGAGCATGATGGAAGCGATGATTCCGGAAAGCGCCGAAGGAATAGAAACGCGGACGATTGTCTGCCAGCGATTGGCTCCGAGGGCGTACGAGGCCTCTTTATAAGTTTTAGGGACGGCCTTCAGGGCGTCCTCCGAGAGGCTGATAATCGTCGGGAGGGCCATCACAGCGAGTAAAATGGAACCATTGAGCGCATTGAGGCCATGGGAAATTCCAAAGACGGTGGAAATCACCGGATTAACCAGGACAATTCCGAGAAATCCAATGACCACCGAAGGAATGGCCGCGAGGACTTCGACCGTGGGCTTTAAAATCTCCCGGATTCGAGGAGGGGCCGCTTCCGAGATAAAAGCGGCGCAGGCGACCCCGAGCGGAACAGCAAAGGCCAGGGCGCCCAGGGTAACCATGAGCGTGCTGTTTATCAGGGAGAGGATCCCGTAGCGGGGGATTTCATAAGACGTGGGGTTCCAATGCGCACTGAAAAGAAAACTCTTCCAGCCAAGTTCCTTTAACGCGGGATAACCCTTGGCAAAAAGGAGAGAAAAGATGCCAAGGAGGATCAGAGTGGCCAGCAGACCGTTAACGAAAAAAAACCTTTCAATCAGGAATTCTTTGATCCTCTGGCTTCGAACACCGGCAAGTGTAAAGTCTCTTTTTTTCTCCAGGACGGCTTCTCCAATCTCCGCGTCAATTTCCAGTTGTATGATCCTTAATTTATAAGAAAAAATCAAGGGAAAGTTTTCTTCGTTTACCGAAGAAAAACCTTCCCCCGATCGTCCTTTTGTTCAGGCAGGTTTCGACCTTAGATGCCCTGTTTACGGTTAAATTCCATCCAGTGTTTCTGAACAGGGAAGAATCCTTGTTTGCGAACAATCTCCTGTCCTTCCGGACTCAATTCGAATTTGACAAAGTCCAGAAGCTTACCGCTCGGTTTTCCGAAAACATACTGGTTTAAGGGACGGCTAATGGGGTACTTTCCGGACATGACATTTTCCATGACGGCTGGAGAATAGGCTTCGGATTGAGCGTCGTTGGCGATACTCAAAATTTTAGCGCCTGGTCTCACTTCCCCTTTTTCATTCACCACATAACCAACGGCCACGTAGCCGATGCCGGCCTTATCCCGCTGGATCCCTTCCACAATTTGTGCATTTCCATTCATCATCTTCTTATGGGGGGAATAGTCCCCTTTGACCACAAATTCCCGGAAGAAAACATATGTTCCGGAGTTGCTCTGTCGGCCGTACAAGGAGATCGTCATGTCCGGCCCCCCGACTTCCTTCCAATTTTTAAACTCCCCCTTAAAGATCCTGCCCAGTTGTTCAAGGGTGAGTTTCGAGATAGGATTGTCGGGATGAATGATGGCCGAAATGCCATCGGTGGCGAAAACAACCCGGAATGGTGAAACGCCGGCCTTCTTTGCCGCCTCTTCTTCCTTCGGACCCATCTCGCGCGAGGAATTGGCGATATCCGTCGTCTTGTTGATTAACGCCGCAATGCCTGTCCCTGAGCCGCCGCCTGTCACCGCAATATTCACCCCCGGGTTCTTCTGCATGAAGACCTCGGCAAGTTTTTGCACGACATTGACTTCTGAGTCCGATCCTTTTATCTGGATCATGTTTTGCCCAAATGCCAGCGGGACAAGAAAAAAGATGCCCAGACACCCAATCGACAACACACTGAACAAACCCTTCATACTCTGTTTCATCATAACCCTTTCCTCCTTTTTGAATTTAGTAAAGGTAGATTAACCCCCCTTTGTTACAATTCGGTTACAATAATTTTAAATCTTGGTTAAATATTTTAGGAGTCAATTACTATACAAGAATCCATGTCCGATTTAACCCGTTGCGACCGATGAGGTTGGAACTGAAACACGAAGACCGTGATGGCCTCGGGTTGACCGATATGGGGTGGGAGATCCATCCCCGCGGGATGGAACGAACCCTCAAGGAGGCTTCGAAACTTGGCCTTCCGATGATCATCACGGAGAATGGGGTCGCCACCCGCGATGGGCAGAAGAAAGAAAAAAAGATCCCATTTTTAGCAGACCGTCAATCTGGGCCACACCTCATCCTATATGAGAAGGGTGATGACCCCAAGCGGAGAGCCTTGCAAGGCCGTATTTGCAAAGGCTCCGAAGAGAGCTTTCCATGCCCACTGCCCTGCTTGGGAGGCAGCGTTATGGATGTATTGATCATTGGTGATTGCTTTGGCCTGATCAAAGTAACCGAACCGCGTCAGGATAGACGTGATGGCTTCTGCATCGACCGTCTTAGGGTCGTAGTGGATCACAATACTTCCGGTTAACGTATTTGTTAAAGTTGATCGGACTCCATGAATGGACTTGAGCAGTGACTGGGCATCAAAAGCTTTCTTCTCGTTCCTTTTGATCAGAGGCGTTCTGACTCTCAACCGGCCTGGAACCTGATGCAGGTAGTAGCCCATGTTATGATTCTCCTTTCGTCACTTTTTGATAAGTTTTACAAATCGGATAGAAGGAACATCGATAACGTAATGCATGATTCTCCACTCTGTAGAGATGCATTTTCTTCCCGCATTTCAAACAGGTGGGGCGTTCGGGTGTTCCTCCGTTTTTCGTATTCTTTGTAAATTGCATTCCGCAAAGGATGCATCTGAACCTTTGCTCCCCGGACTTCACTTTTCCGAATCTGTAAAGCACATTGGCTCTACATTTAGGGCATTGAAGACCTATAATCTTCTTGGTTTTCACAGGCTTAGATTATCCTACCATTGTTACAATCTCGTGAAGATACTCTTACATTTTTGTTAATTTTCAGGAGCGGGAGATTTTTTCAAGGGGGGAGGAAAAGTTACGTTATTATCATGATTTGTTATTTGATTTCAACCAGATAGAGAACTTGGCTGGTTTATAGGTGAGAAATGAAAGATGTTATGGCATTTGTTTCCACATATGATATGATAACACAACAGCGCATCAAGAAATATTTTTCAAATGAAGGAGGGGAGGTGTTTTTTTATGGGGATTTTCAATAGTGGGTTGAAGGGGAATATCTTCGGCGGATTAGCCATTGGCATCGGGGCAGCCATACTTGCACCTGTTGTGGTTCCGGTTCTTGCGACTATCGTCAAACCTTTGGCCAAAGGCGCCATTAGGGGTGGGTTCATTCTGTTTGAAAAAGGCAAAGAAATCGCAGCCGAAGCTCAAGAGGCAGTAGAGGATTTGGTCGCAGAGGTCAAATCAGAACTGGCCGAGGCACACAAAAGCGAAATGATCCCTGCGCCTGACATCAAGAAGGATGACCCCGAATTAAAAAGTTAACTTCTGGAAGAATGGAAATAACAATGGCCAATGTGCAACCCGTTGCAATCCTGAGGCATCAGTCTCCAGGGAGATTGAGATTACAGGTCCCCTCCCAAAAAGGGAATGGACTTTTTTTTCAATCGGTCATGGGTTCCCTATCAAACCTCTCCGGAGTTGAACGCATCGAGATTAACCCCGTTACGGGAAGTATTCTATTGATTCATTCAACCGATGCGGAGAAAATCGCTCAATATGCCCGTGAAAACGGTCTCTTCGAAATCCGATCGGGCAGGACGCATGCCTCCTCCTTCCATCAGGCAGCGGTGAAAGCCTTCCATACCCTTGACGGTCAGGCCAGGGGGTTGACCGGAGGAGGGATCAATTTGGGGGCGCTGGCTTCTATTGCCCTGATTGGTGCAGGGACCTACCAGATCCTAAGAGGCAACTTTGCAGCCATCCCCTGGTACACGGCCTTCTGGTATGGTCTAAATCTCATTTTGAAATCGAGACCCGGAGGAGGGACCGGCGACGGGGAATAAACAGAAGGGGAGGCCCTTTCTTTCGCGATCACCGTCCCCATTGAATGCCCGAACCATTCAGCATTAAACAAAGGAGGTTGGACGAATGGATAATACAGAGAAAAAGCCCATGGTGTCCAGTACGGACATTGGCAAAGCAGGAACTGCGGTCAAGGAAGGCATCATCAGCAGTCTCAAGGGAATCAATGAAATTGAGGCGGAGATCGTCAGCCTGGTGAGAAGCACGGTGTCTAATACATTACGTGTAACCGGAGCAGCAGCCGATGAAAGCCTCACCATCACCAAGGATGTGATGAAGGGAGCCATTCAAGCCACTGAAGAGGTGGGGACAGGGCTGATGTTGAGCGCAAAAAATGTGGCGAAAGGCGTGGTCATGGGTGTCAGCGACGTCGGGGGGGATGTTGTCACTGTGGCTGGGCAGACGATTCGAGGCGCCGTGAAGGGAGCCGCCGAAATAGGAGCAGACGTATCCCTTGTAGCGAGGAGGACCGTAGATGGCCTCATCGAAGCCACCAAAGAGATCGGTGGGAATGTCGAGGGAGTTGCCAAGGAATCCGTTGAAGGAGCTGTTGAAGCAGCAGGGAGCATAAGCAACACCGCCGTCAGGGCGGTCAGAGATGTTCTGCTTGGGGTTGTCGAAGGTGTCAAGGATGTCCTCGGTGCAGCGTTACCCAAACCGAAAGAAGGGCCCGCCTCCAAGCCTGATTCAGCTCCGTCCAGCGGAAGCACGGAGACTGAAGCCAAGCCTAAAAAGACAACCAAGTTAGGGATAGAACCCTGAAATGGCGTTCATCCAAGTTGTCCACGTGGCCGTACAGGGTAGGGCAAGGTATAAGGTCGCCGGTCTTTATCGCTCCAAATCGCTCAAGACACACCTTGAATCAAGATTAGAGACCCGTGAGGGGATCAGGAAAGTTTCCATCAGCCTGTTGACCGGAAATGTCCTGGTTTTATACGATTCGGAAAGACCTTATGCGGAAGTAGCTTCTTTGCTCGAAGAGGCCGCTGTCGAATTTTGGAAGGGCATCGAGCCTGGAAACGGCGGACCCCCGGCAGATGGCGGCCTCCATCTTTCGCCGAGAAACAAGGAAGTCCCCGCCCATCAAAAACTCCCCGTTTCAGCATTGAAGCACAACTCAAAGGACAATTGTTCACGGAGCATCGATGCCCGTTCCTTTCAATATGTGCCCACCGCAAAGACCTTACGGAAATCGGTCCTCCAAGCCGTCGAACAAAAGAGTGAATCCTGGCATTGCATGGATACCCAAGTTGTGATCAGCCAGTTTGGCACTGACAGAACCCAAGGGTTATCCAGCACCAGTGTTGAGGAGAGCCTGAAGAGATATGGTCCTAACATCCTCCCCGAATCCGTCCCCCGGTCCAAGTGGACAATCTTCGTCGATCAGTTTAAATCCCTTCCTGTTGCGTTATTGGGAGGTGCGGCAGTC
>Ga0208733_100442_pt1 | contig 18409 bp, 17 predicted proteins | sample SubbioR11Jul_8B1_FD_184816 | JGI IMG/M metagenome (GOLD analysis project Ga0208733, IMG submission 184816) | Serpentinite rock and fluid subsurface biosphere microbial communities from McLaughlin Reserve, California, USA - CR11Jul_8B1 (SPAdes) | ecosystem: Environmental > Terrestrial > Deep... | reverse complement strand
GAGTCTTTTGCCACAGAGAACGGCCTGGGGTTTTTCATCCTGGATGCCTGGAGCACGCTCGATTATCTCTCGATGTACACCGGCATCATGGGAATGGGGCTCCTGGGTGTGATCCTCTATGAAGGTGTGGACCGGATTGAGAGAAAGTACTGCCGCTGGATGTTCAACGCCTAAAATGAAAGAAAAAAAGGGCGACCCATATGGGTTCGCCCTTTTTTTCTTCTACCTCTAAATTCTAAAGGCCGGTCATCGAGAGGTTTACGACCATTAGATCATTGACAACCTTCTTGATATCCTTGGCTTTCTTCACAAGAGTTTCGACCTTTTCCTTCTCCTCCTGAGAGTTCACCATACCGAAAACCCTGACCAGGTCGCCATTCTCAATCGTGAAAAAGAGGTGCGAGGTCATCAGGCCGGACTCCAGAAGGGCAGACTCAATCTGGCGTTGGAGCGAGAGTTTTTTAAGGTTGGTGACCGAGTCAATGCCGCAGGATCTGATCCCTTCCGATCGGGCTCCATCAGCGATCATTTTTGCCACTGAATCGACGCTCAATTTATCGGTATTGGGAATGAGATCATAGAGATTGGGATTTAACCAGTCTTCGTCAAAGGCAAACCGGATGAATCCCCTCTTGTCATGGTCAGACCGGTGAATTATCCTTTCAGCCACCTCTCTGCTGACCTGCTTTCCCTCCATCACCCTCTGAACCCTTCTCTCCATGGAGCCTGTCACGAGAACATGGAAGGCGCAGTCAAAAGAGTGAAGCAGAAGCTGGCTTCCCCGGCCGAAGAACACGGCATCGCCCTTTCTTGCCACCTCGTAGATGACGGACTGGAGCCGGTCGAGGTAGATCTTTGGCTTTTCGCCGAAGAACCTTTCCAATAGGGCCGGGCTCTTTTCGCCCAATTTTTTGATATCGGAGAGAAAACCCATCTCATCGGCCGCCTTGAAGAGTTCCTCCTCTCCATAGAAGGTGTAGTTCAATTGATCAGCCACCTGCCGGGCAATCTTCTCGCCACCCGTCCCAACCATTTCCGAAATAGTTATGAAGTACATATCAGTCACCCTCCTTTCTTTATTTCATCCCTTACCATAATATGCTGCCTCAATAATGTATTGTCAAGTTTGGCCAATCGCCTATAACCCCTGCATCTTCTTTGTTGGAGCGATCATTGAACGGGGGTTTAATAAACGCCTTAACTCCTCCTTCGAAAAAAGTCCCTCTTCTTCCAGCGCCTTCCGGATCGTCTTATTCTCCCAGTAGGCCTTTCCGGCAATTCGGGCGGCCTCATCATATCCAATTTTTGGAACCAGGGCCGTGACCAGGGCCAGACTTTTTTCAATCATCTCTTCACATCGCTCTTGATCCGCCTTCAATCCCTTGACGCATCTCAGGTTGAAATTATCGACCCCGTTGGCAAGGAGCCCGATCGATTCCAGCAGATTGTGGGCGATCAAGGGCATCATCGTGTTGAGCTCAAAATAGCCGCTGAGGCCGGCCAGAGTGATTGCCGAATCATTTCCAATCACCTGGGCGCACACCTGGATCATGGATTCGGGAATGACCGGGTTGACTTTTCCGGGCATCATGGAGGAGCCAGGTTGAGTCTCCGGGAGGTGAATTTCTCCAATTCCGCAACGGGGGCCTGAACCCAGCCACCGGATGTCATTGGCGATTTTAATGAGGCTGACCGCCACGGTCTTCAAAGCCCCGCTCATGTCTACCGAAGCATCCCGCGCCCCCTGGGCTTCAAAATGGCAGGTCGCCTTACGGAACTGTCCTCTGATCGTTTTATTGATGATGGAGATGGCTTTTCTTGCAAACCGCGGGTGTGTATTGGCTCCTGTTCCAACAGCCGTTCCACCGAGAGGAAGTTCATAAAGGGATTCCAAGGCATTTAGAATTCTAAAGATGCCGAATCTCATTTGCTGCGCGTATCCCTCAAATTCCTGACCCAGCCGGATGGGAAGGGCATCCTGGAGATGGGTTCTGCCAATTTTAAGAATGGGATGAAACTCCTTGGCCTTGGCCTTGAGCGCCTGATGGAGGTCTCTTAAGGCAGGCAAAAGTTTTTCCAGAAGAAGGGTGACTGAGGCGATATGGATAGCGGAAGGGAAGATGTCGTTGCTCGATTGACATAGGTTGACATGGTCATTGGGATGAACCGGCTTGTAGATTCCTTTTTTGCCGCCTAAGATTTCATTCGCCCGGTTGGCGATCACCTCATTGGCATTCATGTGGGTCGAAGTGCCGGAGCCGGTCTGAAAGGTATCAATCAAAAACTGGTTGTCCCATCTTCCCTGCATGACTTCATAAGAGGCCTGCTCAATGGCCCTGGCCATCCTTTTTTCAAGGAGGCCCAGCTCTGAGTTCGCCCTGGCCGAGGCATACTTGATGAGGCCGAGGGCATGGATCAATTCCCTTCCGAACCGGTATCCGCTCACAGGAAAATTTTCAACCGCCCTCTGCGTCTGAGCGCCATAGTAAGCCTCTTTCGGGACCCTGGCCGGGCCCATGGAATCCTTCTCAACTCGACATTTCTGATTTGAGCTAACCATATTCGACTCCCTTCTTGTAGCTAATTCTGACTAGTTCATCTGACGGAGAAGAGGGGAATTCCTTTATTTTCGAAGCAAGCGTCTATCAAACATATAGCTTTCGACACTGGAAATAACCACTCTGTTCATGTCCGGATGTTTTGGATTGATCAGTGCGTTGAATTCATCCGGTACAACCACCGAAGGGACACGAAGCAAAAGTGAACGCATGGCCATGGCCCATTCGGATCCCAAATCAGCTAATTCTGGAGGGGCGGGGTAGTCCCGCCAATTCTTTGGTAGATCAGCTATCGAGATTTGTTCAACAACGATGTCGTCCGATATATCAAGACAGGCAATACTTAGATTGCTTGGTAGTATGGATAAAGGTACATGAACCCAAAATTCCAATGTTGCAAGCGATCTATTTTCTGATGCATATACGACAGGGATATCCTTTCGATTCCATCTTCCCCCATGCAACATGGCTCCGGTTCCTGTTAGATCGCGAATGGATCGAGTTTTAGCAATCCGAAAAGCTTGCACTAAGAGAGCGCCCCGTGCTCGATTCGCCCAAGTTCATCGAGGACCATTTGCGTCCCGAACCTTGAGTTCAGTAGGTTGAGCGGCGTTTTATTCCCAAGTGCAACATTGGGTTGTTTCATCCAGATGAGAAAATGGCTTTTGTCTTCAAAGACTTCAACCCCTTTCGCAACCACTTCGGCAATTTGTAAAATCTGTTCTGATACGGCGCGATTGAAATGTTGGCGAGGGGTGTATCTTTGTATGGTCCGCCCGCTGATCGGTAGAAGCTCTGCAATTTGATCTATTGGAAAGGACAAATATCTCGCGAGATTCAACAGAGCGCCTTTTGTAACTCCGTGATCGCTCAACGCGATCAAGTCTTGCCGCTTCTGTATTCTCATATGAAGCACCTTTTGTCCGCCTAATATTCTTTCAATGGCAGATAATTGCATGTTGCCTCCTCCATTCAATATGACATTTGTCCCAATTATAATGACATATGTCTCAACTCTTTGTCAAGAAAATAATGAACAGAGGACGGAAGACATCCATCTCGGACCTCGGCTGCATATTCCGCCCTCATAGCAAGCGCCATCGAGCATCGTTGGATTTATACATTGACTCCATATTATCCCACGCCTCCAATACCAAGCGCCTTGTTCTGTTTTCGCCGTGGAAATCAGGGCCATTTTTTTATGGGCTACAACATCTTCTTGAAATGTCAAAAGTCAACCCCAAAAAACTGAGATCCATCGGTTTGATGTGGTTTCGTTTTTGTAATGATATGGTTTATATCTTGGGATGGTTAGGCAGCTTTTTCCATTTTGACAGACTGAGATAAGAGATAGGTCACGAGTGCATTCAAACTGACACCCTCCTCCTCCGCCTTTCTCACTAATTCCCTATGGAGGTCCTTTGGAACTCTGACATTAAACTGTCCGCTGAACCTCATTTTAGGCTTTGGGAGAGGGATTTTATATTCTTCCATCGTTTCTATAGTGAGATCAAGCGCCTCCTGCCCATTTTTGATAGCTTCTCGAAGGTCGTATCCCCCGGTAACGATATTAGGAAAGTCCGGGAATCTTACTGCAAAATACCCGGACTCTTTATCCGGGATGATTTTTATCTCATAACCCAACAGGTTTTCTCTTTTTGCCTTATTCATATATTCAATCCTCCTCTAAAACCTTGATGACATCTTTTACATCCAACCAATGACAATGTTTATGCCCTCCATGGGGTTTTACGACAGTTAAAATCCTACTTCCTTTTTTATAAACATGGTGGCTTCCCCTGATATTTACCCGTTTAAATCCTATCCCCAAAATGATTCCTTCTAACTCTTTAAATCTCACTCCTTTTGGGTTTTGCTTTATTCTGAAGATGTTTTTTTCTATTCCCATCTCGAAAGGAGTATAACTGAATATAGTTACAAAAGCAAGAACAATTTTTAATGTAGTTTAGTTTGACTCTTTATCGACGCGTTGATGCCCATGGATGACAAGCATAGGTTGAATACGGAGGATGTAGAGTTCAGCGCCTCAAAACTTTCACTTTCTCAAGCCTCTAAACGTATTGCAATCATGAACAGAATCCCAATCACAAGTATTTGGCTTGCAGTTTATCCCACGCCTCTAAAGCCAATCTTCTGGTGCGGTATTCGCCGTATTCGCTTTCCTCTTTTTCCTTGAAGACGAGGAAGGTTTCGCCGGGAGAAAGCTTTCTTTTCGGATGTTTTGAATTCCGCATTCCGAAATCCGCATTCCGCAATTGAAATGGCCAACTTTTTTATGGATGACCCCAAATCGCAATATCCCAAGCCTGACCCCAAGTCTTTCGCAAGTCTTTCCAAGTCTTTCCCGTACTCAATGGAAACTTTTGCTCTTGACAGGTGCCTTTTAATGGGTGACCCTGCTACCGACTCTCCTGATCGCATCAATTAAAAACGCAAGGATTTGTTGTCCTGGTCGTAATAAGAGCCGATACACGACTCTGGTGTGTTCAGACCAGGGTCAATCATGGATGTAGTGAAGATGATCTGGTGGGCCACATCAAATCTCTTTGATAAATTAACGATAACTCTCTGGAAATTTCGGCTTCGCTCTTCCTCCATACCTTTGTCTTCCATGTTGTCACAGAGAATAAGTCGGGGGTATCGGAAAAACTCCAAATTTAAAGAGGCAAAGAAAATGGCATAGTGGATGCAGTTCTTAAGGTATCCTGTTGAACTAGCCGAAAACTGATTTCGGCCGTCAACGGCAAAGGAATTCTTTTCAAAATCGACCGTTACTGACTTCCCCGTTTTGAAAAACTCCTCACGTGGTAAGTCTGATCGAAGGAGCAAGAGAGCATGCTGAGTAATGTTCTTCATAGCTTCATTTCTTCGGCCCTCTTGGGATTGTCGCTTGGTGGCAATCTCCATTTCCAGACCACGAACGGTAGCTTCCAAATTTCCAATTCGAGTTTTGAGCCTCTCCAACACACCCACTGCCTTGGCCTGCATATGCAAGAACTGCATCTGGCTTTCGAGGTTACCCTTCTGAACGAGAAGGGCGTCAAGTTTTTGATCACGACTGGTTCTAGCGACTCTCATCTCTGCATCGAACTGTCTTTGGAGAGATCTTTCTTTCTCTACGGCTAAAGGCAGCGCACCTTTGATTTGCGTGAGCTTTGTCTCTTTCTCCTTCAGAAGTCCTTCTGATTCCTTCTGCTGGAACACCAGTTCCTGGCGCATCCGCAAGGCTTGAGACCGCCCCGAAGTTTCAGAAATGGGCTGTTTGCACAAGAAACACGAGTTCTTTGATGCAGATGATGAAAGAGGATTGAGGCAATGTGGGCAGTGTGTGATGGGAAGTTCTCCAAGTACTTCCCTTGTGGATATCGAGTCGTTGAGCGCGATGAGCCGGCTCTCAATAGCGCTCAAAAAATCCCGAGAGTCTTGGACCTCCAACTCCTGAGCTTGCATATCGGTTTCCAACCGCTGTCGCTCCTGCATTGCTGCGAGTAAGGCTGATGCGATGGCCGGTCTTTCCTTTTCGGCTACCTTGTCTCTTTCCGCTAATCCGGCCCTACTAATTTCCTCTATCGCAGCTTGCGTTTTCACAAGACGGTCTTCGGTTTCTGACATGGCCTTTTTGACCTTTTCCAGATCGAGTTCATGGCCCGTCTCTCCTAGGACTTTTCTTGTGCTGTTGAATTCAGAATTTGCCTGATCAAGCTCATGTTTTTTCTCACGGAGCTTGAGTTCGCACTGGTAGAGGGTGTCGTCATAAATTCCAAAGAGTAAGTCCCGTACCGCTGCCCGGGTAAGACTTGTATCGAATGCCTCTGTACGCATTAAGTTCTCGACCAGGCTAAGTTGGTCAACATAGATCAGCCGAAGGATTTGATGCATAGTAATATTGCTTTCTACATCGCTACGAACTTCGGGCAACCCGAGGGCTCTGAAAAGCACTTGGGAGAAACTCTGCTTGTTTTCACTTCGCTGGAACGGGAAAACTTGCCACCCCTCAACAGCCGACGCCTTCGCCTTTTCAAACTCACCCCAGAAAATCGCCATGGGTTGCCTAGCCGATCTGGAAATCGTGCGTCTAAGAGTTACCGGGTCTCCGTTGATTAGAGCTTCAAGCAGCACTTCATTGCATCGTTCCGCTTCGGGTTTCCAAACAGACACGTTTCCACCGAGAGCAAAGAAGAGGAAATCAGCGATGGTTGACTTGCCAGAGCTGTTGGTTCCTCGGATAATATTGACGCCTATACTGAACGATTCGTCGTACACAGGTTGACCTCCTGCGTAGACCACCATTTTTCTAATCATGAGAGTTGGTTTAAACTGAGTCATATTGGTACTCGAACAGATTGGTTCTTCCCTTGAGGCCATCACGTCCATGCGATTGAATTTCCACCAGCGGACCGGTAAGTAGATCTATAGCTTCCGCCAACCTCCTGTCTGATGCTTCTGCTGCCGCCTTTAGTTTCGGAGGAATCTCTTGCGTCGTCCTCTCTACAAACCCTTCCAACAATATAGATGGTGATATCAAACCATGGGATGATAGACAACCCAACGCCTCGGCCTGAAATGGCTCCAGACGAAGAAAAATGCGATAAGGGTCAACAATGCGCTCATATCTGCCGGCAGCCCTCTTGAAACGCTTCTTTTGTTCCCGGAGATTCTGTGGAAAACGTATGGACGGGATCTGACCAGGGAAGAGAAGATAAAAATCTAGGATTCGCATTCTCTCTACGTGATACCGACCCGGCGGAAGTTTGCTAAGAAGACGCACCATCCGAAAGACGCAGTGGTGAAAATCAAAGGCTGGATGATAGATAAGCATTATTTCACCCACTTGATATGACAGTTCCCAGCAAGATAGTATAACATACCGTTAATTTCCTCTGCATAAAGGCAAAGAGGGTTTTCTTCTAACAACGCTTGTACCGGATCGATCACAAGAGTCTGAACGAGCAAGCTGACCTCCTGACTCGAATTCCTATTTTGAATCGCAATTAGTACGTGATTGTGAAAACGTGTGTATATCTCGGCAAGCAAGTAAGCCAAGATCTCCTGTGCTGTTTCAGAGAATTGATGTTCCATTAACTTCTTTGCGAACACTTCCTTGGCACGCTTGGCGTAATCGAGCAAAACTTCTCTGTTGGCAGCTTTTACCTTGAACTCCAATCCGTCAACTGATTCCCCGGGTGGTGGACTAATGTAGCGCTTGAGTATGGCAAGCGTCTCCGAAAACTTGCGATCGTTCTCACGTTCTCGCTTCAGTTTCTCAATAAGACAACCCATCGGCGTGGGCTGGGACGCGTCAAAGATGTAGTTCTTTGTTAGATCACGGCCAGCCTGGTCGCCGAGAACAATGTTGCCTTTTTGATTTGTTGTGGTTTCGTCCATTGGAATCCGTCGTTACTTCTTGATGTCTCGGCCTGCCTGATCACCGAATACCACATTGCCAGACTGCTTTGTTTTCGTCCTGTTGCTTCGGTTCCTTATAACGATGCGAACGGCGACGGTAATTCCGACCGCCACCATAGCAACAAGGGCAATCAATGCGAGGATGATATTCGTTGTATTTGTGTCCATATGCATCCCTCCTGTTCTATGTTTGCTATGTTAGCAGTCCATTCTCCTGAAAGCTGAGATACCCTCTCCTCGTCACAATGATCTGGTCTAACACCCGAATACCCAGGATTTTTGCGGCTTGGACAAGCTGTTCATGAATTTTCAGATCGGCGTCGCTCGGTTGAAGTTCACCTGATGGATGATTGTGGGCAAAAATGACGGAGGCAGCACGGTCCGCAATAACATCGGCAAAAACCTCGCGCGGATGAACCTGGCTGTGATTCAAGAGCCCAATTGTTACGACCCTCTTCTCGATGACCTCGTTTGCCCCGTTCAGTGAGATGCATACAAAGTATTCCTGCTGTTTGCTAGCAATGTCGGTGAGCAAAGGCAAAACATCCTCTGCCTTTGTTATCTTAATCGTGTCCTTGATCAAGTGGCGTCTGGCAAGTTCAAATGCGGCAAGAAGCTGATATGCCTTAGCCGGACCCATTCCAGGAATGGCTGTTAAATCCGTTTCCGTGAGGCCGGTCTTCTTTTTTTGGATGATTCCCGCGATTTCCTTTGACATGGATCGGACATCGTGCCCTTCCACTCCCCGGCCCAGGATGACCTGCACGAGTTCTTCGTCGGAAAGGGCTGCGGCGCCCTTGGCTCTGAGTTTTTCGCGCGGCCGATCGTATTCCGGTATTTCCTTGATCGTCTTCATCTTTTGAGATCCTCTAATGCAGTGGTTATTTCAAGTATTTATCCTTTCATAAACTTTATTCAGCATCCATTTCTTGACAACATCTCCAAACTCTTTATCATCCAAAATTTTCTCAAAAATTTCCTTGTTGTCCTCCATTCGTTCTATCAATTTTGTCAGGAAAGCTTCATCAAAACCGTATTTGAAGTTTTCAATGGTGTTGCTTTTAGCCTGCATTTGCAGTTTTTCGTCCCCGATTAATTCCTCTTCTATCTGTTCAAAGAATAGCTTATCGGCGTTATTAAAATCCGTACCAAAGCGCTCATTTAGAATTTCGATAATTTCGGAAAGATGTGCTTTTTCTTCTTTAGCTCTTTTTATCCCTGCCTCGGTAATATTTTGAATCCCAACTTCGCCCCGCGCTTCCAGGGCAATCGCACCTTCCGATGCCTTCTGTAGCCTGTAATACTCCAGGGCGATCTCATCAGTCAGTTTTAATCTTTCTGCCAAGTCTGTTTTAGGCAGTTTGGTAAGTAACAACCTCCCGTAAGCGAAAAACTTCTCCAATCCAATATCCTGAAAAGTAATAATTTGTGAGAGATAGGAATAGATATTTGTCCACGTTCTTAACCCCTTCTTAAACTCGTCCCGGTCATTTTCATCTAATGCTTTATACCGATCAACTGCTGGATCAATAAAGGCATTCAACTTTCCCTGTTCTTTGGGGTTCAGCATATTCTTCGATAGGAAATAGACTCTGGCAAAGGCATCGATTTCGGATTGCCAGTAAACCTGTTTTTCGTCCAACTTGTTTTTAAGGTCGTAAAGATGATTGGGGTCAGTGACTTGTTCAACGGTGGTCATTTCATAGTAGGGTTGAAATGACTTTAATATAGTGTCCCGGTCATTTACGAAATCCAAGATAAACGTGTCCTCTTTCCCTGGATGGATACGGTTGATTCTTGAAAGGGTTTGGACCGCCTTCACTCCGAAAAGCGGTTTATCTACAAACATTGTATGCAGGAGCGGTTGATCGAACCCTGTTTGATACTTTTCCGCCACTAACAAGATTTTGTAATCTTCTTTCTCAAATACCTCCGGCAATTGTTTTTCGCCAAATCCGGTCAATTGAGGTTCTGATATGCCTTCTGGGAAATCATCGTCTCTTACGCTGCCGGAGAAGGCAACGAGCACTTTGATCCAGTTATACCCCTTTTCTCTGATGTATTTCTTAAATTCAAAGAAATATCGTTTTGCATGTAGGCGTGAACTCGTTACCACCATAGCCTTCGCCTTGCCCCCAATCTTCTTGGATGTAATCTCCCGGAAATGCTCCACCATCACCTCAGTTTTCTGGGCGAGATTGTGCGGATGCAATGAAACAAAGCGAGCAACAGCTCTGACGGCCTTGCGTTTGTCGAACTCAGGATCCTCTTCAATGGCTTTTGCAATACGGTAGTATGTCTCGTAGGTGGTATAGTTTTTCAAGACATCAAGGATGAAGCCCTCCTCAATGGCCTGTCGCATGGAATATAAATGAAAAGGTCGTGGCTTCCCATCCGGGTCCCTGCTGCCGAAGACTTCGAGTGTTTTGGCCTTAGGCGTTGCGGTAAAGCCGAAGAAACTCAAATTTGGCTGTGGTCCACGGGCTTCAACAACTTTTCTTATTTCATCTTCTTCATCTTCAAACTCTTGTCCGTCTTCAAGGGCAGCCTCTTCAAGATTTTTAACCGAAAGCACTTCTTTCATCTTGCGTGTTGATTCACCGCCTTGTGAGCTGTGCGCTTCATCTACGATGATGGCATATCTACGACTTGGTAGGTCGGCCACTTTTTCAATGACAAAGGGAAATTTCTGCAATGTGGTAATAATGATATTCTTCCCTGTGCCCAATGCATAGGCCAATTGGCTACTGTCTTTATCGATTTTTTGTACAACCCCCTGCTTGTGTTCGAACTGGTAAATCGTATTCTGTAACTGCTGATCCAACACAAGCCGGTCAGTAACAACGATCACGCTTTCAAAGACCCGCTCATCATAGGTGTTGTGTAGACTGGATAATCGATATGCCAGCCAGGCGATCGAATTGCTTTTGCCTGATCCTGCTGAATGCTGAATCAGGTAGTGATGTCCTGCACCGTCTTCTTTGGCATGACCTGACAATTTCCGAACTGAGTCCAGTTGGTGGTAACGGGGAAAAATCATGGTTTCCTTTTTGTATTTCTGACCGGTTGACTTATCTTCAATATCTTCTATCTGGAGATGCAGATATCGCCCGATGATGTCCATCCAGGAGTCTTTAGCCCAGACGTATTCCCACAAATATGCGGTCTTGTAGCCCTTCGGATTGGGCGGATTTCCTGCGCCATTACCATAGCCGAGATTAAAAGGCAGATACTTTGTTCTCTTGCCGTCAATCCTTGTTGTCATATAGACTTCATCAGTATCCACGGCAAAATGTACCAACGCCCTCTTCTTAAATTGGAACAAAAGTTCCCGTGGATCACGGTCTTCGATGTACTGTCTTCTGGCATTCTGAACGCTTTGGCCTGTAAAAATATTTTTCAATTCCACAGTACCCACCGGCAAACCATTCAGCCCCAAAACCAGATCAACGGAATGTTCACTTTTCATACTGTAATGCACCTGACGGGTGACAGTCAGTCGGTTTTTACCATACAGGACTTTTGTTTCTGGATTGAGTTTAGTTTCCGGTCTAAAATAAGCCATCTGGAATCGGATACCATAATCAACGATGCCGTTTCGCAGCACATCAAGCGTGCCCCGCAAATCAAGTTCTTTGAACAGACGTTGGATAACACGGTTTTCGATATCTGCTCCGTGGATGGCTTGCAGTTTTTCCCATTGCTTGGACTGGGTATCTGTCAGAAAAGCAATAACCTGTTTTTTATCAAGGGCCAGCTCTCGGCTGAAATCAGAAGCATTGGTTTCCAGGTAACCGCCCTGGTCAACCAGAGATTGGATGATGGCGGATTCAAAGGTAGATTCGTTATGAATAGAAGTTAACACCTTTATCTTCCCTGTCCCCGTCTTGCCTAAAAGTCAATATTTCACGAACGTTCCTGTCCCATTCCGGCTTTGCGGGTTTCCCCCTGCTTATATTTGTGTCGCATATAATTCATATTATACAACACAACACTGGTTTTGTGGCGCCTGTGCAACTCAAGGATTTTCTTCTACAATATCAATAAGTTCATGAAACATTACAATTGCTGTCCAGTCGATGCAGTCCAGGGGCAGCATCTTCGGTTTGTAAGGCTCCATTAGCCTTCCTTCTTAGTCATAGTCTCGTCCTTATATACGAACGTCAATTTTGCCTGTCACCGCTTCGCTGATCAATGCAGTGCGGTATTCCTGTAATAGTTCGATTTCATGATGGGTTTTAGATATGACATCATCCATCTGATCTGTCTTGCGGTCAAGGTAGTCGACAATGGCCGTTTGCTCATCAAAGCCTGGGAATATCGTGAATACTTCTTTTAATTTTTCGCCTGTTAAATGTCCAATACTAATCTGATTCACGATAGAAAGAAAATATCCCTTTTGACCAAAAGAATAGAAAAGATAGAGAAAGTATTTGGGATTAAAGTACTTTTTAAAAGTTATCTTGTGAACGGAATTTTGTATATAGCACTCGTCCAACTCATTCATCCAAATACAGGTTCTCCCAACATCACCACCTTCGCTTACCAATAGATCATTAAGATTTACCCTGTACTTTATGAGGTCGCTTTGGGAAAACCACATTTCTTTCACATCTGAGGTATCGCATTTGAACCAACTTATGTTCTGGGCTCTTAAGTAAGGTTTTAAAAAGTTGCCTCCTTTGTCTTCGCCCGTCAGCATTTTACCTAGGGTTAGATTTGCAATATACTTGATTTTTTTTATTTCCCAATGTGCTGGAACTTCCCCCAGCCAGTGGATGCCACTGTCTTTCACTGGCGCATTGGGATTCAGCCCTTTGGTCACTGCCTGGTTGATGATGGCGGTTTTTTCTTCGTTGAGCAGATCAATTAGTTTTTGCTTCTTGGTAATCAACTCGTCAATCTTTCCGGTTTTGCGGTCAAGGTAGTTCGCAATTGCTGTCTGTTCTTCGTTTTGGGGATACGGTATCAATAATTGGCTAATAAAATCATCCCAACTTGCTCTTGGCATTTTTGAGCCATAGGTCGAACTGTCTACAATCTTCACAAAGCCATAAGATAGCACTCGGTAAAATAAAAATTTAGGGAGGGATTCTCCTTTACTCCGAAGAATAAGTAATTCACCAAGACAAACGCCATCGTTATCTGCAAGATATACTTTTGCTAAATAAGGCCTTAATTTATTGAATAAAACATCGCCCTTCTGAAACTTTCGCAGTTCTCCTTGAAAACTATTGGCGTTTTCAAGACCTATCAATCGTCCAGTGTTACTTTCAATGTTTTCAAGCGATATCCTAAAATTAGTATCATTCTCCGCTTTTTCATTAATCGTCCAAACTAAATATTTTAACTTCTTAACCTTCCAATGGTCCGGTATCTTTCCAATCCATTCAATTCCTGACGGCTTACATCGCTCATAGCTTTTCATTCTTCAATCACCGTCTTTATCATGCCTTCTGTTTCTTGCTCTAAGGCCAATATGTCATGCCGGATTTCTTCAAGAGAACGAAGTGGCTTGAACTCATAAAAATATTTTGTAAAGTTGATTTCGTAGCCAACTTTGGTTTTGCTTTCGTCAATCCACGCTTCCGGAACGTGCGGTTTTACTTCCCGTTCAAAGTATTCCTTTATGGTCTGCTTCACTAATTTGCCATTTTGTTCATGGAGGGAAGGAATGTTCTCGTAATCACGCAGATTACTGTCCGCCTTGGGGTTGCCGTTTTTATCGGTTTCGATCTTTCCATTCGCATCTTTCAAAGGCTGTTCAACTGTCACCCGCCAATAAGCGAAATACTCGTTTGGGAAAATCCTGCAGAAGGGACCTTTACGAAAATCACCGTAAATTTTGGTGATAAACCCAATCTGGTCCGGTTTGCCGTTTTTCCCATCGCCAATTTCCTTGCGCTTATTGCCGAGGCTGCGGGCCATTTTTAACCAGAAACGGTTAGGACGGCCCTCATCTTCATCTTTCTGGCCTGTGGCGTTAATGAGTTGTATTTTCCCTTTTCTCTCAGGGCTCTTCCGGTTGGTGACAATCAAGATATACGTGGCGATACCGGTGTTATAGAACAGTTGATCCGGCATGGCGACAATCGCCTCCAGCATATCATTTCCAATGATCCATTTTCGGATTTCACTCTCTCCGCTGCCTGCTCCGCCTGTAAAGAGCGGCGATCCGTTAAAGATGATACCGATACGGGACCCCCCGTCAGACGGTTTCATCTTAGAGATCATGTGCTGTAAAAAAAGAAATGATCCGTCGTTAATGCGCGGCAGACCGGCGCCGAAACGTCCGGCAAAACCTTTCTTTTCATACTCCGTTTTGATAATCTTTTCAGCCTTTCGCCATTCCACTCCGAAGGGAGGGTTGCTCAGCATATAGTCAAATTTTTCGTATTCCAGTCCGTCCACTGTAAAAGTATTGCCGAACTTAATATTGGCCGGGTTCTGTCCCTTAATCAGCATATCTGATTTGCAGATGGCATAGGATTCGGGGTTGATTTCCTGTCCGAAAACCTCCAGCCTAGCGTCAGGGTTCAATTCCTGAAGGTACTCTTCAGCTATTGACAGCATACCGCCTGTGCCGCAGGCAAGATCGTAAAGAGTCTTGACAATGCCTTTTTTCGTTAAGATTTCACGATCGTTCAAGAAGAGCAGGTTGACCATCAGGCGAATCACTTCCCGCGGAGTAAAGTGCTCCCCAGCGGTTTCATTCGATAGCTCAGCGAACCTGCGGATAAGCTCTTCAAAGACATAGCCCGTTTCAATTGAAGACATATTGGATAGGTCAATCTCTTCAAATCGCTTGACCACCAGATAAAGCAGGTTTGTTTTCGGGTCGTCCATTCGGGAAATGTGATCGTCAAAATTAAAATACTCTATGATTTCCCTGGCGCTCGCGGAAAACCCATTGATAAAATTGCGGAGATTGGCGGCAATATTGTTTGGGTCAGCTACCAGTTTCTTGAAGTTAAACTGGCTGCGGTTATGAAAATTGAAACCCGTAATTTTGTTGAGGGTTGCATCAATCGCCGCCTGGGACATCTTTTCAACCTTTGGCAAAAAGTTCAGTGCCTTTTGCTTTGTTGGCTCCAAAACGCAGTCCAAACGCCGAAGGACCGTCATGGGCAGAATGACTTTTCCATAATCAGCCTGCTTGTAATCCCCACGCAATAAATCAGCAACCGCCCAGATCAGATTGGCTTTTTCTTTAAAATCGATCATATTTTTCCCTAATGTGTTACATAATTGGTGACATAAGGGCTACACTATTCACTAATCGCCCTCACCTTTCAATTGTTCTGGGGTGCGTTCCTTTAACCACAGCTTGCCCCGGCAGCAGAAGGCCACCACCTCTTGGCCGGGATGTCGCCTCCCATTCGGCTTTTGAATGTCTCGAACCTTTCCCATGGAGTCTCCACATACATTCTTCCAACCTATCCGGCGCCACTTCTTAAATACCGCCTTCAACTCATTCAAATCCTTTGCTTCCAGAAGATCTTTCCGGGCAGCTTTTAAATCTTCAAGAGATGCAATGGCTGGCATAGGTTCCTCCATTAAAAATCGTGTCCTTGTCCCTGCCTACCGCAGGCAGGCTCTCCCTCTCCCGCCGATGGGGAGGAGATTTCGGGTTTATTGCTGGTTTATTGCGGGTTTGCCCAATTATTGCCCAATTGATGCCCCAATATTAGCCCTTTTTTAGTCTTTTGTTAGGCCTTTTAGCCCATTATTAGTCCTTTGTTTTATCACATATGAAGCTGAATGATACAATTAAGATGCATTCATGATGCAATTGATTCTTTTAAGATATATTTAGTTCCTTTGCCTACCCTGCCTACCATTTGAAAAATTCCTTTATCAACAATAGATCTCAATTCTCTAGAGGATGTAATCCGAGAAACTCCCGACAGATTTTGATATTCAGCGTTCGATATTTTCCCTTTCTCTTTTACATAGATTACTGCCTTAATTTGCCGTTCATTCAGGCCGATTTTTTGAAGATATTCTTCTGTGCAGATATCCTTCCTGAAAATCACTCTGAATCCCTGATGTTCTTCAAACTTTGGCTCAGGAATCCCAGCTTTGATGCATGCCCCTCGCATTTTATCTATTCCGCTCCCCCACTGTTCAACCAAACCCATATCGTAGAAAATCCCACCTATTCCTTTATTCCGCAGGATAGAGGGGTGAGGCTTATAAAGGTCTTCCACTGTTAAACCCAAAGGTAACCCACCTGGGTTCCAAACAATCAATTCATTGTCGTATATTCTCACTTCCGTATTGGATGGAACCGTATAGTCGCGGTGGCATACTGCGTTGATCACTGCTTCTCTCAGTGCTTCAAGTGGATAGTCCCAGACTTCTTCCCTTGCTGGCTTACCCGTCATAACAAATCTCACATTGATATTTTTACGGATGAAATCCATGGCCTCTTCTATCTGTTCGATGATGGCGCCTTCAATCATCCTGTCATCAATAACCATTGTTTCTTCTTTAAATTTCCCACAATGTATCATTGCTTGAGAGAGAAAGCGTTGGGGATGGTTGTGGAAGAGAAGAATTACGGCCCATGTAGGCTTTCCGTCCTTTATTAACTCCAGCTTCTCAAGAACTTGTAGTGGTTTTTCGCCACCACTGATTTTCCTTCTCCTTGCATCTTTTGCACTTTCAATATATTGCTTGACTTTCTCAAGGTCAATTTCGCCTATGGGGGCATTCGTTACGGGAAGTCTATCCCAGCTCATTCCCGTTGACTGGAAATGCATCTCTGCAATTTCACGCGCTTGCATCACTCGATTGCTATTTCCCACCCTTCTAAAACATCTCCCTTTTACAAATACAGGTTTGATAGGAAACTCCTTAATCCGGATAACGGCGACATTCTTCCCATCTATTGTGCCAATTTCAATTTCAGGGATTATCCGAGGTTCGGTGCTCTGAGAAATCTGGTTCGCCCAATCTCTCGGCGTTTCTTTTCCAATCTGAATGCCCTTTATTTCACCTTTATCAGAAACACCGGTTAAAATGATCCCGCCCTTTGTATTTGCAAAAGCTACCGATGTCTCAAGGGTCTCCTTATCAAAGGATGCTTTGAATTCAACAGTCTCAGTTTCGCCGTCTTTAATCAATTTTCTTAAATCTGCCTGTTTCAACTAACCCCTCATCCTATCCCTCAAAAAGAAGGAAAAAGGTCGTTATTTCTTTTCATCTCCATAATACATCCTAAGGGACATTGTTGAATTGTTTCACTTTTCCTGTTTTCCAGGAATCTCAACAAACCTCACTTTTCAACTTTTCTGGAGTGTTTTCCCTTTCACCGGGCCTGGACGACAGAGTCCGTTGTTTCGGCACGCAGGCTTGTTCCTGCCAGCGGTATCGTCTCACTTTCGGTGGATGAACATAGATCCATACATCATTGGCGGCTAATCTACCAGAAATACAACTGAAGTTCAATGATTAAAGATTCGGGTTTCTCCATCTCAGACTTTGCCCACTGAGGCCATATAAACGGCAAACTCCTCCTCTCCATCGACCCGGAGCAGCCGGTCCAATGCTTCCTGGTCATAGGCGGCAATGGCGCAGGTTCCCGCATCGATGGCCTCACAGGCCAGATACAGGTTCTGGCAAACATGGCCTGCATCGATGGCGATTACCCGATGCGCCGCCAGCCCATAACGCCACTCCATCCGATAAGGAATGGCCGTCCAGATGAATGTCAATGCTGCGTTTCCCGGGTAGGGCTGGCCGAATGCGGCGTCGACTATCTTACGCGGAAGCTGTTCCTCTGAGAATTCGTAGAGCAGTTGGTGAGAGAGTGGAAGATACCGGTAGATTCCGGGATCGAGTCCTTCCACATGAAGCAAGGCCAGATACGTTTCGAGGGCGTGACGGCACCCTGCCGATGGCACAGTGCGGTAGGAGTGGCCTCCGACGACTTCTCCCCGAACTCCCTGGGTTGCCCAGAGGAGAAAAGACACCTCATCCAGCGTAAGAGGTTGTTTCCGATAAATTCGACGGCTCTGGCGGTTCCCAATCGCCGTGGCGAGATCGATCCTGGCGATTTTTCTCCACTCGCCGGGCTTCGGAAGATCGGTTTGCAACGCATCGGTGGGATATGGCTTTTCGATAGGAGGAACATCGATCCCTCTGTTCTGATCCGTCCGCGAAAAATCGACTTTCTTGCGGACACTGTCTTTCAAGAAATACCTAAACTGCTTTAATAAATCTTTGTCCATTAAAACATAATCTACCAAAAATATAACGGAAGTTCAATCCTTAAAGATTTAATGAGGTTGGTGTAACGGGGGGAATTTCGTTGACAAAGGGGAGAGTCATCCATTATCATTTTTGAGATTTCCGAGAAAACCCGAAATCTTTGATTACCCCCCCGCCTGCCGGCAGGCAGGGATTTGTAAAAAAGGAAA
>Ga0208733_100441_pt1 | contig 18415 bp, 18 predicted proteins | sample SubbioR11Jul_8B1_FD_184816 | JGI IMG/M metagenome (GOLD analysis project Ga0208733, IMG submission 184816) | Serpentinite rock and fluid subsurface biosphere microbial communities from McLaughlin Reserve, California, USA - CR11Jul_8B1 (SPAdes) | ecosystem: Environmental > Terrestrial > Deep... | reverse complement strand
CAGCAGCGCGAAGGTCGACAAGGGGTGCGTGCGCAGCGCCGGCGTCCACAGCAGGTACAGCAGCATCGCCACCGAAGAGGCGAACACGATGCTGGCCGCGGCGAGGTTGACGCTGTCGAAGCCGACCGCGATCTGCGCCAGCAGCGCAAGCAGGCAGGCACCGAGCAGCAACCCGATGACAAAGCGCGAGTAGGTCATGCGGCCACCGGTACAGCGACGTCGGCACGATGGCGCGCCGCGCAGAGTTCGCGGTAGATGCCGAGCGCGCGCTCGCCGTAGTCGGCCCAGCCGCCGATCGCGCGCACGCGCTGCAGGGCGGCGGCGGACATCGCGGCGCGCCGGCCGGGGTCGTCGGCCAGCGCCTGCAGCCGCTCGGCGAGCGCTGGCGCGTCGCGCACCGGCACGATGCAGCCCTCGCTGCCGTCGCGGTAGAGGTCGCGCGCGCCGGTGTGCTCGCTGGCGACCACCGGGCAGCCGCAGGCCAGCGCCTGCGCCATGACCATCCCGAAGCCTTCCTGGACGCTGGGCAGCACCAGCAGGTGCGAGCGGCTGTAGAGCGTCTTGAGCTGCGGCTGCGGCACATGGCCGAGCACGCGGATGTCGCCGCTCCACAGCCCCAGCGTGCGCATGCGATCGATCAGCAGTGGCGACGGCACGCCGGCCAGGCTCAGGCTCTTGCGCGAGTGGCGCAGGCGGGCAAAGGCCTGCAGCAGGTATGGCAAGCCCTTCTGCAAGGACATGCCACCGACGAACAGCAGGTCGAAGCGGTCGGCGGCGGGCTCGCCGACCGGGTGGAAGCGCGTCAGGTCGACGCCGTACGGCAGCCGCCGCAGCTTGTGCGCCGGCACACCGTGGCGCAGGAAGGTCTGGATCGTGAAACCCGAGGGCAACGTGACGGCGTCGGCCGCGGCGTACTCGGCCTCCTCGGCGTCGATCGCGCGCGGGTCGATGCCGACGTACGGCAGGCCCCACTCGGCGTGCTCGGCGCGCAGCAGCGCGTCCTGCTCGCGGATGTGGCTCGAGCCGCGGTCGCAGACGTAGCTTGCGCCCTGCGCCTGCGCGCGCCGGCCGCCGGCCAGCGAACTGCCCGAGAGGCCGACGTAAACGTCGCAGCCCGGCAGCCGGCGCGCGACCCAGCGGCCGAAGTCCGACCGGGTGGCATGCTCCCAGTGCCGCTGCAGCGGCCGCGGCAGCCGGTGCAGCCAGCCCGAAGAGCCCAGCGCCATGTACGGCGCGTGCAGCCAGGGGCGGGTCTGCACCAGCGCGCGCGGCAGGCCCTCGCGCTCGAGCTTGAACCAGGGGTACGCCGACAGCACCGCGGCGAGCGCGCCGCGCGCGTGCAACTGGCGCGCGAGGTCGAAGGTGTGGAAACGCCCCGGCACCGACAGCACGACCCGCGGTGCGGGCATCGCGGGTACGGCGGTCATGGTGGTCATGGCGCCACCTCTTGCAGCCGCGCCGGCGGCCGCGGCGCGAAGCCGCGCCAGGCGAGCACGCCGCAGACCAGCGCCAGCGCCAGTTCGGTGACCAGCATGCCGACCGCCGCGCCAGCCAGGCCGTGGGTGCCGGCCAGCAGCGCAGACAGCGCGACGCAGGCCAGCGCTGCACCCAGCGCCCACAGCGCAAGGCGCAGGTGCTCGTTGGTCGCCATCAGCAGCACGCGCGGCACATTCCAGGCCCCGCCAACGAAGGCGTAGGCCATCAGCAGCGCGAAGACGGTGGCGTCGAAGCCGATCTCGCCACGCGTCCAGACTTGCAGCAGCGCCGGCGCCGCCAGGTACAGCGCAACGCCGAGCAGCAGCGCGAGCAGCGCGGTGCCGCCGCTGGCACGCCAGGCCAGCCGCGCCAGTGCGACCGTGGCGCCCTCGCCGTGCAGCCGCGAGAACTCGGGCCACAACGCATGGCTGAACAGCCCGCTGGCCTGAATGGCGATGCGCGCGAGCGTGCGGTAGGTGTTGAAGACCGCGACCGCGGCCGGCCCGAGCAGCGCGCCGACCGCCAGCGTGACGCCTTGCAGGCTCAAGGCGTTGGCCATCGGGAAGGCCAGGAAGCCCGCTGCCGGGCGCAGCAGCTCGCGCACGCAGCGGCGGTCGGCCGAGGCCAGGCCCCAGTCGAGCAACGCGCAGCCGCTGCGCGCGAGCGCCATCGACAGCAGCGTGCCGGCCAGGCGGCCGGCGAGCATGCCGGCGGCGACCGCGGCAAAGCTGCCGTGCAGGAACAGCCCGGCGATGCCGCCGGCCCATTCGGCCAGCCGCGCAGCGTGGCCGAGCATCGTGCCCTGCGCGTAGCGGTGGGTCGAGCGAAACCACTGATCGCACAGCCCGCCGACGAAGGCCAGCAGCACGCCCAGGACGAGCGCGGCCAGCGCCAGCCGCAGGTCCAGGCTGGCGGCCAGCGGCCACGGCGCCCACAGCAGCAGCGGCAGGAGCAGCAGCGCCACGGCACCGCCGACGACCAGCACGAAGGCCTGCGCGCTGTGGAAGACGCGCCGGGCCTCGTCGACGCGGCCGGCGCCCAGCGCCATCGTCATGCGGTTGCCGGCCGCGGTGACCATGCCGGCGTCGGCCATCGCGAGGTAGGCCGGGACGGCCGAGATCATCAGCCAGACGCCGTAGGTGTGCAGGTCCCAGACGGCGAGGAACAGCGGCAGCGACGCGAGCTGGATCGCGATGCTCAGCGCCATGCCGAAGGAATTGGCGCCGAAGCCGGCGATGACACGATCGCGCAGGCCGGCAGTCATGCCACTTGCTCCTGCGCGGTGGCCACGCCGGAGATGCCGACCGGCTCGAACGCGGCCTGCAGCAACTGGCGCATCACGCGCTCGTTGCGGTGGCCGTCGCGCTGCCAGCGCTGGTGGCCGGCGGCGGCGATGCGCGCGCGCCGCGGCTCGTCGGCCAGCGCGGCGAGGCAGACGCGCGCGCATTCGTCGGCGTCGCGCCAGAACAGCGCCTCATGGCCCTCGTCGTACAGCGCCAGGTGCTCGGGCGTGCGCTCGGCGCAGAACAGGCCGCCGAGCGCGGGGATCTCGAGGGAGCGCGTGGTGTGCTGGTCGCGGTTGTCGTGCGACAGCAGGCCCAGGCTCACGCGCGCGCACTGGATGGCCAGCGCGTGGTCGTCGCCGCCGATCGCGCCGCCGGCCCAGTGCGGCTGCAACTGCGGCCATTCGGGCGCCTTGTGCCAGTTGGGGCCGCGCAGCATCAGCGGCACGCCGCGGCGCAGCAGCTCGAGCATGAACGGCCCGCGCTCGGGAAACCAGGTGCCGAGAAACAACACCTGGCTGGCCCAGCGGCGGCGCTGCTCGTCGCTGACCGCGCGCGGGCGGTGGTTGACTTCGTCGGCGCTGCGCCAGACGCGCAGCGCGCGGCGCGCGCCGAGCGCATGCAGCTCGGGCAGGTTGTCGTCGCGGACGACGGCGACCAGGTCGTAGTGCGGCAGCGCGCGCCGGTACGCGGCAAAGCGCGCGCGGTCGCGCGGCCCGGTCGGGTCGTCGATGTTGTAGTTGACGACGCGCGGCGCGTGCTCGCGCAGCAGCGCAACGACCGCCGGCGTGACCCACTCGCCGCCGTCGACATGGCACAGGTCGTAGCGCTGGTCACGCAGCCGCGCCGCCAGCGCATGGCGCAGCCAGGGGCCGAAGTGGTGGCCGCCGACATGCCAGGTCCAGCGGTCGACCCAGCGCGTGGCCGGCAGCAGCTCGCGCGGGTCGAGGTGCTCGACCGTGCAGCCGATGCGCCGCAGCGCCTGTGCGCGGTCCAGGCAGGTGCCGCTGCGCGGGCCGAGGTAGAGGATGTCGCGTGGCAGCGGGGTCATGGCGCTCACGGCCTCCCGGCGACCGGTGGGACCAGGCCCGATACGGCGCGACCTGCGACGACCACCCGCAGCGCGGGCCGGACGCGGCCGCGCCGGAACAGCGACAGGGGGTTCATGGCGGGTCGGGACGGCGGTGGAACGGTGCGGCGTGCAGCGCCAGGCGCAGGCCGTCCTCGAGCGGGGTGGCGGCGCTGAAGCCCAGCGCGTGCAGGCGGCTGACGTCCATCAGCTTGCGCGGCGTGCCGTCGGGCTTGCTGCGGTCGTAGACGATCTCGCCGGGGTAGCCGACGACGCGGCGCACGGTCTCGGCCAGCTCGCGGATGCTCAGGTCGTGGCCGACGCCGATGTTGATCAGCGGCGGCTCGAAGCGCCCGCTGACCGCCTCGTCGCTGCCGAGCAGGGCGTCGAAAGCGGCGTCGGGCAGGCGCATCAGGAAGACGCAGGCGGCGGCCATGTCGTCGCTGTACATGAACTCGCGCCGCGGCTCGCCGCTGCCCCAGACGGTGACGGCGGGGTCGCCGCGCTCGCGCGCCTCGCAGAACTTGCGCAGCAGCGCCGGGATGACATGGCTGGCGTGCAGATCGTAGTTGTCGCCCGGGCCGTAGAGGTTGGTCGGCATCGCCGCGAGAAAGCGCGTGCCATGCTGGCGGTTGTAGCTCCAGCACATCTCGATGCCGGCGATCTTGGCCAGCGCGTAGGGCCGGTTGGTCGGCTCGAGGGGGCCGGTCAGCAGGTATTCCTCGCGCAGCGGCTGCGGCGCGAGCTTGGGGTAGATGCAGCTCGAGCCGAGGAACAGCAGCCGCTTGACGCCGGTGCGCCAGCACTGGTCGATGACGCTGTTCTGGACCAGCAGGTTGTCGCGGATGAAGTCGGCCGGCTGCGACTGGTTGGCCAGGATGCCACCGACGCGCGCCGCGGCGAGGAAGACGTACTCGGGGCGCTCGCGCTCGTAGAACGCGGCGGTGGCGCGCGCGTCGGTCAGGTCGAGCTCGGCGTGGGTGCGCAGCAGCAGCTTGCGGTAGCCGCGCGCCTCGAGCTGGCGCACCAGCGCCGAGCCGACCAGGCCACGGTGGCCGGCGACGTGGATGCGGGCTTCGGGGTGCATGCCGGGCTCACTCGTGGCTGGCGTAGGCCGGCAAGCCGGCGAGCCTGACCAGCGCGTCGCGCCGCGCGATGCGCAAGTCGGCCTGCACCATCTCGCGCACCAGTTCGTCGAAGCTCGTGCGCGGCTGCCAGCCGAGGTCGCGGCGGGCCTTGGACGCGTCGCCGAGCAGGGTGTCGACCTCGGTCGGGCGGAAGTAGCGCGGGTCGACGCGCACGACGACGTCGCCCTCGGCGCAGCGCAGATCGGTGCGGGCGACGGCGGCGACGGTGCCGATTTCGTCGACGCCCTCGCCGCGCCAGCGCAGTTTGATGCCGAGTTCGGCGGCGGCCAGGTCGACGAAGCAGCGCACGCTGTGCTGCACGCCCGAGGCGATGACGTAGTCGCGCGGCTGCTGCTGCTGCAGCATCAGCCACTGCATCTCGACGTAGTCGCGGGCATGGCCCCAGTCGCGCAGCGCGTCGAGGTTGCCGAGGTACAGGCAGTCTTGCAGGCCAAGCGCGATGCGGGCCAGCGCGCGCGTGATCTTGCGCGTGACGAAGGTCTCGCCGCGCAGCGGCGACTCGTGGTTGAACAGGATGCCGTTGCAGGCGTACATGCCGTACGCCTCGCGGTAGTTGACGGTGATCCAGTAGGCGTAGAGCTTGGCCACCGCGTACGGGCTGCGCGGGTAGAACGGCGTCGTCTCGCGCTGCGGGGTCTCCTGCACGAGGCCGTAGAGCTCGCTGGTGCTGGCCTGGTAGAAGCGGCAGTCGCGCTGCAGGCCGAGCAGGCGGATCGCCTCGAGCAGTCGCAGCGTGCCCAGCGCGTCGACGTCGGCGGTGTACTCCGGGCTCTCGAAGCTGACCGCGACATGGCTCATCGCGCCGAGGTTGTAGACCTCGTCGGGGCGCACCTGCTGCACGATGCGGATCAGGTTGGAGCTGTCGGCGAGGTCGCCGTAGTGCAGGACGAGCCGGCGGTCGCTCTCGTGCGGGTCCTGGTAGAGGTGGTCGATGCGCTCGGTGTTGAACGACGAGGCGCGGCGCTTGATGCCGTGCACCGCGTAACCCTTGGCCAGCAGCAGCTCGGCGAGGTAGGCGCCGTCCTGCCCGGTGATGCCGGTGATCAGCGCGACGCGGCGACTGGCGGGCGTGGCCGCGGCGCTCACCGGACGACTCCGGCCGCAGCGGGCCCGGCGGCCGCGGCCAGCGCCTCGGCGCTGACGCCGGCAAAGCGCGGGCGGTGCTCGGCGGCGATCGCCGCGACCATCGCCGCGGCAAACTCGGCGTGGATGCGGTAGGCGCGCTCGGTGTCGCGGTCGATCGACGAGACGCGCACCAGCATGCCGTCGGGGATGAGGCCGAACAGGCTGTAGCGCATCTCGACGAGCTTCTTGCTGAGGCCGCCGGTGGTGACATGCTCGCCGACCACCGTCCAGTACGTCACCGGTTCGAAGCGCTGGGCGAGCTGGGTCGACATGCGGCGCACGGTGATGGTGCCGCCGGGCAGGTCGAGCGGCACTTCCTCGATGTCCTTGAGCCGGAAGCCCTGCGCCGGGTAGCAGACCTCGGGCAGGTGCAGTTGCAGGCCGTCGCGCTGGTCGCGGCCGTAGGCGATCGACAGCATGATGCGCTCGCCGCCGGGGCCGATGTAGTTGCGCGTCAGGACCTCGGTGTAGATCTGCTCGATGGTCGCCTGCAGCTCGGGGTCGATGATGTGCATCGCCGCGTTGGGCTGCTCGCGCCAGCCGGCGAACTGCGTCGGCACCATCGCCTCGAGATCGATCGGCGCTCGCTCGTCGGCCAGCACGATGGTCGGGCGCATCGCCGAGGCGAGCATCGCGGTGCCGAGCATCAGCAGCAGCAGCAGCCAGTGCGCGAGCGGGACGGCTTGCAGCTTGAGGGCGTGGTTCATGGCGCGGGCCAATCTCGGGTTCAGGCGGTGTGGGAGGCGGCAGCAGCCGGGCCGACCGGCGGCTTGCCGCGGCGCTGGCGCAGGCCCTCGACGAACTGCAGCAGGCTGTCGAAGCCGATGATCAGCAGCAGCGCGCTCATGAACAGCACGATGCCGGCGAAGCTGTGCATGTAGCCCTGGCCGGCCTCGTTGCCGAAGTAGAAGGTGATCAGCGCCAGGGCCAGCACGCGGATGACGTTGGCGGTGAAGGCGATCGGCACGATCAGGATCGCCATCGTGACGTTGCGAAACAGCGAGTCGCGCCGCACCAGGTTGAGGTAGAGCAGGCCCAGCGCCTCGAGCGTCAGCAGGGTGTGCAGGCCGGCGCAGACGTCAGCCACCAGCAGCTTGTACTGGCCGAGCTGGATGATCACGCCGGTGCGCCCGACCGGGTAGCCGAGCAGGTACAGCACCTGCTCGGTGACGTACGAGACGGCGATCTTCATCGGCATCGTCAGCGTGTTGACGACCGCGGCGGGCAGCGGCACCATGAACAGCATGAAGAACAGCGCGAACCACTGCGCCTTCAGTGCCGCCGCGCCGTAGAGCAGCAGGATCAGCCCGGCCAGCAGCGGGATGACCGAGCCGACTTCGAAGATGCCGATTTGCTGCGAACGCCCGACCGCGTAGAGCAGCAGCGCGATGACCAGCACGGGCCAGCCCCAGGCCGAGGGCATGCGGCCTTCGGCGACCTGCTCCATCGTCGCCCAGTTGCGGTAGAACAGCCACAGCGCAATGGCCAGCACGACCGGGCCGTGGAACTGCTCGGGCTGCGCCCAGATGCCGGTGAACAGGTCGTGCAGCGTCGGCACATAGAGGACACACAGGCCCAGTACGATCGGCGCCCACAGCAGGGCCCGGCCGACGACGTCGCCACCCGGGCCGCCGGAGAGGCGGATGGACGACAAGCGATCGACGGTGGTTGCAGGCGCATCGGCGGGCAGCCGGCTCGCGTGGGTGCTGGCCATCGGTTTACCTCTGCTGCTGTGGCTGGCGGGTGGCGCTATTCACGCACAGGTACGTGACGTGCTGGTGTCGCCGTGGGACAAGCTGGTGCACATCGCCGCCTACGGCCTGCTGACGCTGGCCCTGGGCCTGGTGCTCGAGCGCTGGCAGCGCCTGCGCGGCTGGAGCCTGGCGCTGGCCTTCGTGCTGGCGATGGCCGTTGGCGGCGTCGACGAGGCGCTGCAACTGCTCGACCCGGACCGCCAGGCCGACCTCGACGACCTGCTGGCCAACTTTGCCGGCGCTGTGGCCGCGCTGGCGGTGCTGGGCGTGCGGCTGCATGGGCGTGAGCGGCGCAGGCTGGAGGCCGAGGACGGCGCGCAGCGCGCCGATCAGGGCTGATTCATCACCGAGCCGACGACCGCCGCGCCAGCGTCCTGCAGACGGCGCGACAGATCGCCGACCGAGCGCAAGGGGCTGCGGTGACGGCGCGCGACGAGCATCGCGGCGCCGGCGCGCGCGGCGATCAGCAGCGCGTCGGCGCAGGTCTCGGCGGCCGGGGTGTCGATCAGCACGACGTCGTAGTGCTGCACGGCGTGGTCGAGCAGCTCACCGAAGGCGCGGCGGCCGATCAGCTCCTGCGGGTTCGGTGGCGCCGCACCGGCGGGCAGCACGTGCAGGCCCGGCAGGCCGCCGACCGGCTCGATGACCTCGTGACCGACGCGCCCGCTGAGCACCCCGGCCAGCCCGGCGCTGTGCGGCATGTGGAACAGCCGCCCGAGCGCGGGCTGGCGCAGGTCGGCGTCGATCAGCAGCGTGCGCTGGCCCTGCTGCGAGAAGACCACGGCGAGGTTGGCGGCGATGAAGCTGCGGCCGTCGCGCGCGCGCGGGCTGACCACCGCCAGCACGCGCTGGCGCAGGTCGCCCGAGAACCAGCGCAGCAGCAACTGGCTGCGCAGCGCGCGCAGCTCCTCGGCCACGCGCGAGCTCGGCTTGAGCGCAGCGACCAGCTCGCGCGCCAGCGGCGCCTCGGCCGAGGCCAGGTGGCCGTAGCCGAACTGCACGCCCAGGACCGCGTCGAGGTCGCTGCGCTTGATCAGGCCCAGCGTGATCGCCGCCTCGCCGAAGGGCTGGCCGCTCGTGCGCTGGCGCTCGATGACGCGGGCGATGGCGTCGGGGTGCAGCACGCCGCGCTCGACGAGCAGGGCGCCGATGGCGCCGGCCGCGGGCGGGCGCAGCAGGTCAGGGGCGTTCATCAGCGGGCTCCCCAGGCGGTCAAGGGCTTGAACATCGACGCCGCCGGGCCGACCGCGCCGAGCACCGGCACGCCCGACAGCGCGTCGAGGTCGGGCAGCGAGCGCACGCGGCGGCTGACCAGCTCGAGGCCCATCGCCAGCACGACGCCCAGCAGCCCGCCGAGGAAGATCGCGACCGCGATGTTGAGCCGCACGCGCGGGCCCGAAGGCAGCGTCGGCGGCATGGCCGGGTTGAGCACGGTGATGTTGGTCTGCGTCGTGCGGCTCTCGACCGTGGTCTGCGCGGCGCGCTGGGCGAGCACGTCGAAGGTGCGCTGCGCCGACTCGACGTCGCGCTGCAGCACGGCGATCTGGTCGCGTTCGCGGTTGAGGTCGAGCAGCCGCGAGCGCTGCGCAGCCAGCGCGGCCTCGAGCTGGCGCTCGCGCTGGCGGCTGATCTCGTAGGTGGTGTCGATCGAGGTCTGGATGCGCTGCGTCTCGGCGTCGAGCTGGTTGCGCAGCGTCGCGATCTCGCTGCGCACGCGCTGGGCCTGCGGGTGGTTGGGGCCGAAGTTGACGCTGAGCTCGTTGAGGCTGGCTTCGCGCCGCGCGAGGTCGGCGCGCAGGCCGTTGACCAGCGGGCTCTGCATGACCTCGGCGACCGTGTCGCCGTTCTGGTGGCGGCGCTTGCTCGCGCTGTCGGTGGTCTGCGCGCGCAGCGCGCTCAACTGGGCGCTGATGTCGTTGAGGCGCGCGGCCTCGACGTCGAGCCGACCGTCGGTGGCCGTGATGCCGGTGCGGCGCTGGAACGCGGTCAGCGCCTGCTGGGCCTGCTCCAGGCGCTGGCGCGCGTCGCGCGTCTGCTCGTCGAAGAAGGCCGCAAACTGGCGCGCCGGCTCGGTGCGCAGCTCGAGGTTGATGTCGATGTAGGCCTGGGCAAAGGCGTTGGCGACCGCAGCGGCGAAGCCCGGGTCGTTGGCGGTGTATTCGATGGCGATGACGTTGCTCTCGCGCGAGGGCTTGACGTTGAGCCCGCCTTGGAGGCGCCCGGCGATCCAGCCCTCGAACTCGCCGCGCCCGCCGGTGGCCTGGGTCCACTGCGCACGCGCGGCCGGGCTCTGGTCGATGCGCAACGCGCGCACGACGCGGCGGGCGACGCGGTCGCTGCGGATGATGTCGACCTGGGTGGCCATGTAGGCCGGGCTCATCATGCCGGCGAGCATCGCCCCCGTGACGGCGTCGGGCGACTTGACGTCGAGCACGACCGAGGCCGCCGCGGTGAACTGGCGCTCGGCGGTCAGGGTCAGCGCCGAGACGCTGACGACGACCGCGGCAAAGGCCAGCAGCACGACGAGCCAGCGCGCGCGCAGCGTGGCGAAGAACTGTTGCGGGGTCATCGGCGTACTCCGGCAGGGGGCGGTGGGGTCAGAACAGGCTTTCGCGGACGTAGAGCACGTCGTTGGCGCGCACCGGGTCGCTCAACTGGGGAACCACGGTGGCGATGCCGCCGTTGCCGTTGCTGCGGTGCAGTTGCAGGCGGTTGAGCGAGCCGCGCGGGGTCGGCCCGCCGGCCAGCGCGAGGGCCTGCATGACGGTCATCTCGCGCTCGATGCGAAAGGCGCCCGGGCGCTGCGCCTGGCCGAAGACGTAGATCGTCGGCGCGCGGTGCACGAAGATCACGTCGCCGCCTTGCAGCACGAGGTCGGCGTCGGCGGCGCCACCGGGCAGGAACAGCGCGGGCAGGTCGACCTCGCGCCGAAACGGCTGCCCGTCGCGCACACCGGTGACGACGACGACGTCGTCGCCGGCCGGCAGCGTGCCGCCGGCCAGCGCGAGCATGTCGCTCAACCGCGTGCGCGCGGTCTCGAGCGGGAAGCGCCCGGGCCGCCCGACCTGGCCGAGCACCGAGACCTGGCTGCCGCGGATCTGCAGCAGCAGCACGGTGACCTGCGGGCGCTGCAGGAAGCCGCCGCCCTCGAGCGCGGAGGCGATGCGCCGCTCGGCCTCGGCGGCGCTCAGCCCGCCCATGCGTACCGCGCCGATCAGCGGCATGGTGACGGTGCCGCTCTCGCTGATGCGCGACTCGAGCGTCAGGTCGGGGTTCTGGAAGACCTGCACGCGAACGACGTCGCCGGCGGCCATCACGTAGTCGGGCACCGTGGCCTGGGCCTGCGCCGAGGACGCCACCGGTGACGCGACCTGCGCGAGCACAGGCCCGGTCGTGGCCAGCGCGGCCGCCAGCGCGAGCGCAGCCGCGCCGCGAACAATCAAGGGCTTCATCGGCTTGTGGGGTAGTGATGGGGTGGAGGGCCGCTCAGCGCAGGCCTTGCAGGCCGCGCTCGATCATCGCGTCGGCGGGCGGTGCGGCGGCGTCCTGGGCGCCGGCCTCGGCAGGCGCGGCAGCGGCAGCGGCAGCAGGCGCGGCCGCCGGGGCGCTGGCGGCGGCCTCCTGCGCGGGGCGCACGAACTCGCCCTTGTAGACGATGGGCACGGTCTCGCGCAGCCGCGTGATCTCGGCGCGCACGGCCTCGGCCGCGCGCTGGTTGGCCAGGTACTGCTCGATGCGCGGGCCGGCCTGCGCCTCGGTCAGCGGCGCGCGCTGCGCTGCGGCCACACGCACGAAGGTGACGTTGTCGCCGATCTGCACCACCAGCGACTGGCCGGCCGGCAGCGCGTGCAGGCTGGGCAGCAGCTGCAGCGGCAGTTGCTCGGCCGCACGGGTGGCCGCGCTGCCGGTGAAGGGCCGCTCGCGCGCGCGCAGCAGCGCAACCACGTCCTCCATCGGCCGGCCCTGCTGGGCCAGACGTTGCAGCTCGGGCACCAGAGGCGCGCCGCCGGGGATCTGCAGCTCCTGCAGGTTGTAGATGCGCCGCTCGGCAAACAGCGCGGGATGGGCCTGGTAATAGGCGCGGACTTCCTCGGGCGTCGGCCGGGCAGCGGTGGTCGCGACCTGACGCGCGAAGGCCTGCGCGATGACCTCGCGGCGCGCCGCCTCGAGCTGCGCGACGACCTCGGGCGTGCGGTGCAGCTCCTGCTCCATGGCCTGGTCGATGGCCAGTTGCTGGTCGATCAGCCGCTCGAGCACCTGGCGGCTGGCGGCCTGCGCGACTTCCTTGGTGCTGGTGTCGATCTGCGCGCGGGCCAGCACCTGGTTGATCTGGTGGATCGAGATCTCGCTGCCGCCGACCTGCGCAGCGACCTGCGTGGCCGGGCCTGCGGCACCGGCCGCAGCGCCGTCGGGGTTGCCGCAGCCGGCCAGGGCCAGCAGCGCGGTCAGGCAGAGCAGCAGGCGCGGCGGCGGCAGCGTGGACATCGCGGGCAAGGCAGGCAGTGTGCGGGTGCTCATGGCAAGTGCTGGGGGCTGGGGGCTGGGGGCAGTGGCAACGATGCAGGCCGCGACCACCCGCCACAGGCCGGTGTCGCTCGAGCCGGACGCACTCTATGCACGCTCGGCGTCAGTTCTGTGACGATGCCGATGCGCAACGCAGGCGCTGCCATCAAGCCGTCATCGCCATCGCTTAGCGTGCAGCGTTTCGCTTGACCACAATGCCGAAGAAAGGTCAGAGGGATGGCAGCCCATGTCCTCGTCGTCGACGACGAAGAACCGATACGCGAGCTGCTCAGCGTCAACCTCAGGAACGCCGGGCACCCGGTGGACTGCGCCTGCAATGTCGAGCAGGCCCGCGATTTCGTCGAGCACCACCCCCCCGACCTGGTGGTGCTCGACTGGATGATGCCGGGCATGTCGGGCATCGACTACCTGCGCGCACTGCGCACGCGGCCGGCCACCTGCGAGCTGCCGGTGATCCTGCTGTCGGCGCGGGCCGACGAGCGCGACCGCATCGCCGGCCTCGAGGCCGGCGCCGACGACTATGTCGTCAAGCCGTTCTCGGTGCGCGAGCTGATCGCGCGCATCGGTGTCGTGCTGCGCCGGCGCACGCCGCTGCTGGCCGACACGCAGGTGCAGTTCGGCGCGCTCGCGCTCGACCCGGTCGGCGGTTGCGCCCTGATCGATGGCGTGCCGCTCGCGCTGAGCCAGACCGAGTTCCGGCTGCTGCACTTCCTGGTCACGCACGCCGGGCGCGTGTACTCGCGCACCCAGCTCATCGAGCAGGTGCGCGGGCGCGAGTTCTCCGGCGACGAGCGCACCGTCGACGTCATGGTCAGCCGCCTGCGCTCGGCGCTGGCCGCCGGCGGGCTGCAGCAGTGCTGGATACGCACGGTGCGCGGCAGCGGCTACAGCTTCGTCGCCCCCGGGCTGACGGTGACGGGGCTGCAGGCCTTCGACTGAAGGCCAGCGAGCCCGCGGCCCCGGGCTTTTGTTGCAGCTTTGTTGCAGCAGACCGCGGCCCGCATGGTCCGTTCGGACCATGGCTTGTTGTGCGTGGCCTCGCGGCCTGCGCCGAACGGCCTGCCTGCGCGGGTGTTTTTCACTGCCCGTTCACACAGGGGGCCTACGCTGCGCCCGGTCGAGATAGCCGCCGGCAAGCCTGGCTTGTCGTCATCGCCATGGATCGCTGTCGTTTGCGCTGCGGGGCCGGTCGCCGCAGCAGCGGGTTCTCATTGCTCGAGCTGCTGGTCGTGATGGTCATCATCGGCCTGCTGGCGGGCTTCGTCGCGCCGCGCTTCTTCGGCCAGCTCGCCGAGTCCGAGGTGCAGACCGCGCGCGCGCAGATCGAATCGCTGGGCCGCGCGCTCGACAAGTTCCGCCTCGACGTCGGCCGCTACCCGAGCACCGAGGAGGGGCTGGCCGCGCTCAACCAGCGCCCGGCCGGCGAGACGCGCTGGAACGGCCCGTACCTGCGCCGCGCGGTACCGCTGGACCCCTGGGGCCAGCCGTATGTCTACCGCGCCCCGGGCCAGCATGGCGAGTACGACCTGCTCTCGCTCGGGCGCGACCGCCAGCCCGGCGGCAGCGGCGACGGCGCCGACATCGTGAGCTGGTGAGCCGATGCGCTTTCACGTCAAGGTCTTGCAGCCCGACCTCGCGCTGGGCACGCTGACCCTCGATGCGCCCGACGCCGAGCAGGCGCGGCGCAGCGCGCAGGCGCAGGGCCATGGCGTGGTCGCGGTCAGCCCGGTGCGCTGGCAGCGCGCACCGCGCGGCGCGCGCGCGCAGGCCTTCCCGCTGCTGCTGTTCAGCCAGGAGCTGCTCGCGCTGCTCGACTCGGGGCTGGGCATCGTCGAGGCCGTCGAGACGCTGGCCGAGAAGGAAGGCTCGGCGGCCACGCGCGGGGTGCTCGCCGCGCTGCTCGCCGGGCTGCGCCAGGGGCTGACCTTGTCGGCGGTCATGCAGACGCTGCCGCAGGCCTTTGCGCCGCTGTACGTGGCCAGCGTGCGCGCCAGCGAGCGCACGAGCAGCCTGGGCGAGGCGCTGGGGCGCTACGTCGCCTACGCGCAGCAGGTGCAGGCGCTGCGCGCGAGCCTGATCGGCGCGGCGACCTACCCGGCGATCCTGATCGGCGTCGGCACGCTGGTCATCCTGTTCCTGCTGGGCTACGTGGTGCCGCGCTTTGCCCACATCTACGAGGACATGCAGGAGCTGCCGTGGCTGTCGCGGCTGCTGCTGCAATGGGGGCAGGCGGTCGACCAGCACTGGCCGCTGCTGCTGGCGCTGGCACTCGGCAGCGCCGTGCTGCTGGCCGCCGGCGGCGGGCGCTGGCTCGGGCAGCGGCTGCTCGGCCAGCTCTGGCGCGTGCCCGCGGTCGGCGAGCGCATGCGCATCTTCCAGCTCGCGCGGCTCTACCGCACGCTGGGCATGCTGCTGCGCGGCGGCATCCCGGTGGTGCCGGCGCTCGAGATGGTCGCCGGGCTGCTGTCGCCGGCGCTGCGGCCGCGGCTGGCCGAGGCCACGCGCAGCATCCGCGAGGGCCAGCCGCTGTCGGTGGCCTTCGACGCGCAGGGGCTGTCGACGCCGGTCGCGGCGCGCATGCTGCGCGTGGGCGAGCGCGGCGGCCGCCTGGGCGAGATGATGGAGCGCGCCGCGGCCTTCCACGACGACGAGCTGGCGCGCTGGGCCGAGTGGGCCACGCGGCTGATGGGCCCGCTGCTGATGCTGGCCATGGGCGTGGTCATCGGCACCGTCGTCGTGCTGATGTACCTGCCGATCTTCCAGTTGGCCGAGGGCATCCGGTGAACGCACCGACCGAGCTGCGCTGGGCCGCTGCCGTGCCCTACACCGCCGCCGAGCTGGCGCAGGCGCGCGCGCAGGCCGCCGCACAGGGCCTGCGGCTGATCGAGCAGCTCGAGGCCGAGGCCGGCGAGGCCGCCGTGCCGCGGCTGGCGGCCAGCGCGCGCATGGCCTGGATCGACATGGACGGCCTGCACGCGCTGGCGCCGGCCTTCGACCTGCTGCCGTTTGCCGAGGCCCTGCAGCGCGAGTGCCTGCCGATGCGCACGCCCGAGGGCGCGCTGCTGCTGATCATCGCCGACCCCTTCGACAGCGCGCTGCACGACTGGGCCGCGCAGCGCCTGGCCCGGCCGTTCGAGCCGCGGCTGGCGCGGCGCGCCGACCTCGAGGCCTGCCTCGCCCGCCAGGAGGACGGCCTGCGCGCGCTCGATGCGCTCGCGCCGATGCCGCAGGCCGCCGCCGCCGGCAGCGACGCCGAGGACATCTCGATGCGCGGCATCGCCGGCGACAGCAGCCCGGTGGTGCGGCTGGTCAACTCGACCCTGCACGACGCACTCAAGGCCGGTGCCAGCGACATCCACCTCGAGACCGCGCCCGGCGGCATCCAGATCAAGTACCGCATCGACGGCGTGCTAGCCCCGGTCGGCGCGATCCACGGCCTCGAGCATGCCGAGCAGGTCATCTCGCGCATCAAGGTCATGGCCGAGCTCGACATCGCCGAGCGCCGCGTGCCGCAGGACGGCCGGCTGCGCGTCAATGCGCGCGGCCGCGACATCGACATCCGCGTCTCGGTCATGCCCAGCATCCACGGCGAGGACGCGGTGCTGCGCGTGCTCGACAAGCAGCGCCTGTCCGACGAGGTCACCGGGCTGCGCCTGGCCGCGCTGGGCTTCGACGAGGCCACGCTGACCGCCCTGCGCGCGCTGTGCCAGCGGCCCTACGGCATGCTGCTGGCCACCGGCCCGACCGGCAGCGGCAAGACGACCACGCTGTACGCGGCGATCAACGAGATCAACCACGGCCACGACAAGATCGTCACCATCGAGGACCCGGTCGAGTACCAGTTGCCCGGCGTGCTGCAGATCCCGGTCAACGAGAAGAAAGGCCTGAGCTTCGCGCGCGGGCTGCGCTCGATCCTGCGCCACGACCCCGACAAGATCATGGTCGGCGAGATCCGCGACGGCGAGACCGCGCAGATCGCCGTGCAGGCCGCGCTGACCGGGCATCTGGTGCTGACCACCGTGCACGCCAACAACGCCTTCGACGTGCTGGGCCGCTTCACGCACATGGGCGTCGACCCCTACGGGCTGGTCGCCGCGCTCGAGGGCATCGTCGCGCAGCGGCTGCTGCGCATCAACTGCCCGCAGTGCACGGTCGACGACACGCCGCCGGCCGCGCTGCTCGAGGCGCATGGCCTGCCGCCGGGGCTCAGGCTGCGCGCCGGGCGCGGCTGCGCGCATTGCCGCGGCAGCGGCTACAAGGGCCGCAAGGCGGTCGCCGAGGTGCTGGTCCTCGACGACGAGCTGCGCGAGCTGATCGTCGCCCGCGAGCCGGTGCGCCGCATCAAGGAAGCCGCCTACCGCCGCGGCGTGCGGCTGATGCGCGAGGTCGCGCTCGACCTCGTGCGCCGTGGCGAGACGACGCTGCAGGAGCTCGACCGTGTCGTACGCTGAGCGCATCGCCGGCTGGCTGGGCCTGCGCCCGACGCTGCAAGTCGCGCTGCTTGACGACCGTGTCGTCGTGCGCACGGCCGCCGGCGCGACCGAGACGCTGGGCCTGGAGGCCGCTGGCGATGCCCCCGGGCAGGCGCCGTGGCGCCCGGTGCTGGCGCGCCTGCACCGCTGGCTCGACGAGCGCGCCGGCGCGGCCGGCCGCCGCTCCGCGCTGCACCTGCGGCTGGGCGCCGCGCATCTGCGCTGGCAGGTGCTGCCGTGGCCCGCGCAGATCGGCTCACCGGCCGAGTTCGAGGCCTACGCCCGGCTGCGTCTGCGCGCGGTGCACGGCGCTGCCGCCGACGGCTGGCGCCTGCAATGCGCGCCGCTGCGTGCGGGCCGCCCGACGGTGGTCTGCGCGGTCGACGACGCGCTGCTGGCCACGCTGCACGCACTGCCGGCGCGGCTGGCCCGGATCGAGCCGCACTTCAGCGCCGCGCACGACCGCTGGCAGCACCGCCTGCGCCGCGGCAGCGCGTGGTTTGCCGCGGTCGAGCCGGCGCACCTGACGCTGGCGCTGCTGCACGCCGGCCGGGTGCAGGCGCTGCGCAGCCTGCGCTACCACGGCGCCGGCCGCTGGGCCGGCGCGCTGGTCGCCGCGCAGGCCCAGCTCGCGCTGGCCACCGGGTGCGAGGCTGATGCGACGCTGCCGGTGCAGCTCGCCGGCGACGACGGCAGCGGCCGGCGCCTCGCGCAGCCCGGGCTGCTGTGGCTCGCCGACGATGACGACGACGCCACCGCCGCCGTGCCGCACTCGCCGGCCGCGGGCGGCGCCACGCTGGCCCGGCTGGCTGCCGGCACCTGACGACGTCGCGCCCCATGCCTGCCCTGCAGATCGACTTTGCCCACGCGCGCCGCCACGGCTCGGCGGCCGGCCGCGCGCTGCTGGCCGCCGGCGTGCTCGCGCTGGCTGCCGTGCTCACGCTGCACGGCCACGAATGGCAGGCCTTGCAGGCCGCGCGCGCCGCCGCCGAGGCGCGCGCCGCAGCGGCCGCGCGCACCCCGCCGCCGCGCCCGCTGCCGCCGCCGGCGCCCGAGGCGGTGGCCACCGCGGCGCGCGCCAGCGCCGCGCTGGCGCGGCCCTGGGGCCGCTGGCTGCGCGACCTCGAACTCGCCCACCAGGGCGCCGACGTCGCGCTGGTCACGCTCGACCTGCGCGGCGATGCGCGCAGCGCGCGCCTGGTCGCCGAGGCGCGCAGCATGGACGCTGCGGTCGAGTACATCGAGCGGCTGCGCCGCAGCGTCGGCGCGCCGGCGGTCGTGCTCGGCCAGCATGAGTGGCGCGCCGACGGCCCGCTGCCGGTGCTGCGCTTCACCGCCGACCTGTCGTGGGCGGCAGCGCAGCCGACGCAGCCATGAGCGGCAGCCGCCCCGCCACCTGGGTCGCGCTGCGCATGGCGCTGCACCGCCACGGCTGGCCCGCCGCAGCAGGCCTGGTGATGTTCGCGCTGGCGCTGGCGCTGGGCCTGTGGGGCGGGCCGGCGCTGCGCGCGCAGACCGCTGCGCTGGCCGCCGCCGCGGCCGCACCACCGGCTGCGGCGCCCTA
>Ga0208733_100439_pt1 | contig 18459 bp, 27 predicted proteins | sample SubbioR11Jul_8B1_FD_184816 | JGI IMG/M metagenome (GOLD analysis project Ga0208733, IMG submission 184816) | Serpentinite rock and fluid subsurface biosphere microbial communities from McLaughlin Reserve, California, USA - CR11Jul_8B1 (SPAdes) | ecosystem: Environmental > Terrestrial > Deep... | reverse complement strand
AGGCTGGCCGCGCCGCTGATCCAGCCGGCGCGGGGGTGGCCGGCGTCGTCGGTGACCAGTACGAAGCTGACCCCTTGTGCGGCAAAGGCAGCTCGGGAGCGCTCGAGCATCACCTGAAGGTTGGCCATGGCCGCAGGATTGGGGAGGCCCTCCACACTGCTGGCAAAAGCGATGGCCGGATTGCGGGCGGCCTCCAGCAACTGGGTACGGAGCACGCCCGGCAGAATCAGGAGGATGACCGCCACGGCAGCAGAGATAGTGAGCACCACCGGCACGATCCCCACCAGCAGGAACTTGGTGCGGATGCTGAGCCGCGGCGCCCTGGTTGCTGAGGCAACCGGCGCTACCTCAACTTGCTGTTCTTGCGCTTGCTGTGCTGGTTGGGTCGGCTGCTCCGCCTGGATCTGCGCCGCTGGTGGCGCACTGACTGGAGGCTCTGGGGCGGCTACCGGGATTGGCGGCTCGCTGACCACCTCGGTGGGACGCACCCGCGCCGCTAATCCGGCCTGCTCAAACAGCGCCGCCACCCTACGCGCCTCAGCTTCCGAGACCGGCTTGGTCACCACGCCGGGCACCCGGCGCAGCAGGCGGGCCGCCTTGTCGATGCTGACCCCGAACGTCTGCGCCAAGCGGTGGGCGGTCTCGGCAGGGTCGGCCTCCAGCCCAGCGACTTCGACGACGTATGGCATCTCCATTCCTAGTCCTTTCCCGAAAAGCAGTAGTCAAGTATTCGAGTAGTCAAGTATTCGAGTAGGGGCGAAACCCTTAAGGCTAGTAGTCTTGCAGGCTCTCAGTCTCTCAGCCAGTGGTTTTGCTGATAGCCTGACTAGCTGAAAGGCTGATCGCCTTTTCATCTTTGGTGGCAAGTGACCGTCCATAATCCCTCCTCCATTATGGCGAACATGGCTCAGGTGGCGAACCGGTATTTTTCACACAGCGCCTTGGCGCGCTTAGCAAAATCCATCCGCCACCCCTCATGGCGCAACTGCCCCGCGAGCGACTCAATCAGGCGGCTGACGGCTCGTTCGGGGAGGGCCTCAGCGCTAAGCCCTAGCTCGAATAGGGTGTCGTCAAGCACCACCTCGGCTATAGGCCCCATGAACTCTATTAGCAAGCCGGTCAGCTCGGCCAGAAAGGTAGCCGGTACCAGCGGGTCGGTCAATAACTGGGCCAGTGATTGTTGCAACAGCTCACGGGCAGCCTTCTTAACCTCCTCAAACGGGATGCCCAGGCGGCCGGCGACGGTCCCCAACGTTCGGTGACCATCGAGCAGGCGCAGCAGCCGGAGCGCGCCGAGCGACAATGCCACACTGCTCTCCTGGGAAGGCAGCGGCAGCGGTTGCAGGATGCTCTGCTCGCCTAGCGCCGCGTCAAAGGCGCGCGCGTCGGCCCGGTAAGCTGCTTCTAGCAGCAGGGCGTCGAGCGAACCCTGGATGCTCCGCTGCGGGCTCGGCATGCCGCTATGAAAGGCAAAATCGCCGCTCGGCCAGCCGAGCATGTTAGACACCGCCGGCACGCCGGCCAGATCGGCGTACAGGGCATGTACTAGCCGACCGCCTTCCAGGTAGATCCGTCCCCCTCGGGGCGAACCCGGCACCGCCTTATGGGTTAACTCCAGGCAGCCGCTAACGCGGTTGTGCGCCAAGTACTGGAGCAGACTGGCCAGACCGCCTTCGCTTAACTGACCTTGAAGCTTATTAGCCATACCAGACGCCACTATACGAAAGCTGGCCGGGGCGCGTTGTGAAAATCACCCTTATACTCACCTCACAGCGGTGGCGGGCAGCTACGACCGACTAGAGAACTAGTACAGCACGGTGCAAATAAGCCCACAGTTTGTCATTGCGAGCGCAGCGAAGCAATCCCGCTTTTTTGCGTTAGTAGAGAGATTGCCACGTCGCTCCGCTCCAAGGCTCGCCTTCGGCATCGCCTGACTTCGTGAACGCAATGACTGAAAGAGGGTGTTGGGGGATTTGAGCCTCGGTGCACTAGCGGCTGAAATCGCGCACGAAGCGCTCCTGAATCAGGTAGACGAACCTCGGGGAGAGCGGTGGGAGGTTAGCCACGTTGTTAAAGCGCGTGTCGTAGCCCCAGTTGCGGGTGGGCGCCTCGTACCTGGGTGAACCGGTACCAGTTGGCGTGTTTGGCCAGCTCCACTGCGCCCCCCAGCGGCAAGGCCGCTCGAGGCTCACGAACGAGCCCTGATAGTTGAAGGGGATACTATCCCAGTTCTCGTGGAACCAGGGGTAGTTCTCGAGCCCGCCGCTATAGGCACCACCTTGCCCGCCCGTGCCCTCCTGGCCGCCGGTGGAATTGGTGGCGGCCAAAAACGCCGCGTTGACGGTGGTCGCGCTCGCACGGCGGTTAGCCCCCCAGCCCCCACCGACCCACTCTTCGGCAGTCTTGCTCCAGTTATTCGAGAGGATGTGAACCGTATCGGCCATAACCGCTGCCGGGCGCCAGTGCCCCCTCTGTGGCCCATCGAGGTTGAAGTCACCTTGGAGGTAGATCGCCTGGTCGCTGACTACCGTCAGGCCGTTGATCGCGGGCGCACCGGGGACCGTGGCGCTGAGCCGCGAGGAGTTGCGGAGGCGCGCGCCGTAACCGCTGGCGGCATCGTTAGCATGAGGGCCGAGCACGGTAAAGTACCAGACCAGGCCACCACCCGAGGTATCGTCGAGCCTGCGCTCCACGCTCGGACTATCGTTGAAGAGCACCGTCCGATGTTGATGGAGGCAATTCAACAGCGCCCTGGTATCGACCTCGAGCATCAGGGTATGGCTGGTGCGCTGATTGTCAGTAGCATTTTGGCGGTGGTTGCGCAAGCTGTTAGAATATTCAACCGCCCGGACCGCGGTGGTGCTGAGCGCGGGCAGCCTGCCGACCAGCCCAGGGTGAGAGGAGCGGATGCTGTAGTAGCGCTGCGCAGGTTGGGTAGCGGCCAGGCAGCTATTGAGGGTACTAGTCAGCGCCACGTTCTCGGTCACCACGCCGCCCAGCACCTCGCGATTAGGCACGATCACGCGGGCGTTAGCTAGACCGGCTCGCAAGTCGAGCGCAACCCGCAGATCGGCTTCTCGCCAGTAGAACCCGGCAATGTCGAACGTCTCTTGCGGCGGCACAGTTAGCGTCTCCAGGCCCGTCTCGATGCGGCCGTTCCAGGCGTCAAGCTCGCTTTGCGGCACTGCCCGGCGCCCGTCACAGTCGATGGCAGGATCGGGGGTTGCAGGATTGCCGTCATCGACGCGAACAAACCCGGCGCAAATGGGATTGATTTGACCGTCCTTGCGGCCACGAAAGAGCGTGCCGCCGGTGCCGCCCGGACGCTCCGACACGGTGATATCGCCGGTGATGCTCAAGGTGGCATTGGAGTTGAGATAGAGGTCGCCGTTGGTATGCACCCGGCCGTTCAGCGTCATGTCTGGTCCCGGCAGGATCTCCAGATCCTTGTTGTAGAACGCCGCGAACTGAAACAGCGGCACCAGGCGGCTGCGGAAGACCATCTCCAGGATGGCTTCGGGCCGGTCGTCGTTGGGTGGGAGCGCCTTAGAGAACACGCTGTAGCGATACTGAATGGCGTTAAGACCGGCAAACCGCTCGCCCGGCGGAATGGTCAGCATCCGCGCCGAGTCGTTGGGATCGTTGTTGCGCGGATCCTCGACCACATAGGTAACAACGGTACGGTTATTGATCGAAAAGTTCTGACAGGCAAAGTTACCGGAGCCAAGGTTCCCGACCTGGCAGGGGTCGGCGGCAGCCGGGCTGGCACCGGCAGGGCGGTTGTAGCCTTGGAACACCGCGCGAATCAGCTCGCCGCGCACGTTCAAGCCGGCTTCGGCGGCATAGAAGCCGGTGACGCTGTCGGTGGTCGCTCTGGTTGTGGCTAGCTCGATCGATGTCGTCAAGAAATGGGCGGTAAGTAGCACCATCAAGACAGCTAGGACGATCAGAACGGTGATGAGTGCAAAGCCGTGCTGCTTCATGTCCGCCCCTTCTAGCGAGACAACACGTTTCTGGGGAAGAAACGTGAGGTGAGAGTGCGCTCTACGGTCTCCCGCTGAAGCGTGCTGCGCGTGGTCAGGGTGATCTCCAGCGAACGGACGTCGCGCCAGCTGCTCCCTGCAGGCAGGGTGTCTTGCAGCGAGCCGTCGGCCATCACGTAGCGGGCCTGCAAGTCGGTGATGTCCGCCGCGATGCGCGCGGCGTTCGCCTCATCCCCGTTGATGATCAGCGTAAGCGCTCCGTCGGCTAGGCGATAGCGCCGCTCTTCCAAGATGTAGATGCGGGCGCGGTCTGCCAGGTTATAGCGCTCCCAATGCGCGCTGGGGGCCACCTTGTGGATCATACGGCGCGAGTTATCGCGCACCTCGAACTCGAAGAACTGGCCCCTGCCCGTGACCGGATTGAAGATGTAGCCCACAACCCTTCCCCCGACAGCATTGGCATAGTCGCGCCAGGCTTGCAGGTTATCCGACCAGCCGTCGCCATCGGTATCGAGTTTCAGGCACTCTGGGTAGTTGTCGATATATTGCCAGCCTGACGGTTGCACCACGGGGATGTTGTTCTGGTTGCCGTTAAGTGTATCGCACACCGGCAGTACGATGTCGCTTAAATTGCGGCGCAGGATCAGCTCGTCCGGTGCCCCGCCGGCACCGCTCACGATCAGCAGCGCCGGAAGCTGAGGGCCGCTGCCTTGACTCAGCCGCTCGCCCGCTGTGCGGATATCGGCGCCGATCAGGTCGGTCGCGCTGCGCAGGTTCTGGTTAACGGCGGTGCGGGTCTGATCGAGCTGCACCACGCGGCGGTTGCTCATAATCAGCGGTAGCAATAAACTCAGCATCACCCCTAACACGGCCAGCGCCGTAAGCAGCTCGACAACGCTCAGACCGGCCTCAATCGAGCTGGGTGAAGACCGTCTCGACCTGATAGTAGGTCCGGCCAGCATAACTCACCTCCACACGAACGCGACGCGCACCGCTGAAGCAACGGCCGCCGTAGCAAAACTGGCTATGGGTCAGAATGGCGCTGTACGCCCGCTGGCCCGTGGCAACGGTAGTAACCGTGCCCGAGGGCGGCCAGGCGCTCACCGCCCGGAGGTCATCAAGGAGGCGTTGCGCTACCGCCACCGCGCCGGTACGCACTTCGCTGGCGGTGTTGATGTTGAGATAGTTCACAAACGCCGGGATGACGCTGGCCAAGATAATCGCCAGAATCGCCACCGCGATGACCGCCTCGATCAGGGTAAAGCCCTTAGTCATGGATCACCACCGCGCCGCCCACATACACTTCGACCTGCCGCGTGTTGCCGCGTGCATCGCGCAAGGTTACTCGCGGGTTCTGGCTGCCCTGCGTTATGCCCGTTATGCCGCGGCTGGTGAAGCAGACCAAGCGCTCGCCGACCGCGGGGATGCCGCTCATGGTCACCCCCTCGCGGAGCTGCAACCTGAGCCGCGGTTCGTGCGTCCAGCTAGTGTCGGCACAGGCTCGAGCATGCTCCGCGCGCAACTCCGTGTTCGAGACCACCACCACCCGGTAGGCCGAGGTGGTAGCCATAGCTCTGGCTCGCACCTGCCGAAGATACCCCGCCAGCTCGGTGGTAGCGTTGTGGAGGTCGTTGCCGAGCGGGCGGAAGTTGATAAAAGCGATCCCCGCCAAGATGCCAAGTGCTTTGAGGCCCCTATCCATATCAAAAGTCACACCGTGGACCTCACACAACTCTTACCTGGCACCTCTAAGCTACCTCTGGAAAGGAGCGGGAGCATGACCGTTCACCACACCAAGGCCCGCCAGGACGCCGAGCGGGCACGCCAACAAGCCTTCTGGAATCAGCTCCTGCACAGCTTGCGCGGCATCCCTAACGACCTGTTGCCGTTTAGCGCCGTGCGCGAGCTGCATCCGACCTCGGAGCGCTACGGTGGCGTGCGAGCGATTCCCTTAGCTCAGATCGTCGGTTCGGTCGATCGCTATCGCGACTTCGACCACTACTTCTTGCCCCGGCTCGACCATAACCTCGACCGCTGGGCCAACGTGCGCCGCGCCGGGCTGGAAGGGGTCGAACTGCCACCCATTCAGGTCTATCAAGTTGGCGAGGTCTACTTCGTCAAGGACGGCCACCACCGCGTCTCGGTAGCAAGGCGCGCCGGGCAGCAGTTCATCGATGCCGAAATCATTGAGCTTCAGGTCACGGTGCCGCCCAACTCGACCGATAGCCTCAAAGATCTCATCATTAAGAGCGAGTACACCCGCTTTTTGGAAGCTACCGGCCTACACCGCCTGCGACCTGACCACGACGCCATCCTGTTCACCGTGCCGGGCCGTTACGATATCCTGCTCGATCACATTAAGACCCGCCACTACTATCTGGGGCTCGAGCGGCAACAGGATGTCCCGTGGAGCGAAGCGGTCGCTACCTGGCATGACGACCTCTACCGCCCGATCATCGAGGAGCTGCGCGAGCACCGGCTCCTGGAGCGCTTTCCGGGCCGCACCGAAGCCGACCTGTACCTGTGGATCATGGACCACCGCTACTTTCTGGCCCAGCGGTACGGTCAAGAGGTGAACTTCGAGGCAGCCGCGCTCGACTATGTGCAACACTACGCGCCCGACCTCTTGCACCGCCTGTGGCAGCGGGCCCGGCAGCGCTGGCGCGGCCAAGCTACGCCTTGACTCACCTTACGCACGTTGTCATTGCGACCCTGAGGCAAAGCTGAAGGGGAAGCAATCTCTAGATGCACATGCTGCACACAAACCGAGATTGCCACGTCGCTCCTTTGTCGCTCCTCGCAATGACAAAAAGGGCCTACAGCACGGTGCCTGTGTAAGGGGAGTTCCCACTTCCTACTTCCCACATCCCACTACCTACAACCTGTTTAAGGTCACGCACAGTAGAATAGGCTATGACTCAGGCACCGCTTAACCTGCTAACCAGTCCTGACGGGGCCGTCTGCGTCCCGCTCACGACCCTGACCCCGCTGCGGCTCACCGGCGCCGACCGGCTCGACTTCTTGCACGGCCAAGTTAGCGGTGAGGTTAAAGGGCTACAGGTCGGCCAGATGAGCCACGCGCTGCTGCTCAACGTCAAGGGGCACGCGCTGGCGCTGCTGCGCGTCTACCGCCGCCAGGACGATCTGTTCGCAGCGGTCGAGGACGGCGGCGGGGCGCTGGTTAAGGCAGAGCTGCAAGCGCATATCGTCTTTGATCAGGTGACTATTGAGGATTTAAGTGACACGCTGCGCGCTTTCACGCTGCAAGGGCGCGGTGTGCGCGAGGTGCTCAAGCGGGCGCTAGGGAGCAACCTGCCCGCTGACGGGCACTTCGTCGAGGTGCCGTTTGCCGATGCCAAGGTGTTGCTGGCACCGGTGCGGCGCAGCAGCGCAACGGGGGTTGACCTGCACGTGCTGAGCCGCGATGCTGAGGCGCTGCAAACGGCCTTGCTAATGGCTGGCGCGCAACTGGCAGGGGACGACTGGCTGACGCTGACCCGCATCACAGCCGGTCTCCCTAGCGCTGCCGGTGAAGGGGGCGAAGGGGTGCTCCCGCAGGAGTGCGGCCTTGCGTATGCCGTCTCGTACCGCAAGGGCTGTTATCTGGGGCAGGAGATCATGGCCCGCCTGGAGGCACGCGGCAACGTCCGCCGGCGGCTCCTGGGAGTAAAGCTTAACGGCCAACCAGACGATAAAGCGCTCCGGCACCAGGGCAAGGAGGTCGGGCGGCTCGGCAGCTTCGCCCGGCACCCAGAGCTTGGCTGGATCGGGCTGGCGGTAGTCCGGCTCGAGCTCTCCCCCGGCGCGGAGCTGACTGCGGGCGGCACGCAGGCCACGCTGGCGCCGCTCCCCTTCAGCTAGGGCTGAGGCTGGCGTTGGTGGCCAGTAGCCGGTAGTAACGACGTGCTGCTAGCTACAAGCCAGTCAGCCGCTTTCTTGCTATAATCCAGACAGACTGGATGTGAGACGCGATGCCCTGGCAACTTCAAGAAGCCAAGCAAAAGTTCAGCCAGCTCGTCAGGCAGGCGCTCGAGCAAGGCCCTCAAATCGTCACCCGTCACGGCGAGGAGGTCGTGGTGGTGATCTCCGCCGAGGCCTACCGCCGGCTGAGCGGCAGCAAACCCGACTTCAAAACGTTCTTGTTGAGTGGCCCCGACTTCAGCGAGCTTGACCTCGTTCGCTCTCATGAGACAGCGCGCGCTGTCGAGCTGTGAGCTACCTCTTAGACACCAACGTGCTTTCAGAAGCCCGCAAATCGCGCGGGGACGCGGGCGTCAAGACCTGGTTCGCGTCGGTCAAGGGCTACGAGCTTTTTATCAGCGTGCTCGTTATCGGCGAGATACGCCAGGGCATCGAGCGCTTGAGGCCACGTGATCCTGTACAGGCGCAGGTTTTTGAGAGCTGGTTGGAAACCTTGAAGCGCGACTACCGCGAGCGCATTTTGCCTATTACGGTCGCCGTCGGCGAGGCATGGGGCAGCCTCAACGCCGCAGGTCCGTTGCCGGTGATCGACGGCCTGTTAGCAGCAACCGCGCAGGTTCACGGCTTAACCCTGGTGACCAGGAACGTGATTGATCTCGAGCGCACCGGCGTGTCCGTGCTCAACCCCTTCAGCCGACGGTAAGCCGTCAGCCGCAGCTCAGCCGGCGGTGGTTGTCATGGCATCCCCAACCCTGCTTTGGATACGTGAGGAGGTCGGCATAGTAGACTTGGGCCATGGGCGTATCGGCACACAACAGCGCATACTCCCCCATCATCGAAGCCCTCAGGTCCTATGAGCCCGAACGCATCTATGTCTTTGGTTCTCACGCGCGGAACGAGGCCGACACTCTGAGCGATATCGACCTGATCATCATCAAGAAGACAACCCTCCCATTCCTTGAACGCCTGAGGGAGATCCAGCGGTATCTCCCACGAGACGCTGGTAGCGTGGATATTCTGGTCTACACGCCAGAGGAACTTTCCGACATGCAGCGTCGCGGTAACGCCTTCGGCGAGCTCATCCAGGAAGAAGCGCAACTCATCTATGACCGGCAAGCGTAAAACTGATGCTGAGCGTTGGTTCAAGCAGGCGCTCTACGACCTTAAGGCGGCACGCTGGAACATCGAGGGCGGCTTCAACGACACCGCCTGTTTCCTGGCGCAACAGGCCTCCGAGAAGGCGCTCAAGTCGCTCCTGTACTACCTCGGAGCCCGACGAACGGCCCTTCTCACCCACTCTCTCGTGGACATGGTAAAGGAGGCAGGGCAGGAGGTGACCTCGGTGGCTACCCTGCTCGATGAAGCGCGTAACCTTGACCTACACTACATCCCCTCGCGCTACCCTGACAGCCTGCCTGCAGGCTACCCTCACGAGCACTATAGCCGCCGCATTGCCGAAAGCGCCGTTGCAGACGCCGAAGCTATCGTAGGCGCAGTGCGAACGAATTATTTCGAACTCGATGAAACAACCTTCATTCAGTTAGAAGATGAGTGAGGCTGCTATGCCATCAAACGCTAACCGTCCTAACCCGGCGGCCCAGCATCACGCGCCTGCCATCCCTGTGCTCGATCTCGCCCCGGAGATCGACAGCCTCTGGGATGAGCTTAACGCCGCGCTGCAACGAGTGCTCAAGTCCGGCCAGTTCATCCTCGGACCCGAGGTTAAGGCCTTTGAAGAGGAGGTTGCCACCTACCTCGGCGTCAGACATGCCATCGGCGTTAACTCCGGCACCGATGCCCTGATTATCGGCCTGCGCGCCTTGGACATCGGCCCTGGCGACGAAGTTATCACCACCCCGTTTAGCTTCTTTGCTACTGCCGAGTCGATCAGCAACGTCGGCGCCAAGCCGGTGTTCGTGGATGTCGAGGAGGGCAGCTTTAACCTCGATCCGGGCCTCATCGAGGAGAAGATCGCGCCCAGAACCAAAGCAATCATGCCGGTCCACCTCTTTGGCCGCCCCTGCGAGATGGACGCCGTCATGGCTATTGCCGAGAGGCACCGCCTTAGGGTGATCGAGGACTGCGCCCAATCGTTCGGGGCGCGCTACCGGGGCCGGCAGACCGGCACACTGGGCGACGTTGGCGCCTTTTCATTTTTCCCCAGCAAGAACCTGGGCACCTACGGCGACGGCGGCCTTATCACCACCAACGACGACCGGCTGGCCGAGCTGGCGCGGATGCTGCGGGCGCACGGCTCAAAGAAGAAATACCACCACGAGCTGCTGGGCTATAACTCGCGCCTTGACAGTTTGCAGGCCGCCATCTTGCGCGTGAAGCTGCCGCATATCGATAGCTGGAACGAGCAGCGGCGCGAGGTCGTCGGGCGCTATAACGAGCTTTTAGCGGACGTTAGCGGCGTTATTACTCCTGAGATCACTGACGGGCATGTCTTTCACCAGTACACCATCCGCCTTAGCGCTAACCGTGATAGTGCTAACCGTGATGAGGTGCAGGCTGGGCTCGAGCGCCAGGGGGTGAACACCATGGTCTACTACCCCATCCCGCAAGACCGGCTGCCGGTTTACAACGGCCAGTACCCGGCCAACCCCGTCAGCGACCGGCTGGCAAGGCAGGTGCTGAGCTTACCGATCTGGCCCAGCCTCAGCGCCGAGTGTCAAGAGCGCGTGACAGCAGCCTTGCAGGCAGCGTTACGGCGCCGGCCTTGACAGCTTACGGCGCCTATGTAAACCTAGGCAGGGGCGCTCCCCAGGAGGTAACTATGAGGGTTTGGCTGGTCACCGGCGGTGCCGGCTTTATCGGCAGCAACTTTATCAGGCAGTGTCTGGCGGAGGAAGCGGACCTTAAGCTGGTCAACATCGACCGGCTCACCTATGCCGGCAACCTGGAATCTTTGGCTGCCGTGCGAGACCACCCCAATCACCTCTTTGTCAACGGCGATATCGGCGACAGAGCCTTGCTTAAGGCCCTGTTGTTAAACCATCGCCCGGAGGCGATAGTGCACTTTGCCGCCGAGTCCCACGTGGACCGCTCCATCGACGGCCCGGCGAACTTTATCGAGACCAACATCGTCGGAACGTTTGCGCTGCTGGAGGCGGCGCGGGGCTACTGGCAGAGTCTGGACGCCGACCGGCGCCGGGAGTTCCGCTTCCTCCAGGTCTCCACCGACGAGGTCTACGGCTCGCTCGGTCCGGAGGGCTACTTCACCGAAGAGAGCCCGTACCGCCCCACCTCCCCTTATTCTGCCTCAAAAGCGGCTGCCGACCACCTGGTTCGCGCCTGGCACCATACCTACGGCCTACCAGTGCTGCTTACCAACTGCTCTAATAACTACGGCCCCTACCAGTTCCCCGAAAAGTTGATCCCCCTGATGATCGTAAAAGCGTTAGCCGGTGAGCCGCTGCCGGTATATGGTGACGGGCAGAACGTAAGGGACTGGCTTTACGTGGAAGACCACTGCCGGGCCATCAGAACCGTGCTGCAACAAGGCCGCCCCGGCCAAACTTATAACATCGGCGGGCACTGCGAGAAGACCAATCTGGAGGTGGTAAAAGCGATCTGCACCATCCTGGATGAGCTGTCTTTAGCTTCACCGCGGCTCCCTCACGCTCAGCTCCTGACCTTCGTTAAAGACCGCCCCGGCCACGACCGGCGCTACGCCATCGACGCCGACAAGATCCGCCGTGAATTAGGCTGGGTACCGCAAGAGACGTTTGCTACCGGCCTCGCCAAGACCGTCCGTTGGTACCTGGAACATCGGGATTGGTGGCAGCGCGTGCTTGACGGCAGCTACCGCGGCGAACGGTTGGGGGTGAGCAATGCGTAAAGGTATTATCCTGGCCGGCGGGTCAGGCACCCGGCTTTACCCGCTCACCCAGGTGGTGAGCAAGCAGCTGATGCCGGTTTACGACAAGCCGATGATCTATTACCCCTTGAGCACCCTGATGCTGGCGGGTATCACCGAGATGCTGGTCATCACCACCCCGCAGGACCAGCACCTGTTTCAAGAGCTGCTGAGCGACGGCAGCCAGTGGGGGATCAGCCTCCGCTATGCGGTGCAGCCGCGCCCGGACGGCCTGGCCCAGGCCTTTATCATCGGCCGTGACTTCATCGGTGACGACAGCTGCGCGCTCATCCTGGGGGATAACATCTACTTCGGTCACGGACTGCCGGATAAACTGCGGGCCGCTGCCGCTCAGCAGGACGGTGCCACGGTGTTCGGCTACTGGGTACGAGAACCGGAACGCTACGGCGTAGTTGAATTCGACGAAAACGGCCAGGTCTTGAGCTTGGAGGAAAAGCCGGCCCGCCCCAGGTCCAACTACGCGGTTACCGGCCTTTACTTCTACGATAACCAGGTGGTTGACCTGGCCGCCGCCCTGAAACCGTCCGCCCGGGGCGAGCTTGAGATCACCGACATCAATAACCTCTACCTGCAACAGGGGCAGCTCCGGGTCGAAAAGCTCGGTCGCGGCTTTGCCTGGTTAGACACCGGCTCCCACGAAACGCTGTTGCAGGCCGCCAACTTTATCGAAACCATTGAACAGCGGCAGGGGCTAAAAATCGCCTGCCCGGAGGAGATCGCCTACCGCCTGGGGCTAATCGCTGCCGAGCAGGTGGCTAAACTAGCCGAGCCGCTGAGCAAGAACGGCTACGGCCACTATCTGCTGAATCTTGTGCAAAAGGGCGGACCGGAATAAAAATCGTTGCCACCAAACTGCCGGGAGTTTTACTCTGCGAGCCCGCTGTGTACGGCGATGCCCGCGGCTTCTTTATGGAAACCTGGCACCAGCAGCGCTACGCCGCCGCCGGACTGCCCGCCTCCTTCGTCCAGGACAACCTCTCCTGGTCAAAGAAGGGCACCTTGCGCGGCCTGCATTTTCAGCATCCCCACGCCCAGGGCAAACTGGTCTTTGTGTTGCAGGGCGAGGTCTTTGACGTAGCGGTGGACATCCGGAACGGCTCCCCGACCTTTGGTCAGTGGGTAGGAGTTACCCTGTCCGCTGATAACAAGCGCCAGCTCTTTCTTCCCGCCGGGTTCGCGCACGGCTTTTGTGTCACCAGCGAAACCGCCCTGTTTGCCTACAAATGCACCGATTTTTACCATCCGCAGGCCGAAGGCGGCGTCATCTGGGACGACCCGGGGCTCGGGATAGAGTGGCCCATAGACACACCTCTGTTATCCGCCAAGGACCGGTCTTACCCGAGACTCACAGAGCTGCCGCCGGAGCGGTTGCCGCAGTACGAGCGATGAAATTCCCCTTTTCAGGAACATCTGGGTTCACCTACCAGACCTCTCTGCCGGCCGGTTTACCCCAATCAACTTCCTTGGGCTCGTAGTCCGTGGGTATTACGTGAGACCAGCTCTGGCAGACTTTGCTTACCGCGAATCCGCCTAGCAGAAGTAATGACGATCATGCCCCATCGCGTACCGTTACCTTGACCTCGTCGCCGATTGAGATGTGCGCATCCTCAAGCACCTGTCTGGCAAGACGCACTCCCTGACCGTTGCCCCATTTTTGAATTTTGGTCACCGTGTTGTAACCCCCTTTGTATATCCGTAGTATATCCATAAGGTGCTTCCGGTCAAGTCAGTTCGAGGTGCGCCCCTTCGATGGCGGGAAGCCGATCTCCGTGACGAATCTTCACCAGGAACCATCCCTCGAGCGCCGCTTGTAACTCGGCCCGACACTCCGGGGTTGGTGAGCAACCTCGAGCCCAGCTTGAGTAGGCTGCCGTTAGGATAAGATACCCCGGTGGAGTGGCTAAAGACCGTAATGGAGCGCCTGACCGAACATGAAGGAACAGCCCTTGAGGAGGAAGAGATGGTGATTGAGGTGGTTCGGAGGGGATTTAGATGACCACTCTAACGCTCGGTGAAGCCGTTTCAGGGTTTTCTGCGAAGGTGGCGGAAACTCTGCAGGACAGGTATAAAGATAAACTGGTTTCGGTGTGTCTTTTTGGTTCGGCGGCCAGAGGACGGTTGAGAAAGGGAAGCGACATAGATTTCTTGGTAGTGATAAAAGAAGCCTACCAGACCTACCCCAAAAGGGTCAAAGAGATCATGCCGTTATTGGCCAGTATCAGGGAGACCAAAGCATACGGACAACTGGAGGGGTTTGCGCTTAACCTTGAACCTTCCTTTCTGATCTCCACGGTCGATGAAGTAATGCGGCATCCGCCGCTCTTGATTGAGATATCGCAGGAAGGGAAGATACTCTTTGATCGCGATGACTTTCTCAAGCAGGAGCTAACCAAGGTCAGGAAGGCCATGGTAAGGCTTGGCTCCGTCAGGAAGGAGACCGCCCACGGACATTACTGGGTGTTAAAGCCCGGCCTGAAATCCGGCGAGGTTATCGAGCTATGACCCCTAGAGGCCCGGCACGGGCATTTATTAAAGACGCGGCGATCATCCTGGCTGAAGCCTCCCTATCCCTGCAGCATGCTCATTATCACCGGGTCATGCGGAAGTGTCAGGAGGCAGCGGAACTCGCGGTCAAAGGGCTCTTTAAAAATTTCGGGATTGAGTATCCAAAATCCCATATCCTGGGGCGGGTCATCAGGAAGGAGCTGGCGAAGTTTGCTCTTTTTGACCGTGAAATCCTAGACCGGATTGCTTATATCAGCGATTCTTTGGCCTTTGACCGGGAGCCTGCCTTTTACGGTTCCATCGAAGGGATACCGGCTTCGGAGTTGTATGACCAAGAAGATGCGGCAGAAGCCCTAGAGAATACAAATTGGCTAATCGAAACTATTGAAAAGGTCATGAGCGAAGAGGGAAGTTGATGCTGGGAATGAAGTACGTTAGCGCGCAAGGGATCCAGCCGTGGGTCTTAGTCGGAACCGGCCCCGAAGTGGTTCATTTTCGGGGCGCGGGTCCAGGGGTAACGGCTTGCTACGCGCACCATGCCCTGGCCGAGGTCATTCTGAAGGCGGCTGAGGGTTGGCTGAACCGCGTGGGAGGGGAAGGGTTGTAAACTGTTGACATTTTTGTAGCGTAACTACTCAGTCTTCCAAGTTTGGCATCATCGGCTGAGCCTAAGGTCGTTTATCGCCGAAGATCGTTAAGGGCAATGCCCAAGACCTCCAACAGCGCCGCTTCAACCTGGTTGAGGCGATCTGTTGAGAGCGCCCCCACCCTGCCGCGAAAGCGCTCCAGCGCCAAGGTGCGGATCTGGGTGACTTTGATCCAAGAAGGCTTAGGCAGACCGCCTTCACCGCTCTCAAGTCCAAGCGCAAGCGGATAGCCCTGGCGCTGGGGCCGCGAGGTGATGGCTAGGCCGATGGTGGTGCCGCTGCGGGCGTTGAGGAAGTCGTCCTGCAACACCAGCACGGGGCGCACACCGCCCTGCTCGGAGCCCTGCACGGGACTCAAATCAACCCAGTGAATCTCGCCGCGGCGGACTTGCGGTTGCGTCATGCGGCTAATACTTGTCCCAAACTTCGTTGCCGGCAACAAGGGCGCTTTCGGCCAACTCGATCTCCTCGTCTTGGTCGAGCTTTTCGGCCTCGCGGCGGAGCCGCTCCCGGCGGAGATGTCTGACGTAAACTCGCAGGGCGTCTTGCAGGATGCGGCTGCGCTTGTCTTGCTTAAGCTGTTCGGCCTCGACCAGCAACCCTTCGGGAACGGTGATGGTGATCCGTTTGAAATTAGTATGAGCCATAGTAAGTGATTTTATCATACAATGCGTCTTACGTGGCTGTCGAGGCCGACGACCCCACTCTCCTCGCTGCAGTAACCCCCCTGTAAGGTGCGCTTGTGCGCACCCCGAAGGCCCGTGCTTTACCGGGTGGTGGCGGAGGGGGTGCGGCAATAACAGGGAGAAGGGAGATTTATTGACACTACCGAGGTTGACGGTGAGCAGTTTTGGTTCTAACATGGCTCCAGATAAGATGTGCTTTGGAGGAAGTTTGTGCCTGTCAACCTATCGGTTAAAAACGCCCCTGATGACCTGGTAGCAAAGCTTCGGCAGCGAGCCAAGCGCCATCATCGCTCCCTACAAGGCGAGTTGCTGGCCATCCTGGAGGAGGCCGTTGGTCCTACCAAGCTCTCCCTGGACGATGCCGAGCGGCGCTTAAGGGGCCTCGGTTTTGTAACCGGCGACGATTCTGCCGCCTGGGTCCGAGAACTGCGTGAAACCCGCTAGGGTACTGGACGCCTCGGTTCTGGCGGCCTGGTGCTTCCGCGAACCCAGAGCATCGGAAGCCCTGGCCAAGTTGCAAGATTCAGACCTCTACGCGCCCACTCTCCTGGCCTACGAGCTTACCAGCATTGCCAGAAAGAAAGCTGCGGCAGATCCCCAAAAGCTTGGCCTCCTAACCGAAGCGCTTCAGATAGCTCTGGCTCTTCCCATCCACTGGATCGAGGTAGACCACACTGCGGTCTTGCGGCTGGCGGTGGCTGTCAACCTCACTACCTACGACGCCAGCTACCTCTATCTGGCTCAGTTACTAGGCACATCGCTGGCCACTTTTGACCAACGGCTAGCGCAAGCAGCTCGGAAGCTGAGATAGGATGCTCCTGATGTTAGGATGCGGTCGGTGGTAACCCGCATGAACGTATCGGCAGCCCCTCCAGACCTGCAAACTTTGCGAGCTAGGCTCGAGCGCTTCTTTGCCGCTCAGCCGGTGCGGGCCCTTCGGCAAAGCTCAGGACAAGTCTACCTCGGCGGCTAGGGGCCAGCTCAGTCAGGGCTCCGACCTGGACGTAGGCGTGCTCCCCTTAGGCGCTCTCCCCCCCGGCTGGCAGGCCGAGTTGCGTGAGCGCCTCGAGGAGTCTAACCTGCTCTACCGAGTTGACCTGATCGACCTCTCCTTGGCCTCCCCAGAGTTTGCCCGGCGGGTGGCGGCGGAGGGGGTGCGGTGGATCGGCTAGCGCAGCGGCTGGCAACAGCCCGCAAGGCCCTTACTACCCTGATGGAGCTGCCGCTTGGCCAGAGCGCCGATGCAGTGGTGCGGGATGCCGCCATTCAGCGCTTCGAATACACCCTGGAGGCGCTGTGGAAGGCTGCGCAGCTCTACCTGCGCGAGCATGAAGGGCTCGAGCGGGCCTCGCCCAAAGGGGTGGTACGGGCCTGCTTTGAGCTAGGGTTGTTGAGCGGGGAGGAGGCTCGCGCTGCGATGCAGATGGTAGATGATGGCAACGCGAACCCGATATTCAGTTTGCGCATGTTCACGTGCAAAGTGTGCTACTGTGGGTATCATGGAGACCCAAAATGTCACCGTGCGTATGCCCAAGGCCCTGCTCCGCCAGGCCAAACAGGTGGCCGCCGCACGAGGCACCACCCTGACGGCGCTGGTGATTGAAGGGCTGGCGCGCGCTACGAGTGGTGATGCCGCCTACCGTGAAGCCCTGGCGCGGCAACGGGCCTTGATGCAGGCCGGGTATCTGCTGCGCGAGCCCAACGAACCCTTCCCTCACCGCAACACCGCACATGAGCGTTAAGTTGGAGTTTGTCGACACCAACGTCCTGCTGTACGCTTACGACCACAACGAACCCATAAAGCAGCGCCAGGCCGAGGCGCTTCTAACTGACCTCTGGCATCGCCGTGCGGGCTGTCTCAGCATCCAGGTGCTGCAAGAGTTCTATGTCAATGCCACGCGCAAGCTATCACGACCGCTCGAGCTAGCGACCGCTAAAGAGCTCGTCCGTGACTATGCGCTGTGGATCGTCCATCTGCCTACTTCTAGCGACCTGCTCTCGGCCATCGAGCTGCACGAGCGATATCAGGTGTCGTTTTGGGACGCCATGATCCTGCAATCTGCGCTCGAGCTCGGCTGTGCTCTGTTATGGTCGGAGAACCTGAACCCCGGCCAATCCTTTGTCGGGCTTACCGTGCAAAGCCCCTTCCGGTGATAGCAGGTTGGGTAGGTTGTTAGGGTAAGATACCCCAGTGGAGTGGCTAAAGACCGTAACGGAACGCTTGAGCGCCCTGGGCGTGGGGCGGGTCTACCTCTTCGGCTCCCGCGCCCGGGGAGCGGCCACCAGGCGCTCCGACCTGGACCTCCTGATCCTGTGGGAGACCGACCTGCCGCACCTGGAGCGCATCGGTCGGGTGCTGTGGGCCCTGCGTGATCTGCCGGTGGTGGTAGAGCCGGTGGTGCTTACCCCTCAGGAGTTTCAGGACCGGCGCGAACTGCCCTTTTTGCGGGGCGTGATGAAGGAGGCTAGGCTCCTTTATGAGCGTAGAGAAACAGCGGCGTGAGGCGTGGCGCTGGCTTCGTCAAGCCCAGGATGACCTCGAGGCGGCGCGGGCCTTGGAGGCCGCCAGCAAATATGCCCAGGCCGCCTTCTTCGCCCAGCAAACCGGAGAGAAAGCCCTGAAGGCCGTCTGGCTGCTCCAGGACGCCGACCCCTGGGGGCACTCGCTGGGGCGGCTGGTGCGGGAGATGCCCGAGGGGGCCAAAGAACGCTTCGCCTCCTTGCTAGAGGCGGCCTTGGCCCTGGATAAGCTCTACATCCCCACCCGCTATCCCGATGCCCTGGCCGAGCTCACCCCTGCCGAGGTCTATACCCAGGGCGAGGCCGGGGCTGCT
>Ga0208733_100437_pt1 | contig 18511 bp, 20 predicted proteins | sample SubbioR11Jul_8B1_FD_184816 | JGI IMG/M metagenome (GOLD analysis project Ga0208733, IMG submission 184816) | Serpentinite rock and fluid subsurface biosphere microbial communities from McLaughlin Reserve, California, USA - CR11Jul_8B1 (SPAdes) | ecosystem: Environmental > Terrestrial > Deep... | reverse complement strand
CGATGGGGGAGGATGAAGGTGGGGGTGGACAAAACCAATTTGGTCCCCCTCCCCTCAATCCCCTCCCGCCAGGGGAGGGGAGATTTTTTGGGGGGCCAAAATGTTAGAGATAAATTCTCAGACTTTAATGTGTAAGAATCTAAATGGCATCGTATTTATGAAAAGAACCGCCATGCTCTATTTTTTCTTGGGGGTTTTGGGTTTGGCAAATTCCATTACATAATAGGTCATCCCCCAGCGTTCCCGTTCAGAGAGTTGATCCCATTTAACCATAGCCGTTTTGGGAATTCCCTTTGAGATGGCATCGAAAACCTTTTTGAGGTCTCCTTTTGAATGAGGCCATTGATCCAGGGGAATGTTAAAATCCCTGGGAGGAGGTATGAGGGCGCTGCCCAAAGGAGTTTTCCCATCCCCTTTGGGTCCATGACAGCTTGCGCAATTCTGGTCATAAAGTTTTTTCCCGAGCCCCAGGAGTTCAGGGGTCTTAGAGGGAGGTTTGGGGGGCTGGCCGGAGACGAAGCTGAAAGAAAAGAGAAGAAGATATCCCGTCGTGATCACCCATAGCCATCTTTTCATATCATTCTCCTTTAGCGTGACCTTCCTTCTCCTTTTCCTCTTTCTCCGTTTCCCAGATCGAGATGACTGGGAAGAACTTGGAAAAAAGAACAAAGGCGAGGATGAATCCCGCCCCAAGGCCGGCAGTCATGGACCACTCGACCCACGAGGGCATATAATCACCGCGCACATACGGAAGACGGGGTTCAATGAAAGAGGGGATGATGATGGTGTATCGTTCGATCCACATTCCGATGATGATGCAGATGGAGGAGACCAGAAGTCCCGGGAGGGTCCGCTTGAAAATCAATATGGGAAAAGGAATCACAAAACAGAGGGCCACCATGATCCAGAAGAGCAAGGCATACTTGCCCGTCAGCTTGCTCCACAGAACGGCCAGATCCGCCGACCCCCCTGCGTAGCCCACGGTCAGGTGCTCAGCGAATGTGAAATAAGCCCAGAGGAGCGTGAAGGTCAGCAGGAGCAACCCCATATTGTTGAAGTGGTAGGGTTTCAGGTAATCTTCCAGATGGTAGACTTTCCTGAGGGCAAGGGTCACAACAATGATCGCTGCAATTCCCGAATAGATGGCTCCCACGACAAAGTAGGGAGCGAAGATGGTGCTATGCCACATGGGCTGGGTCTGCATCCCGAAGACCCAGGAGACCACCGTGTGGACGCTCACCGCAATGGGGATGACGGCAACGCAGAGGATGCCGATGATCTTTCCCAGGATCGACCATTGCTTTTCTGTTCCGGTCCAGCCCAAGGAGAGCGGGCGGTAAAGCCAGCGCCTGCCGGGAAACCGGTCCCGGAGGAGCCCGATATCGGGCACCATGAGAACATAGAGGAAGATCACGCTGACAGTGAAGTAGGTCATGATGCAGGTAAAGTCCCAGAGCAGAGGCGACTTGAACTGCGCATGAAGCGCCACCCAGTAGAATCGAACGGACCGTCCCAGGTCGAAAAGAATGTTCGTGGGGCCTGCGGCCAGGGCAAAAACGGTGACCGCTTCAGCGGCCCGGCCAAAAGGGGTTCCCCATCCGGCATGGGTAATCCTCAGAACTGCGGAGACCAAAGCGCCCGCATGGCTTATTCCGATGAAGAAGACAAAATTGACGAGATAAAGAGCCCATGATACGGGATGGCCCATTCCCGTCTCGCCAAGACCCCAATGGTATTGCCAGCCAAAGGCCAGAACCGACCAGAGGAAGATGACGGAAAGGGGAATCACGGCGGCCCAGAACTTCCATCCCGTTCGGGTCATCGGGGCAAGTATTCTGTTGTATTTTCGGGCAATGGCTTCACTATCCATCATCCCATTCCCCTTCCTTGAGGTAGTAGACCTTGGGCTCCGTGCCGAGATACTCTAACAGGCGAAAGGCGCGACGGCTCTTTGAGAGCCTGTAGACCCGGCTCTTCGGTTCGTTGAGGTCTCCGAAATAGATGGCTTCGGATGGGCAGGTCTCCGCACAAGCAGGGATGACCTCGCCATCCCGGATCGTTCGCTTCTCCCTCTTTGCGTTTTCCTTTGCTTTCCGAATCCTCTGGATACAAAAATTGCATTTCTCCGTGATTCCTTTTCTCCTTTTATAAACATCGGGGTTTCGGCCCCTCTTATAATCGTCCGGCCAGGAGGGCGCTTGCCAGTTGAAATAACGGACCGTGTAAGGGCAGTTTGAAATACACATGCGGACGCCGATGCATCGGGGATAGACCTGGGCCACAATCCCTTCAGGATTTTTATACGTGGCTGCGACAGGGCAAACGATCGTGCAGGGAGGATGATCACACTGCATGCAGGGAATGGGAAGGAAGCGCATCTCCACATCGGGGTAGGTTCCTTTCGCCTCCGAGATGAGATTCATCCAGAATTTTGCTCTGCCAAGCCTGGCCTCCTTCTCTCCTGCAAAGGAGACATTATTCTCCTGACGGCAGGCCACCACACAGGCCTGACAGCCTGTGCATCTGTCAAGATCGATCACCATGCCCCAGCGGTACAAATGAACCCCCTTTCTTGGGGAGTTGGGGTGGTGGGGAAATAGGGAGAACTACTCTTTTGCATTCTCCCCATCTCCTTATCCCCCTATCACCCTATCTGCTTCACTATGCTTTATACACCTTCACCCTTGTGGAGAAGTGTGAAAGGAATCCGCCCAGATAGTCATACTCCCTCCCGAGAAGATCGTTCGGGTTAATCCCCCTTCCTTCCGCCCACCGTCCATAGGCCCGATGGCCCTGACCATAAGGAATATGGATGCGCTTCGGATGAGTCCCGGGGAAGAGTCTCGCCTTTGTCTTCACCTTCCCGATCTTCGATTCGACCCAGACAGCATCTCCGTCTTTAATTCCCATGGTTCGGGCTGTTACCGGATTAATCTCCACCCAGGAATCCCATTTCTCCTTCAGATGAGGTCCAAAGATCTCCTGAAGAAAAGGCTGGTTGGCTCCCCTTCCTTCTGCTGTGGTCATCAATTTATAGTGAATGAGATGAAAAGGAAAATCTTTCTCCTCTCCAATAAGGCGCGGTTTCTCAAAATGGGGAAGAAAAGCTTTGTCCCCTTTTGCCTCTATCTTCAACTCCTCTAAAATTGAATTCAAATCCTTCAAGCCTTTCCTGAAAAATTCACTCAGGCCTCGCTCCATGGTTTGAGAATAGAATTCAAACCTCCCCGAAGGGGTATTAAATTTCTTCTTCCACTCGCCGAAGGGATAAGAATCCTCCCACCATCCTCCGGCATCGACCATGGCCTTCCAGAACTCATCAAAATCCTTTGTGCGAATCGAACCGCGTTTTGATTTAAAAACCCCTTTGATGGTCTCTCTCAAGGCTTCCTTCATGTCCTTCCATGGAAAAGACCTCTCCACGCTTCCGCCCAGCCCTTTCGCAATCTCGATCAAAACATCTCCTGTATTGCGGACATCGTGAAGCGGCTTGTCCAGGACAGGACTTCTCATTCCAACCATCGAGAAGCCCGGTCCTGGTTCAGGATGGTCGTCCTGCCAGCGCTCGAGATAGGTTCCATCCGGAAGGATAAGATCGGCAAGCCTCGTGGTTTCATCCATAAAGGGCGAGAAGCTGACGATGAAAGGGATTTTCTCTAAGGCGGTGCGGAATTTCTCCGATTCGGGAATACTGAAGAGAGGGTTGGTATAGTAGAGGAAAAGGGTATCGATCGGATAGGGTTCTCCTCTTCCGATCTCCTCAGGAAGCCGGGAGGGAACCTCGCCGGCAAAGGGGAAAGGTAATTGACCGGCTCCATCGATCCGGGTTTGAGAAAACCCTCTTTCTGAAATGGCATCTCTTTGAACTGGAGGCCAAATCTGGAAAGGAGGCCGCCTCTGAAGGAGAAGTCCACCGCGACGATCGAACGATCCCACCAGCGCGTTAAGACTGTCGATCGCCATCTGGGAATAGGCGCCGTTTGTCTGCATTCCCACTCCTCTTCCCGAAACGGCAACCGAAGGGCGGTGGGAGGAGAATTCTCCGGCGATCCGAATGATCGTTTCTTCCGGGATTCCTGTGACCTGGGAGACCTGTCTCGGAGAATATTCTTTCAGGACGAGGGTTTTAAAACCGGTGCGGCTCTTTCCGCTCGAATCCTTCCAGTCTTCAAAACCGAAGGTATAACGGGAGATGAAATCCTGATCATATCTCTTCTCCTTGATGATCCAGTGAGCCATGCCGAGTGCGAGGGCGCCATCGGTTCCCGGCTCAATGGGTATCCACTGATCGGCCTTTGAGGCGGTGACAGAGAACCGGGGTTCGACCTGAACCAGCTTGCCCCGTATCCCTGGCCTCCCTCTTCTCAGAGATCCATATCCCCGAAGGTTGATCATGGACGGTCGCGATGCCTCCAGAAGGCCTGCCCCAAAGGAAAGGACATAGTTTGTCTCTTCCCAGTGGATGGAGAGAAAATCCCTTTCACCCATTGTGAAGAAGTGTCCCTTCAGAATCCCTTCAGATCCTCTGTAAGGATTTCCAAGGTGATTGGGAGAACCATAGGCCTCCATGAATCTATTCATCAAATCGAGCATATGCCCGCGATACCGGCCCCCCAGGACAAGAAGCTGATGGGGTCGCCCTGCCTCGCGGAGTTTTTTCAATCTTTGAGTGACCAGGGGAATAGCCTCGTCCCAGGAGATCTTCTCCCATTGCCCCTCTCCTCGTTTTGCTTTTCTTCTCAGGGGATGCCGGATTCGATCCGGATCGTAAAGCGCCTGAAGGCCGGCCTGACCTTTTGGACAGAGCCGGCCTTTATTGACGGGATAGTCTCTTATCCCTTCGAGTTTGACCGGCCAGCGATTGACCGATCGAATCCGGAGACCGCAGCCGCTCGGGCATTGAAGGCAGATGCCTGTTGACCAGTACTCCTCGTAGGGTATCCATTCCCCTTCTTTTGGAAGGGCATGGAGGAGCTCATCAGGAAGGGCCATCCCTAATGTGGCCGCGCCGATCATCTTCAGTAAATCTCTTCGACCAATTTTCATTGTTCTTTCTTATCCCAGCCCTGATTCTCTTTGAACGCCAAGTGGGGAGATGGGGAGATAAGGGGATAGGGAGATGCGGAAAAATTTCACTTCACCCAATCACCCCCCCGCCCTATCACCCCATAACCTTATCGTCCTTTCTTCAGCTGGAGTGGCACGCATAACAATCATTGCTTGCCCCTCTTTTCTTATGACAATCCATACACCCGGCCATGTAGTTTCTATCGACCATTTTAACCGGTCTCTCTTTTTTCCCCGTGAGACCATGACAGACCGAGCAATCGATGCCGTTTTGAACATGAATCCAGTGGGGAAAGACGACGAACTTCGGGAGCCCATACATCTTCTTCCATGGAATCTCTTCTTCCGCCCGCACGTATTTTACGACTTTAAGCGCTTCCGGCTTCTTGCTCATGGCATCGGTGGCATGGCAGGCCCTGCAAAGGTCAATATTAGGAATGCCCGCGGAACGGCGCCTTTCCGCATAACGATGGCAGAAGGTGCAATTCAAATTTAATTTTTCTTTATGGATGAGATGATTGAAGAGGATAGGCTGATCCATGGATTTCCATCTAAAGATCGGGAAGAGGTGGAAGAAGGCCGTTTTCGTCTCATATTGAAACCGGTGATAGGCTACAATGGCGATGACAAGGACAAGGATGATGCCGATCGAAATAAAAAATCCCTTTCTCATAGGGTTGCCGGTTCAAAGGAGAGCGACGATCTGATCCAGTTTAATGAATTATCTATAGTCGATGGAATATCACCCTGTCAAGGAAAACGGTGAGATTTCCTTGAAAAGTCCTGAAATCTCTGATTGCACCTAACGGTAATAAGTCACTTGCGTAGGGCAGGGCTTCAGTCCTGCATAATGAAGCAATCCTGAACGCTTGCGCTACAAAATTAATTTTTGCCATTATGTAGAAAATAACCCTCTTACATGGTTCGGGTCAGGAGACCCGAACCTACCCGGGTAGGGGCAGGTCTCCTGACCTGCCCAGGGAAAAATTTTCATGGTTCAAGGGCGCCCTCCGGGCATGGGGCATTAGTTTAATACAACAGATGATCCAGGCTGAAAAGAACCATCACAGCCAAAATATAAATATTCACTGTCCTGAAAGTCGAGCGAAAAGGAGATTCCTGCCGCGGGCGGAGGAGGATTTTTGAGGCTTTCCATATCAACCAGGTTCCCAGAATCATCAAACCTCCCAAAATGGCCCGTGAGTTTCCGATTCCAAACAGAGGGATCAGAAGGCCGGCAACCGCAGTCGCAAAAATCCATACGAATGATATTCTCTCAACCTGGTTCAAACCCCAGACCTGGGTCAGGCAGGGGAGTCCCGCATTCTCATAATCTTTTCTATAATCGAGCAGAAGAAGCCAGAAGTGCGGAATTTGCCATATAAAAAAGAAGAAGGAGACAGCCAATATTTGAGCGTCCGGAAACCCTCCTCCTGAAAACCAGCCTATCGCAGGAGGAATGGCGCCCACCAGGGCCCCTGGTATTGCGGCAAAAACGGTCTTTTTCTTAAGGGGCGTATAGATTCCATTATACCAGAGCACAGCGAACAGACCTAATAACAGGGCTTTCCCATTTGTTCCCGCATAGAGGATAAAAAGCCCAAACATAATCAGAAGGAGGGATATTTTCAAGGCTGATGATGGAGAAAGCTTTCCCGAGGGAATAGGGCGGCCCTTTGTCCTTTCCATCTTCTGGTCTTCTCTTCTTTCCTGATATTGATTGAGGGCGGAGGCTCCTGATGCAAGAAGGAAGACGCCCGCAAGCATCAGAAACATCTTCAGTGAAATCTCTTGATGAGCCAGTATGAAACCTGTCGCCGCCGAGAGGGCCACAAAGATCGACAGCCTGAACCTGATCAGATCCATCAGAAGTGACAGCCGGCCCATTAGAACTCTCATTTCAATTCTTTCATATACCGGACAAGTTCGTTGATCTCCTCTTCGGTTGAAAGTCCCTTTTGGGAAGGCATGATGGGAGGAAAACCTTTGACGATGTCCGCATTCGGTTCGACCAGAGACTTCTTTAGATAAACATCATCCGCCTGGACCTTTCGCTCTTTCCCATCTGTTAAAACGATGACCGTGCTGCCGGAGAGACCTTTGAGGGTGGGTCCTATCCTTGCGGTTCCATCAAGACTGTGGCAGACCAGGCACCCTTTCTCCTGAAGCAACTGCGGTCCACGGGGGAGGCCCCTGGATTTCTCCATCTGCAGCTCTTTTCCTTTTTCCTCGTACCACCGGTTGAACTCCTCCTCTGAAAAGACTTTTACTCGGGTGAGCATATAGGCATGTTGCCGGCCGCAGTATTCGGCGCACAAAACATCATAGGTCCCCAGTTCTTTAGCTTTAAACCATAAGGGAGCGACCATTCCCGGGACAGCATCCTGTTTGACCCTGAAGGCAGGAATATAAAAACTATGGATCACATCCTGCGAGGTGAGCAAGAGATGGATTGGTTTTCCCACCGGGACGATCAACTCTTCGGTCTTCACCCCATTCTCATATTCGAAAAGCCAGGACCATTGGCGCGCCGCCACCTTTACTTTGAAAGCCCCCTCGGGAATCTGTTTCAAAGAACGGAATCCTGTCCACCCGTAATAGAACATGGAGAGAACGAGAAGGGCGGGGATCACGGTCCAGAGGATCTCGAGCCAGAGGTTTCCCCTGATGTCTTCGGGCTGCGGGTTTCTCTTCCGGCGGTAGCGAATCGTAAAATAGATCATCAGGAAGGTGATGAGGACGAGTATCGAGACGGAGATTGCCGCAATGTAGAGAAAGACATTCTCAACGATTTCGTTTGAAAGGCCTGTTGCGCCGCGAATCATACTCCACCCGCTCTATCGAAAGGCGACATCGAGAAAGGTCAGACCGATGAAGAGGATCAGGATGGCCAGGATCCCCGGAATCATCCATCGAAAAAGCCTTAATCCCCTCTCATCTTTAAGATGCATAAAATAGTTGAGGATTAAACCAGATTTCAAAAAGGCGATTCCCAGGGCCGCTCCCAGGCCCCACCCTCCCCAGTCCATCCCCGCCACAGAGACGGCAATGCCTGTCAGAATCACCAGGATCAGCCATACAAGAATATAAGTTTTCACTCCACCCTCTCCCGAAATCAAGTGATCAAATAAAAAAGAGGAAAGAGAAAAATCCAGATGATATCGACCAGATGCCAGTAAAGCCCGGTATTTTTTAACGGAAGGATACGTTCGTGATCGATTTTACCTCTCAGGATAAAGACAAACATCACGGAGAGGAGGCCAATGCCAGCGAGGACATGGAGTCCATGGAGTCCGGTCATCGAATAGTAGAGGCCATAAAAGAGGACCTCCCCTCTCTCCCTTTCAAGAAGACCGGGGGCGTTGGGGTAGACCCCATGATGGACCTTCGAGGCCCATTCAAAATATTTATTGAAGAGGAAGAAGAGCCCTAAGAAGATGGTTGAAAAGAGAAAGAACAGGGATCTTTTGGCCCCTCCGTTTTTCAGGAAGAAGATGGAGAGGGCCATGGTTAAACTGCTGGTCAAAAGGATTAACGTGTTCAATGCCCCGAGGGGTCGGTTCAATGCCTCAGCCGCCAGATGGAATATCTGGGAGTGGTTATAACGGTATACGGAATAGAGAATGAACAGTCCTCCGAACAGAAGAATTTCTGAAAGGAGGAATAGCCACATCCCCAATGTTGAACCGGCATCGTCCCTATGGTTCTTCATCGTCCTTTTAAAGACAGAAGTGTAGGGTTAAAAGGAAAGGGTAACGAGGCCCGTATCGTTATTAGAAGGCAACGTTTATCGTCTCTTAATTCTTTACACGTAACCGTAACCTACAACCGAAACAGGCTTCGTAACCGTAGCCTTTACCGATTGACCCTAAACCAAACTGGCCTCCTAACGCTAACCCTAACCTTGACCAATATATCATTTACCCCGTTAGAAAACCCTGTGTGAACCGTCCCACTGGAAAGTCGAAGACTTTCTAACGGGGTTTACCGACCATGGTTAAATTATTATCTAAATTCATAGGGTCCTTTTTGCACATGGGGTATCTTCTCGAAATTCTCCCTTGGCGGCGGGGACGGGATCTGCCATTCGAGCGTGGCTCCGCCCCATGGATTTCCCTCTGCCTTTTCACCTTTGAAGAGAGAATAGATGAGATTGGCAAACAATAAAATTAACCCGGCAATTAAAATCCAGGAGCCGATCGTAGAGATCCATTGTAAGGAGTGAAATTGGGGAAGGTAGTCATAGTACCTTCTTGGCATCCCTTTCCAGCCCAGAATGAGCATGGGAAAGTAGAGCGTGTTAAACCCGACAAAGAGAAGGGCCCATGCGAAATAAGGAATCTTCTTATGATACATACGGCCAAACATCTTCGGGAACCAGTAATGAAGGGCTCCGAAAAGGGCAAATCCCGTTCCCCCGAAGATGACATAATGAAAATGGCCCACCACCCAGTAGGTATCATGGAGATGGACATCCGTGGCCAGAGCTCCCTGAAAGAGGCCCGTAAGCCCGCCGATTGAAAATAGGAAGATGAAGGTGAGGGAAAAAAGAAGGGGAGGGGCGACCTCTATGGAACCCTTATATAAGGTGGACACCCAGTTGAAGACCTTCACGCCGCTGGGGACGGCCACCAGAAAGGTCAAAAGAGAAAAGATGATTGAGGCGAGGTCGCTCTGTCCGCTGACGAACATATGGTGTCCCCAGACAAAAGAACCGACGATTGCGATGGCCAGACTTGAAAAAACGATCGCCTTATATCCGAAGATCGTCCTTCGCGCAAAGACGGGGATGATCTCTGAAATCACTCCCATGGCAGGAAGGATCATGATATAGACGGCCGGATGTGAATAGATCCAGAAGAGATGTTGATAGAGGAGCGGATCGCCTCCTTTTGCCGGGTCGAATATCCCAACACCTGCCAGCCTTTCCATCAGGGTGAGAAGAAGGGTAATCCCTATCACGGGAGTGACCAGAACCTGAATCCATGCCGTTGCATAAACGGCCCACGCAAAGAGGGGAAGACGAAACCAGGTCATCCCGGGGGCCCGGAGCTGGTGAGTGGTTGTCACAAAATTGATTCCTGTGAGAATCGATGAAAATCCCAGGATGAAGACGGCAAAGACGGCGAGAGGGACATTGACCGAAGTCCGGAGGCTGTAAGGCACGTAGAAGGTCCAACCCGTATCCACCGGTCCGCCTCCGGTGAATAAGGAGAGAATGGCCAAAAAAGCGCCGGCCATATAGATCCACCAAGAGAGGAGATTGAGCCTTGGGAAGGCGACATCTCTTGCGCCGATCTGGATCGGAAGGAAGAAATTTCCGAAGATGGAGGGAATGCCGGGGATGACGAATAAGAAGATCATGATCACCCCGTGCAGGGTGAAAACGGCATTATACGTCTGGGGCTTCATGATCGTGGGACCCGGAGCCATCAGTTCGAGACGCATCAGAAAACCGAGGAGAACCCCGATGGCATAGAAAAAGAGAATCGCAAAAAGATAGAGAAGACCGATCCTCTTATGGTCGGTGGAAAAGATCCAACCCAGGATTCCCCTTAATCGCCCTTCATCTTCGTAGAAGCCGGCCATCTTTCTTCAACCTTTTTTCGACCTCCTCCTCCCTCTCCAGATGAGAAACAGGATGAAAGAGAAGGCGAAGGTCAATGTGACGATCCCGGTAATTTTCAATGAATTAAAGACATATTTTCGACCTTTCGGGTCATAACTGAAGCAGAACCGCAAGACTTTGCTGATCGTGGGTCCGATCCTTCCCTCAGAGGCTTCGAGGAGCGCCATCCTTAAATCAAAAGGCAGGATCTCCGTGCCATAGAGGTATCGGGTGATCTTCCCATCGGGAGCGAGAATGATCAGGGCGACAGGGTGTAAGAAATTTTTGCCCTCTCTCTTAAAATAGAAACCCATGGCGTCCATGAGTTTAAGAATGCTTTCCCGGTCGCCCGTTAAAAATCTCCAGGCTTCTTCCGGAAATGGTTTTTCGATCATCTTGAGATAGAGGTTCTTCTTTTCCATGGCCAGAGGGGGGCCCTCTGTCTCGTCATAGCTTATGGTGAGGGCCAGAAAATCTTTCCCTGGATCTGCGGGCAATCGATTCAGGGCCCCTGAGAGATTGGACAGCAAGAAACTGCAGACATCCGGGCAGGCCAAAAAGACGGGGGCAAGGATCGTGGGTCGGTCGATCAACTCTCTGAGGGCAATTGGCTTTCCATTTTCATCGCGGAAGGTCAAATCGAGGGGAATAAGGCGGCCCAGTTTCTCATCGATTCCAACCCCTTTTTGTTCACGATGCTGTTCGACATGGGCAAAAAGCCAGCCATCACAAAAAAGGATCAAAACCAATATCAACACTCTTCTGAGGAGAGAATGAACAGGATAGTCTGACATATATTTTAAATTTACCGTAATCCTTTCCTAAAATCAATTCTTAATTCGAAAGATTGGTATAAAGAAATAAAGAGATATTCAAACATCCATGAACAGGTTATAATGTAAAAAAATCAAATGGAGGAGTGAAATATGGAAATTAAAAAGGTAGGAGTAATTGGAGCGGGGCAGATGGGAAGCGGGATTGCAGAAGTGGCCATTGCCTCCGGATTTAATGTTTTGATGAGGGATGTAAGTCAGGATGCGGTTGAAAAGGGAAGGATGAGAATCATCACCGATTTGGATAGGCGGGTCCAAAAAGGAAAGATGACAGCAGAGGAGAAAGAAGAAACCATTCAAAGGCTTTCCATAACGGTGAAAATGGAGGATTTCAGAGATTGCGATTTCATCATCGAAGCCGCTGTGGAGAACATCCCTTTGAAATGGGAGATTTTTAAAAAACTGGAGGAGGTGGCTGGACCGAAGACAATCCTTGCCAGCAACACCTCATCGATCTCGATCACACGGATTGCCTCTGTCACCCGAAAGCCGGACCGTGTGATCGGCATCCATTTCTTCAATCCGGCGCCTGTGATGAAGTTGATCGAGATCATCCGGGGGTTGGTGACGTCGGATGAGACCTTTCAGATTACAAAAGAATTAAGTTTAAAACTCGGGAAAACCCCTCTTGAAGCAAACGATTTTCCGGGTTTTATATCGAGCCGGTTGATCTTTAGCTACATGAACGAGGCCGTCTATGCCCTTTACGAAGGTCTGGGAAAGGCGGAGGATATTGATGCAATCATGAAGATGGGAGCCAATCATCCCATGGGCCCCCTGGAACTGGCCGATTTTGTGGGACTGGACACGGTTCTCTCTGTGATGAGCGTTCTTCAGGAGGGTTTTGGAGATAAATACCGGCCCTGTCCTCTTCTCCTGAAATATGTGGATGCCGGATATTTAGGAGTCAAAACAGGAAGAGGTTTTTACCATTATGGAGGCAAGAGATGATCGGTTTCGACTTAACACCAGAGCAGAAGTCCCTTCAGGAGAAGGCCAGACGATTTGCCAAAGAAGTGATTCTGCCGGTGGCAGCCAGACATGACCGGGACGGAACCTTTCCTCTTGATGTGATGGAAAAGGCCCATCATGAGGGTTTTCTTACCCCCCTGGTTCCGAAGGAATACGGAGGCCCGGGCCTGGGGGTACTGGATAATTGCATCATCGCGGAAGAACTGGCTGCCGGTTGTATGGGGATCTATGTCTCCATCTTCGTAAGCACTTTAGCCCTATTCCCCATTATTAAATTCGGGACGGAAGAGCAGAAGGAACGATTCCTCAGACCCTTCTGCTCCAGGTTTAGCATTGCCTCTTACTGCCTGAGTGAGGCGACGGCAGGGTCTGACCCGGCCTCCATGCGAACGACTGCCGTCCTCGATGGAGACCATTATATCCTCAATGGAACGAAGATGTGGATCACCAATGGGGGATATGCCGATTTCTACCTGGTGTTTGCAACGACCGATCCCGGAAAGAGACATGAGGGGATCATCTGCCTTATTGTCCCCTCCAATTTAGAGGGAGTGAGCCATGGAGAGCCCATTGACAAGATGGGCCAGAGGGCGTCGAATACGACGGCTGTGACATTTAACCATGTCAGAGTTCCCAGAGATCATTTATTGGCAGGAGAGGGAGACGGATTCAAAAAGGCGATGGCCGCCCTCGATATCACCCGGCCGATGATCGCTATCGGAGCAGTGGGGATTGCCCGGTCAGCCATGAAGCTGGCCGCACAGTATGCGAAGAAACGAATTCAATTCGGAGTTCCAATCGCCCAGCATCAGGCCATTCAGTTCTTATTGGCGGACATGTCAAAGGATATCGAGGCCGCCAGGCTTCTGGTCTATAAAGCGGCCTGGCTTGCAGACCAGGGAGCAAGGAATTCGAAAGAGGCGGCCATGGCCAAGGCCTTTGCCTCGGATGTCGCCATGCGGGTGACAACGGATGCGGTTCAAATCTACGGGGGAACGGGATATACGAAGTGGCATCCCGTTGAGAAATTGATGAGAGACGCCAAGGCCATTCAGATCTATGAGGGGACCGCCCAGATCATGAGACTGATCATCGCCCGGCAGATGCTCCAGGAGGTTGAAAGAACTTTTTAGACCCGAACCAGGTGAATGCTTCAGCCGGAAAGAGCCCTCGCGGGAATAAAGAAATTAATCTTCTCCGTCCCCACGGTGAATTCCTCTCTCTTCCCTCCAGGAAGTTCCACTTCAACAAGCATTTGCCTTTCCTTATCATCAAGCTCATAGCATGAACATTGTTTTATTCCTTTAACGACATACATCACTCTCACCTCTTTTCAATCTAAAATTAGTCATCTATTTCCGGGAAATCAAGGGAAGCCCCGTTTGCCTGAAAGGACCCGGGATACAGTTTTTTGAGAAGGAGGGGCGATCTGTCACAAATGCGAAAATTTGTATGTCAGACCCGGGGCAACCACCGGCTTTTGGGAGAAAAATCCAGCCTGATGCCTTCATTTTTTTTGGCAGTGATGATCTCGGCCCAAGAAATAGTTGACCCAGGAAGAGGTCTGATCCAGGGCCCAATTGCGGGGAGGAGTATATCCGTCTTTCAGGGATTCTTCTTCTCCATAAGATTTGAGCCTGTTGTAAGCACGCACATAGATGCACTTCTTCTTTTGGGGATAGACTTCACACCACCCCTCCAGGGAACCTCCACATTGGCCGTTGAAGAGATATTTGGGGCATTGTGAATGGGGACAGAGAAAGGCGACCTCCAACAGGGTGCAGTCGCCGCATCGACGGCAGCGTGAACTGACAAACTTAATCCAGTATTCCCATTCCGTTACAGGGCCTTCCAGTCGGGTCCCCTCGATCTTTTTGAAAAACCATTTCGCCGGCCTGAAAAGGGGGGCATCGGGAGTAAACATCAGGTGGTGAAAGAAACGCATGACGGCATATCCCGGACTCTTTCGCGGCCTGGTTGGTCTGTTAACAGGAACCTCTGTGTTCAGGCCTGTATTCCGATCCTTCTCAAAGATATAAAAACCATTTTTCTGAGGAAAGGAGAATTCGCGAACCCATTCCTCCCAGTTCAGAAAAAACTCCTTTCCCTTCTCAATTACCCATTCCACATCCTCATAGACCAGGTTCGGTCCTCCAATATGGACCCCGTCATAGCCGATCCCCTTCAAGATGGCGATCAATTTTGCGGCCCTCGTGAGTCGAGCTTTCTTGCCCTTATCCGGGGCCTTTGCCTCCTCCTCAAAGAACCGGTAAAGCTCATCAGTGACCACACATCCCGGGACACCCCCTCGGTTCATCACTTTCGCTACAGGTTGATTGAGGATGTAGACATTTCCAAGGATGGGGATTTGAAAGGCATTTCGGCGCATAAACCGGAGGAGTTCGTCAAATTTCCGGGCATCGAAGCCGACCTGGGTAATCAAAAAGTCCGCTCCCGACTTCACTTTCTTGTAAAGTTTATAGTACTGTGCCATCACCTCCGATTCATATTTTTTAAATGGGGAGATGGTGCAACCTTTGAAAAAATGGGTGGGAGGAAGTTGCACTCCTCCCCCCGGGGCCTTTCCATCGATTTCAAGTCCCTGGTTCATCTCATTGATAAGATGGATGAGCTGAATAGAGTCGAGGTCGAAGACTGGTTTTGCCTTTCCCTCAAATCCATAGAGGGGAAAGTCACCGGTCATCAAAAGGAGGTTTGAAATCCCGATTCGATCCAGGGAATAGAGAGTGGATTCAATTTGATTTCGATTCTTATCTTTGCAGGTGAAGTGAATGATCGGATCGATGCCCAGACGGGAGACTTCGAGACCGATCACGTTAGGAGAGAGGGCTGGATGACCTCCGGGATTATCAGTAATGGAGACGGCGTGGACAAGCCTTGCCCTGGCCGCTTTCTCAACAATTTTTAAAAGATCATCCTGGGTTTTTCCCCGGGATCCCCTTCCGGGCACGATCTCAAGGGTGTAGACAAATTCTTTTCTCTCGAGGAGGGCTCCTCTGAATCGGTTTTTTTCCATGGATGTTTGATGTAGTGTTTTACCCTCTCCCCCCGGTGAGCTCAATGGAAATTATTTAGTTAATTCTTTCGCGTAATCAACCATCCCCTGGAAATCAACCACCACCGCAGGATCATTTCCAACCACCCAGGCATCATGCCCTGTCGGCAGCAAGGATACATCCCCGGCCTTGCATTCTATTTCTTTGCCATCATCCATCTTAATTATTAGCGTCCCGGACACATGATGCTGGAAATGGGGAGCTTCACAACTTCCCGTCTTTACCAGGGGTTTAACAGATTCAAACCACCTCCAAGCAGGCTGGAAGGTTGCCCGTCCAATAGCGGCTCCCCCAATGTTTATAAGTTCCAATTTCCCTTTTTGTCTCCTTTCTCTATATGATGAAATGCCATACTCTCGAGATATTCTCTCAGAAAACCTCAAAGGCTCAACCCCGGGGCTCGCTCTACACTACCCAAGCCCTCCCTTCCAGGACGGGGGGCTTGGGAGCAATTTACCATTCAAGCGTTTCAGAATTCCTAAACTGAAGCACAAACAGTGGGTTACCCCACCGCCTAACAGCAGCAACAAACCCCGCCACAGCATGGGTCATAGCAGGATGCTTCATACCAACAGCAATCATAGGCAGAGGAAGTTGCTGTTTTTGTCTTTTCGGTTCCACTTTTTTTAACATTTTTTTTCATCATGAACACCTCCTTTTCAAGCTAAATTTAATCATTCCTCCTCAAGAGATCAAGGAAACTCAAATGCTATTTGCTCATTTTATGGAAGGACGGTGGATATGAGATGAAAGTATAGGATCTTGAATGGAAAAAGCCCTTCTAAAAAAAGAAGAACGAAGAATCAAAATTTCAAGGTGAAATCGCCAAGCTTGTATGATATAAATAATAAAAAGATTATTTTCGTTGAGAAGCTTGAGGAACGGTTATGGGAATGACCTTAGCTGAGAAAATATTAAGTGAACACGCGGGGAAAGAGGTTAGGGCAGGGGAGATTGCCGTTGTCCAAGTCGATCTCGCCTATGCCCAGGATGGGACCGGTCCCTTAGCAGTGAGAAAGATCCAGGAGATGGGATTTATGGAAGTTTTCAATCCGACGAAGACCCTCTTCTTCTTCGACCATGCTTCTCCCAGCCCCAAGTTCGAATTGAGCAATGACCATACTTTTATGAGGGATTTTGCCGGGAGGACAGGGTGCCGGATCTCCGATGTAGGATACGGCATCTCCCATCAGGTCGTGGCTGAAAGGGAGGTAAAGTCAGGTGAGGTGGTTATCGGAGCCGATTCCCATACCTGTACCGGTGGGGCTCTGGGAGCCTTTGCCACGGGCGCAGGCTCAACCGATGTCGCCGTTGCCATGGCGCTTGGGAAGATCTGGCTGAGGGCGCCGGAGTCGATCCGGGTTGTTGTGAAAGGAGAACTCCCTACCGGTGTTTATGGAAAGGATATCATCCTTCATCTGATCGGTAAGATCGGCGCTGCTGGAGCAACCTATAAGGCTCTGGAGTTCGCTGGAGATACGATTGAGCATCTTGAGATGGCAGGAAGGATGACCATTGCCAATATGGCTGTGGAGGCGGGAGCAAAAGTGGGGATCTTTTCCTCCGATGAGATCACCCGAGACTGGTTGAATCGGATGGGGAGACCCGGAGACTTTAGAGAATTAACCTCTGACCCTGATGCTCTTTTTGAGAAAGTTATCGAGATCGATGCAAAGACCCTCAAACCCACTATTGCCTGTCCTCATCAGGTGGACAATACCAGGACCATTGACGAGATCGGTGAAGTCAGTGTGAACCAGGTCTATCTCGGGACCTCCTGCAATGGAAGGCTGGAAGACCTCCGGATCGCAGCCGACATATTAAAAGGAAAGAAGATTCATCCCAAGATCCGGATGATCGTTACCCCTGGCTCCCGTTTAGTGTATTTAGAAGCCCTTAAGGACGGGACAATGGAGATCCTCATCGAGGCAGGCGCTCTGGCCATGCCTCCCGGGTGCGGGGCCTGCGTTGGGCTTCATGAAGGCGTTTTAGGAGACGGCGAAGTTTGCCTGGCAACACAGCCCAGAAATTTCCAAGGAAGGATGGGAAGTCCGAATTCGTTCATCTATCTGGGTTCTCCGGCTGTTGCGGCAGCTACAGCCATCGAAGGGAAGATTGCTGATCCGAGAAAGTATCTTTGAATTCACCTTATCCCTCTCCCTTGGAGATTATGTTGTAATTCGCCGTTCACCCTTCGACACCCTCAGGGCGAACGGCTAAGTCATTGATGTTTAACGCGCCGTAGTCCGTTCGTGGTGAGCCTGTCGAACCATGAACGGACTTGTGACACAGTCCCTTGACGGGAGAGGGTAGGGGTGAGGGTGACCTAAGGAGGGACATGAAAGGAAGAGCTTGGAAATTCGGCGATGCCATCAGCACCGATCATATCATCCCGGGCCGATATTTTTATTTGCGGTCAAATCTTCCTGAGCTTGCAAAACATATCTTTGAGTATGAAAAACAAAGTTTTTCAGAGAGGGTGGCTCCGGGCGATTTCATCGTAGCAGGCCATAACTTTGGTCAGGGTTCGAGCCGGGAGCATGCCGCCATCGTGGTCAAGATGAATGGCATCCAGGCTGTTCTGGCAAAGAGTTTCGCCAGAATCTTTTACCGAAATTGTTTTAATAGTGGACTGCCTGCCGTGATCTGTGATACTGATAAATTTGGGGAAGGAGATGTTTTAGAGCTTTTCCTGGATGAAGGGAGGATTATTAACTACAGTCGGAATGAAACCGTCTCCTTCATCCCAATTCCACCCGTGATGAAGCAAATCCTCAGCGATGGCGGACTGGTCGAACATGTGAAGAAGTACGGAGATATAAGATTAAACCTTTAGTAACGTAGAATTTAGGAGACCTGAGTAAGAGTAATTGCCCTCCAATATGGTATTTATGTTTCGTCGAAAACAAAATCCATAGAAGGAGGGCAATATGGGAGCAACCCCACAGGGAAAG
>Ga0208733_100432_pt1 | contig 18571 bp, 22 predicted proteins | sample SubbioR11Jul_8B1_FD_184816 | JGI IMG/M metagenome (GOLD analysis project Ga0208733, IMG submission 184816) | Serpentinite rock and fluid subsurface biosphere microbial communities from McLaughlin Reserve, California, USA - CR11Jul_8B1 (SPAdes) | ecosystem: Environmental > Terrestrial > Deep... | reverse complement strand
GGTCTCAGTCTCGGGCCAGGCACGGTAACGTGCCAGCGCCCCCCAGCGCTTCTCGTGGATCAGGCTGGCAATCTCTGGCGATACGGTGGCAAGGTGCATGGGTAGGCTCCTCTACTATTTATCTTGTAGTGGCGCAGGCGCGCCTACCCAGGCTGCGAGCTTTAGCAGGAGGGCAGGACGACACCCGCTCGACGTGGCGGCGGTTCATCACCTAGCTTTGACAAGGTGTGTCCTCCCCTCATTAGATCTTCTGGCCACGGTGGCCACCCATAATGTTAACCCCGACTTCCACAGCGGGTCAATGCTTCGGGATAACAAGGCGAAACTTATCCCCAAGGTAACCTGGCTAGGGCGGTAACGTTGGCTCGTGAATCAGCGATTCCAGCCGAGTTGAGGCCCCAGAAAGGATCTCTTATGTATCTCGGTTTGCTTCATTCGCACAATCTGCTGCGCTGGATAGTACTAATAGCTGCTGTGGTGGCGCTGCTTCAGGTCTACCGTAGCTGGCGCGGCAAGGGCACCTGGTCACCGGCCGACACCCGCGCCGGGCTCTTTTTTACGATATCTCTGCATGTCCAGCTGCTAGTCGGCTTTCTGCTATTTGCCGTCAGCCCACTGACCACCACCGCCTTCATCAATATCGGCGCGGCCATGCAGAACTCGGTGCAGCGCTTCTTCCTAGTCGAACACACAGCAGTAATGATTCTGGCGGTAGTGCTAGCCCAAATAGGCTTTAGCCTGGGACGCAAGCGCGGGCGTCCGGCCACCGCTACTGCCTTCTACGCTTTAGCGATATTAGCGATGATAGTAGCCATCCCCTGGCCAGGCCTGATTCACGGACGACCGCTCTTTCCTGGGATGTAGCGGTTTACGTCTTACAATGCTTCTGTGGCTTTTAACCTGCTCACCGGCCCACCCGGCTCCGGCAAGACTACGCGCCTATTAGGGTTAGCCGGTGAGGCTTTGGCTAATTACCGGCGGGTCTGGTGGGTAGGGCTGCCAAATCAACGGAGCTACCTCTACCGCCGCGCTACCGCGCAAGGGGCGGTGCTGGGGCTCGAGTTCTTAAGCGCACAACAGCTCTACTACCGCCTGCTCGCCCGGGCGCTTAAGCTCAAGCCGCTGATCAAGCAGACGGGGCGGATCGCTCTGGTGGCTGAAGCGCTGCTGACCTTGCGCCAGGAGCTGCCCGCGCCCGGCGAAGCGCGGTTATTCTCGTATGCCATCGCTGAGGCCAAGCGCTTTGGTATTGCGCCGGGCCGTCTGCCGGTCGCCGACGAGGAGGCTGAGCGCTTTAACGAGGTCTATGCGCGCTACGAGCAGCTTAAGGGTGAGCAGTGGGACTACGACGACTTTCGCCTGGCCGCCTTGCGGTTAGCCGAGGACGGCGAGGCGCAGCCCGAAGCCGAGCTAGTGATCGTCGACGGCTTCAGAGAGATCGGCCCACTGGACTGGCGGCTCTATCGGGCCCTGGCGCAACGGGTTACGGTGTGGCTCAGCCTACCTGAGCCGCCGCCCGGCGCCGAGGCTACTGAAACCATGTCGCCTCGTCCCGGTCGCTTGGTACAGGTCTATCGCGCCGCTAATCCGGTGGCCGAGGCTAGATGGGTGCTGCGCGCCCTTAAGCGTGACTTGGCCGCCGGGATGGAGCCTCTGACACTGGCGGTAATCATCCCCGACAGCCAGCGCAAAGCCTTCGCTAGTCTGGCGGATGAGTACGGTGTACCGTTGATGGATGAGGCTCCTCGGGCGCTAGCCGATAGCCTGGCCGGACGGCTGCTGCTGGACCTGCTCGAGCTCCCCGACTATCCGACCGCCTCGCGGCTGCTGGCCATCCCCGAGCTGGCACCCTTAGCCAAGGCGGTATTAAAGCACAACGTAGCCGGGATGGAGGCGATCGCGGCGCTGGCGGAGTCGCTCGGCCTCGGCGCGAGCTGGCGCAAGTGGCTGGCGCTGCTGGCTGCCGCCGCTGGCCAAGACGAGATGGTCTGGGCCCAGAGCCTGCTGGAGACGAGCCTCCCAGTCAAGCGCGAACTTACGGGCGACCTCAGCTGGCCACAGTTTAAGAAGTACGCTAGCGAACGTGCCCAGGAGGCCAGCCGGGTCGGTAAGGGGGCGCACTTTCGCAAGTGGTGGGCGGCACTCTTGCAGGAGACCTCGCTCCCCGTCCGGCCGCCGGGAGGGGTTGCGCTGCTAAACGCCACCCTAGCCTCAGGCCGGCAGTTTGCCAAGTGCTACCTGCTCCACGCCACCGAAGGGGCCTACACCGTCGGCGAAGGGGAGGACTATTTCATCGCCGAAGAGGAGCGCCGGCCGCTTCAGGCGGTGTTCCGCGCCAGCGGCCTGCCGCGGCGCTTCTTAGGCCGCGACCGGCTGCTCTATGCCGAGCTGCTCTCGCGCGCCGACGAGGTGATCGTGACCTGCCCCGAGGCCGATCAAGAGGGGCCGCTAGTGCCCGAACCGGCCCTGGTCGGCACCGAACCGGCGGCGCGCCTGCCCAAGCTGCCCGCCGCCAGCAGGCTCGAGCTTCCCACCGAAGCCGGCTACCGGGCCGGTCTGGAGCCGCTTACGCTGGGCGCGGTGACGGTGCAAGACCTCCAGCGCTACGACGACTGCGCCTTCCGCTACTGGGCCGAGCGGCGGCTCGAGATCGAGACCGAGCGCCCCTGGTGGCTGCTGCTGCTGAGCGAGCTGCGCGGCTATCAGCGCCTCAACCCGGCACGGCTCGAGCTTTTGAGGGACAAGTACCGCGAGGCGGCGGGCTGGCTCGCCGATCATGCTGCCAAGTTAGCCCAGCTTAGTTACAGCGTCGCGCTGCCCGAGCAGGGCAACGGTCCGCAGGCCCGCCTGGACGCCGCCTCCCGGAGCGGTAGCGAAGTGACTCTGTACCGCTTCGTGGCACCGGGCCGGATCAACACCCCGGCCGAGGCGACTGACTACCTCAACGGGCGCTGGAACGAGCTGTGGGCTGCCGGGCAGCTGCTTACGTCGTATGGTGGCCGCGTCAACCGCGTCAACCTGGTGGTGTGGCCCATCCTCGCTGAACCTATCGACGCCTTCGAGGGGGGCGTGACCTACCTGTGGCGGCGCATCACCAACCGGCAGGAGCGGATAAGTACCGCCTATGAGCGCTTTGCCCGCGGTGATGTAACGCCCAACCCCGGCTTCGGCTGCCGAGAGTGTGCGGTGTTCGATGTCTGCCGGGAGGGGAGGCGGTAATGCCGCGCCGGAGTAGTCCAGAGTGGTAGTGCGTGGTGCGACGGGCCGACATATCTGCTAGACTCTCGTTATGCCGCTGCGGCTCCCTGCGCGATGTTGCTAATGAGCGCGATGTCACTAATGAGCCCGACGCCCAGCCAACCCCCGACAACCTTAGGAAAAATGATGACCTTGCTTTACAACAGTCTAACCCGCGCCAAAGAGCCTTTCACCCCGGTTACGCCGGGGCGGGTGGGGATCTACTTCTGCGGCCCTACCGTCTATTCCGAGCCGCATCTGGGGCACGCCCGCGGCCCTATCCTGTTCGACGTAATCCGCCGCTGGCTTACCTACCTGGGCTACCAGGTGCGGCTGGTCTCTAACGTTACCGACGTAGGGCACCTCACCGACGATATGGACGACGGCGAGGACAAGCTCGAAAGGCGCGCCAAGCTAGAGCAGCTCGAGCCGATGGAGGTAGCTGAAAAATACTTCTGGGCCTACTTTGACGCCATGGCCAAACTCAACGTCAGGCGCCCCAGCATCGTCCCCCGCGCCACCGGGCATATCACCGAGCAGTTTGCTCTGATCCAGACGCTCTTAGCGCGGGGGTTTGCCTACGAACGTGACGGCAGCGTCTATTTCGACGTGTCGGCCTGGGAGTACTACGGCGAGCTGTCCGGCCGCAACCCCGACGAACTCCTGGAAGGGACGCGCATCAGCGTGCGCAGCGACAAGGACGACCCCCGCGATTTTGCTCTCTGGAAGCGCGCTGAGGCGGGTCATATCATGCGCTGGCAGTCCCCTTGGGGCGAGGGCTACCCAGGCTGGCACCTGGAGTGCTCGGTGATGTCGACCAAGTACCTAGGCGACGAGTTCGACATCCACGGCGGCGGCCTGGATCTGCTGTTCCCTCATCACGAGTGCGAGCTGGCCCAGGCCAAGGCCGCCGGCAAGCCGTTCGCCCGCTACTGGCTGCACTGGAACATGCTGACCCTCTCGGGCGAAAAGATGGCTAAGTCCAAGGGGCACGTGGTGACACTCGACGAGCTATTTAAGCAGCACGACCCGTTAGCCGTCCGCTTCCACCTCTTGATGACCCACTACCGCAGCGTATCGGACTTCTCCGATGAGAGCTTAGCGGCTTCGGCGCACGGCCTTAAGCGCCTGCACGAGACCTACCGCGAGCTGCAGCGCCGTTCTAGCGCCGACGGCCCCGGCGACGCCGAAGCCTTCGCCGACTACCACAAGCGTTTTGCCGAGGCGATGAACGATGACTTCAACACCGCCCAGGCGATAGCGGTGCTGTTTGAGGCCGCCCGTGAAATCAACGGCCTGCTAGCCAAAAACCCCGTGGCACACACCCTACTGGCCGCCAAGCGCCTGTTCGAGAGCTATGCCGGGGAGATCCTGGGGGTACTGCCTGAGGCGCAGCAGCCGCACGCCGACCTCAGCATCGTCGCTGGGCTGGTGCAGCTCATCCTAGAGCAACGGCAAGAGGCCCGGCTGCGGCGCGATTTTAAGCAAGCCGACGCCATCCGCGCCAGGCTCCAGGCTATCGGCATCGCCATCGAAGACACCCCCGAGGGATCCCGATGGAAGTTCGCCTAGACGCTCATATCGGCCGCACGCCGGTAGTTAAGCTCGCACGCCTGGCCGGGCCGGAGCTAGCCGAGGTGTGGGTCAAACTGGAAGGCTTCAACCCGGCCGGGAGCATCAAGGACCGGACCGCGCTGGGCATGATCATGGCGGCTGAGGATGACGGCCTACTGCGCCCCGGCAGCGGCCAACTGATCGTCGAGCCGACCAGCGGCAACACCGGCATCGGCCTGGCCTTCTTGGCGGCGGTGCGCGGCTACCGCTGCGTCATTGTGCTGCCTGAGAGCATGAGCTTGGAGCGCAAGGCCATGCTCAAGCTCTACGGCGCGGAGCTCGAGCTCACCCCCGGACACCTGCGCATGGCCGGGGCTATCCCCCGCGCTCAGGAGATCGCCGCGGAGACCGGGGCGTGGCTCCCCAACCAGTTCGAGAACCCGGCCAACCCGCGCATCCACTACCTGACTACCGGCCCCGAGCTGTGGCAGCAGCTTCAGGGGCGCATCGATGTGCTGGTCTGGGGGAGCGGCACCGGCGGCACCCTGAGCGGGGTCGGGCGCTACCTTAAGGAGCAGCAGCCCAAAATCAGGATCGTCGCTGTGGAGCCAGCCCGCAGCGCAGTGATTAGCGGCCAACCCAAGGGCGAGCACAAGTTCCAGGGGATGGGGCCCGGTTTTGTCCCCAAGAATCTCGATCAGTCGCTGATTGACGAGGTTCGCACGGTCTACGAGGAAGACGCCTTCCCGCTGGCCCAGCGCCTAGCGCGCGAGGAAGGGCTGTTTGTCGGGATGAGCAGCTGCGCTAACGTCTGGGTAGCGCTCGATATCGCCCGCACGCTCGGCCCCGGCAAGGTGGTAGCCACCCTGGCTGCTGACTCGGGCGCGCGCTACCTAAGCACCGAGCTGTTTCACGGCGCTTAGCGCACAGCTACCGGCTCGTGCGCCGCCCGCTCGGCCAAATAGCGCTCGGCTGCCATGGCGGCGCGCGTTCCGGCCCCTACGCTGGTGCTAAGCTGGCGGTAGACCTCATCGGCCACGTCGCCGGCGGCAAAGATCCCTTCGACGCTGGTGTAGATCTCGTCCCGCACCTGCACGTAGCCGCGCTCATTAAGCGCCACCACGCCCCTTAGGTAGTCGGTATTAGGCACATGGCCGACATAGATGAACACCCCGTCAGCCTCGATCACCGAAGTCTCGCCGGTTTGCACGTGGCGCACCCGCACACCCGCAACCTGCTCCTGGCCCAACACCTCTTCGACCACGCTGTTCCAGACCCAGCGCATCTTAGGGTTAGCCAAGGCGCGCTTCTGCGCCTCTTTATTAGCCCGCAACTCGCTGCGGCGGTGGATGACCGTCACCGTATCGGCAAACTTGGTCAGGAACATCCCCTCCTCGACCGCCGCGTCGCCGCCGCCGACTACTACCACGTGCTTACCGCGATAAAAAAAGCCGTCGCAGGTAGCGCAGGTCGAGACGCCGCGGCCATAAAAGGTATCCTCGCCGGGCACGCCCAAGCGACGCGGATTCGCCCCGGTAGCGATGATGACCGCCCTCGCCTCGTAATTCTGGTCATACCCCTCGACCACGAACCCATCCGCGCTCCGGCGCAGGCCCAAGACCTCTTCCATAACGATCCGCGCCCCGAACTTCTCGGCCTGCCGGACCATCCGCTGCGACAGCTCAGGGCCGCTGATGGCCTCAGCGAAGCCCGGATAGTTCTCGACCTCTTCGGTCTGGGCGATCTGCCCGCCCGGCAAGCCCTTTTCCAGAATGACGGTGTTGAGCTGGCCGCGGCCAGCGTAAATGCCCGCCGTGAGGCCGGCAGGCCCTCCACCAACGATAACCACATCCACCTGTTCGGTAACCTTCACAAAGTCCTCCAACCGGCTAAGACCCTACCATGCTCCCCTCCCCCGCGCTGTCAATCAGCATACCACTGGGGGGTATCAGCGTCTACGGCTAGGACGGCTGTTGGTCAGGGCAAGCCCATCTAAATTAAACGCCGATGAGGGAGAGGTGCTATACTTCACCCTAAGTTCATGTGAGCTTTTAGGAGAGGCGTAGCTGAACTAGCGGGGTTGTGGAATGTGGGATGTATAGTTTGTGAGACGCTCTTTCCCTAAATGCCTAGGGCTTAAGGAGGATTCATGAAGCTCAGAGTGCTGTTCGCTGCGCTGGCACTTGTGCCGCTGCTCACAGCCTGTCCGGGGGCGGCGCCACCCCCAGTCTTGAGACACATCTACATAGCCGACAGTGAAAACTACCGCATCGTGCGGATGGACGACATGAACGGTACTAACTGGACAGCTTTCGGCGCCTGGGGCAGCGGCCAGAATCAGTTCGGCTGGCCATGGGCGGTCTTCATCCGGTAGACCTCGGCCTACCTCCCACTACTGCTGGCGCTTACGGCACCCCCGAAGCTCCGTAAGCTCCCAAACCGGCAGGGTTAGCGCATCAATCGTTCACCATCCGCGCCAGGAAGCCAGTCAGCATCTTGGTGTTTCTTCTGCTGAAATAGGATAAACTTGGTCCTGTGGTAGAGGTAGGACATCTCGGCGCTGCGGGCCAGCTCGCGCTGAATGTGGTGAATTCAGAGAGGGGGAGGTTTTGGTTGAACATGGTTTTGGCTGAGAACCACGGTCACATATCGCGGTATAGTACTCCTAATTTAATAAGGGTGTTATACCGCAGCTGCGGTATAACTACGAGTTAGCCAGCGCAATGTAACCGCGAATCGATTCAAGGGGAAAGGCTTGTGTTGACCAAGCAGATTGACGCAAAAGAAGCCCAAGAGCGATTACAGGAGTTACTCTCCCAAATCGCGTTAGGGGTAGAGTGGATTCTTACCGATGGCATGACACCTGTTGCGCGTCTTGGGCCCGTATCTTCTCGCGTAGCAGGTCTGCACACCGGAGCAATTTGGACCAGCCCAGACTTTGACGAACCTCTATCCGATGAGTTCTGGGCGGGCAGCGCATGAAGTTACTACTGGACACGCATGCGTTTATCTGGTGGGATAGTGAACCTGCCAAGCTTTCGCCGCAAGCTCTGGCGCTTTGCCAAGATCGCCAAAATGTCTTGATGCTGAGCGTTGTCAGCGTCTGGGAAATGCAAATTAAACTTCAGTTGGGAAAGCTCAGGCTGGCTTTGCCATTGAGGGAAATTGTCGAAAGCCAACAGCACACCAACAACATAGAGATACTTCCCGCTACGCTGGAGCATGTGCTGACCTTGGAGAACTTGCCTGCACATCACAAAGACCCATTTGACCGCCTGCTGGCTGCACAAGCCATCGTGGAAGAAGCGCTTCTGGTCAGCGGAGACCCTGATATTGCCAAGTATGCTGTTCAAGTTGTTTGGTGATTGTGCCGGTAAGAAAAGGACATTAACGTCGACCCTCGACGCATCAATGAGGTCGTCCTTGGCAAGAGGGCGATTACCCCCGACACCGCCCTCCGGCTCGCGAAGTTCTTCGGCATGTCGGAGCCCTTCTGGATCGACCTCCAATCCCACTACGACTTGGAAATCGAGAAGGAGCGCCTTTCCGGTCGCCTCGATCGGGAGGTCCGGAGCCTCGCTCAGAGCAGCTGATGGTTCTGGCTCCACCGAACTCTTGGTCAGGTAATGAAGCTCAGGCGCGACGCCAGAGCAGCTCACGCCTGACCTCTTCGATAGCTCGCGTCACGGGGATATCGCGCGGGCAGGCCTCGGTGCAGTTATAAGCGGTGCGGCAGCGCCACAGACCGTTGGACTGGTTGAGGATCTCGAGCCGCTCTGCTGCCCCCTGATCACGCGAGTCAAAGATGAAGCGGTGCGCATTGACAATAGCTGCCGGACCAATGTAGCGCCCGTTGGTCCAAAAGACCGGACAGCTAGTGTTGCAGGCAGCGCACAGGATGCACTTAGTGGTTTCATCGAAAACAGCCCGCTCCTCAGGGCTTTGCAGGCGCTCGGCGGGCGGCGGCGGATCGTCGTTGATAAGGTACGGCAAGACCGCCTTGTAGGCGTCAAAAAACGGTTCCATATCGACAATCAGGTCTTTTAATACCGGTAGGCCGCGGATCGGCTCGACACTGATGACCTCGCCCAAGTCCTTGACCAGGACCTTGCAGGCCAACCGGTTGACGCCGTTAATCAGCATGGCGTCCGAGCCGCAGATGCCGTGCGCGCAGCTGCGTCGAAGGGCTAGCGTGCCGTCCTGCTCCCACTTGATCTGGTGCAACAGGTCTAGCACCCGGTCGGTGGGCTCTACCATTAGCCGATACTCGGCCCAGTGCGGGCGCTTGTCTTTCTCGGGGTTAAAGCGTTTAATTTTAACGGTTACTTGCATCCTGTGCCCTCGCTACCCTCTTAGCGGTTCGCTAAAAACTAATACACCCTCGGTTTTGGCTCGTATTTGCCGATGTTCACCGGCTTGTAGCCGATGCGCACACCGTCGCCATCTTGATAGACCAGCGTGTGTTTGAGCCAGTTCTGGTCGTCGCGCTCAGGGAAGTCCTCGCGTGAATGCGCCCCGCGCGACTCCTGGCGGTTCAAAGCAGCGTGTACTAACTGCTCGGCGTTATCGAGCAAGAAGCCTAGCTCGAGCGCCTCGATCAGTTCGGTATTGAACTGCTCGCCTTGGTCCTCGAGGCCGATCTGGCAGTAGCGCGCCTTAAGCTGCTTAAGGATCGCTACCTGTTTGCTCAGCGACTCCGAAGTACGAAACACACTGGCGTTGTCCTGCATGGTCCCTTGCAGCTCCTGGCGCAGCTTGGCCACCTTCTCCTGGCCGGGGCCGCGCTTAACCTGATCGATCAGGCTGCGGCTGTAGTCCAGGACGTCTCGAGGAATGTTGCCAAAACTAGCCCCGGCAGCATGGCGCGCAGCAAAGATCCCGGCGCGGCGCCCGAACACGATCAGGTCGCCCAGTGAGTTGGTGCCGAGGCGGTTGGCGCCGTGAATGCTAACACAAGCTACCTCGCCGGCGGCATACAGGCCGGGCACCACCGTGTTAGCGCCATCGCTAATGACCTCAGTATCGATATTGGTGGGAATCCCCCCCATGGCGTAGTGGGCCGTCGGCTGGATCGGCACCAGCTCCTTGACCGGATCGACTGCCAGGTAGATGCGCGAGAACTCGGTAACATCCGGCAGGCGCTCCTCGATAATGTGAGCGTCGATATGGGTCAGATCCAGGTGGAGATAGTCTTTGTTCGGGCCACAACCGCGCCCCTCACGGATCTCTAAGTACATGGCGCGCGAGACCAGGTCGCGGGGGGCTAAGTCTTTAATAGTCGGGGCGTAGCGCTCCATGAAGCGCTCACCATCAGCGTTGCGCAGGATAGCCCCCTCACCGCGCGCGCCCTCGGTCAGGAGCACACCGAGCTTATAGAGGCCGGTAGGGTGGATCTGATAGAACTCAGGGTCTTCGATGGGGATGCCGCGCCGATAGGCGATGCTCATTAAGTCGCCGGTTAAGGCGTGGGCGTTGCTGGTCACTTTGAAGATACGCCCGTTGCCGCCTGCGGCAATGATCGTCGCTTTGGCCTGAAAAGTGTGCAGCTCGCCGGTGGCCAGCTCATAAGCCACCACGCCGCGGCATTCGCCCCCGGCCATCACCAGATCGAGCACGTGAAACTCATTGAAGAAGGTGACGTTATCCTTGATCGACTGCTGGTACAAGGTCTGCAAGATCATATGGCCGGTACGGTCAGCAGCATAGCAGGCGCGCTCGACTGCCGACTTGCCGAAGTCGCGGGTGTGCCCGCCGAACTTGCGCTGCGCGATCTTACCATTAGGCAGGCGCGAAAACGGCAATCCCATGTGCTCGAGCTCATAGACCGCCTCGATCACGTCATGGGCAAACATCTCAGCCGCATCCTGATCGGTTAAGTAGTCTCCGCCTTTGATAGTGTCAAAGGCGTGCCACTCGGCATGGTCTTCGCTGACGTTACCGAGCGCCGCGCCTATCCCCCCCTGGGCAGTGCCGGTATGAGAGCGGGTTGGATAGAGCTTGCTAATTACCGCTACCGACACACCCGGCTGCTGCGCGGCGTAACGCGCCGCCATCAGGCCCGCACCCCCGGCGCCGACCACTACTACATCGTAACGATGGGCTCGACTCATGCTCCACCTAGCGGCACGTTGAACCGGCCGTAATCGATCGCCCACAAGGAGATGAGTCCAAACAGCATGACGGCCACTGTCATGCTATAGAAGATCACCTTGACGGCAAACCGCCAAGATGACTTGCCGAGGTAATCGTCGATGCTGTAGCGCACCCCATTAGCCGCATGCAGCATGGCTAGCACCAGCAAGAAGGTGTTATAGACCTTGATCCAGGGAGTATCGAGACGCGAGGCTACAAACCGCCAGTCGATCTCGCCCGCGTTGACCTGAATGTTGGTCATAAACAGGTGTCCGAAGGTCAGAAACACCAGCACTAGGCCGGATACCCGCATGAACACCCACCAGGCTAGCTCGCTGTTGGCGCTATAGGCAGCGCGGGCCTGTCGCAGAGTTTTGGGACGAGGGAGCGCCATTAGCTGAGATCCTGAATGATTTGTGGGACAACTATGTACAGCACTGGGGCACCGATAGCCGCAGTCAGCGCCAACACGCCATACCACAGCAGTCGCTGGTACTTCACCCCCCAGTCGGTGAAGTCCATGATAATGATGCGCAGGCCGTTTAAGGCATGATAGACCACTCCGGCCATAACCAGCACCAGGCCGATGCGGAAGGCACCCTGGTGGAAAAAGTCCAGTATCGGCCCGGCGACTTCAGGTCCAAACATCGCCAAGCTGATATTGGCCACATGGATGTAAAGATAAAAAGCGACAGCCAGCCCTGACAGGCGGTGGAGCACAAACGCCCACTGACCTTCTCTACCACGATACATACCGACCTCCCTAGGCTCTTGCTGAGCCCTTAGTCCTGACTCTATCACACCGTTAAGGTCGCTCTTAGTGTGTCAAGACAAGGTCTAGAACAGCCTAGGAAAGACCACCAGCCCCATAGCGATCACGATAAACAGCCTAGCTACCAACCCACCCAACGTGCCGACCAGCGCCCCCACGCCTGAGCGCACCGCGGCCACCAGCTCCCGGCCCACTACGATCTCGGCTATTACAGCGCCCACCAGTGCCCCGGTCAGAAAGCCCCAGGGCGGGAAAAAGACCACCCCCAGCAGACCACCGATCACACTTCCCCACAAACCGGCGCGGCTAGCGCCAAACCTCGACGCGCCGACAATCCCAGCCACGTAGTCGATAACCTGCGCCAGTACGGCCAGACCGATGACCCAGGCCAGCTCGATGGCCGTCAGGCGCTCAAAGCCGGTCAGCCAGGCGGCTAGCACCGCACCCACGGCAATCAGCGGGACGCCCGGCAGCACCGGCACGATCAGCCCAACCAGACCGATGATGTAAAAGAGGATAAAGACAATAGCCGCAACGATTTCCATAGCTCTAGTGTAGAACTTTATGCCAAGCGCCTACTGATGCCAAGCCTCCGGCGCGCTGCGCCCACCGGTAATGGTATCTACCGCGTGGGGCAGGATGCCGAGAATGGCTTCGAGCGACTCCCGCGCCCCTTTGGGACTCCCCGGCAGGTTAACGATCAAGGTCTGTCGACGCACCCCGCAGACTGCGCGCGATAGCGCCGCCAAGGGGTTGTGCTGCATCCCAACGTAGCGCATCCGCTCGGCTAACCCGGGTACCTCACGCTCGATAACCTCACGGGTAGCCTCCGGCGTCCGGTCGCGCAGAGCCAGGCCGGTGCCACCAGTCGTCAGAATTAGGTCCACCCCTTCACCATCTGCCCAAATGCGCAGCTTGGCCCGGATCAGGGCCTGCTCATCGGGTACGACCTGGTAATCCACTTCGGCAAAGGGGCCTTGCTGCAAGAGCTGCCGCACCTCGGCCACCGAGGTGTCTACCCGCTCACCGCGCGCCCCCTTATCGCTGACCGTCAGAATTGCCACCCGGATCATGTTGACGTCTATTGTATACCGCTCACCCGGCCAGCCCTACAACATCGACGACCGCTGTCAGCACCGTAAGCAGTGGAATGAGGTGAGTCTCCTGGATCACATAGTGATTGCGCCCAGCCTGGCGCACCCAGCCTGCCATTTGCAGCTCACGCAGGTGATGATAGAGTTGACCGCTAGTACCCATATCGGGCAGTTGCTGCAGCTCCGTAGTGGTGTGCTTGCCCTGTAACATGGCCTGCAAGATGCTCAGACGCACCGGATGCCCCATGGCAGACAGGGCGCTGGCAAACTTCTGCCAATCAACCTTGATCAGGTCTGTCAGGTTATGCTCACGCTGCCATTCGATCCGCTGACCAGGTGGCAGGGCACTGATACCAGTAAATAAAATGCTCCCCATCGTATCTTGCGTGCGCTCACGCAAGATGTTGAGCGCCCAGAATGGTGCATCTTGACCCTGCAACTGTGCGGCCTGATCAAGTGACAGGTTGGCACTTAAACTCATAAGCTGCGCCTCTAGGCGGCGCAGCTCTTCAAGCGCTGAGGTAATCGTGGTAAAGATGTCGTTCACAGGCTCCCTTTCAACTGTAACACGGCAGGCGGTAGTCTTTGACGAGGATGGCGCTAACGCGCCGATTGTGAACTACGCCATACACGACACTATCTAGCAGGCGTCGGCATCATAGCACCCCCATCTCGGCCCGCGACTCATCAGCTTTGTATCTTAGGTCGTGATAGACCTGTTCACCTGCGCTGAGATAGCGTTCCTGAGCAGGCAGTTGCTCACTTGCGACATCTGTAAATTTTACCGGCAGCCCCACAGCCCGATAAAAGTTGGGATGGTCCTGCACATGATAGTGCAGGTGCGGCTCGGTCGAGTGCCCAGAGTTCCCACACAAACCAATAACCTGCCCGCGCTCAACCCAGTCACCCACCTTAACCTGCAAACTATCACGCCTTAGGTGTGCTAGAAAGCTATATTCACCTTCAGCGTGGCGCATGACCACATAGTTACCGCGAAAGTCGCGCGTGAGCCAGTCTATGCGTCCGCCACCCGGATGCGGGTAGTCGCGAATGCCATTGCGAACCTGAACAACCTCACCGGCGGCAGGCGCCACGATCGGCTGGCCAAAGGCGTAATAGTCCTCAAGCCGCTTCCCTTCCCCACGGTGCGTTCGCCCTTCGGCATCAGTTATCACCAGGTCATGGGCATAGCGCTGGGTGAGAATCTCCCACGAGTGTGACTTTTCTGGGGTTACCCCGCCATTGGCTACCAGCCATTTCCCGGTAACGGGCAGCGTCAGGTAGGTCTGCTGCTGGTAGCTCTCTGGCATCGGCAAGTTACCGCGCAGGCGCAAATACGCGATAAGCTGGCCACCCAGCTGTGCCAGCGACTGCACTAAACTAAAGGGGTTCAGGGTTGTAGCCAGTATTGCCAAAAGGTAAAAGGCCACCGTGTCACTCCCCCTTTTATCGGGAGCGTCCGTATCACCTACACTAGTGCACCGCCTGCACCTAAAGCTGCTGAACAATTCCTGAACGGGGGAGACTAGAAAAAACAAGAAAAGTAGGAAAAATAGGTGGAAAAGGACCAGCGGGCGGTAAACGAACTCCAGAAATCCCAGAATTCCCAGAACTCCCAAGTAAGGGAGCCAGATTGGCATAAAATCACAACGCCTAGTTTTTATATCGGTCGTTTTCTTACCTGCCATAGCGAGATCCTCACTTTAGTCTTTCGACGATGACGATACAGATGGGGGCTGAAATTCTCGCTCAGGCCCACCTCTAGCGTCAGCATTGACAATGGCACAGCTACCGCTCTGACAGTGCTGACTATCTGGAGCCAATAGCCGCCTTGCTGCCAACCAGCGGTAGGCCGGGTCTCCCAACCCCGCCTGGCGAAGCGCCCAGGCCAGCGGCCATAACCCCCACAGGAACGGGACGGCGCGCACTATAACCTGCACTGCAGCAAACCCTCGGTAGACCCGCATCTCGTCATGCCGAAAAGTGACCACGTGCATCTCCTCTTCGAGTTCTTTGGGGCTGATACCGAAGCGCTTATAATTTTCAGTATGGCGAAAGGACTCGACCTTCAGGGAGCCAAACAGGTCTAAGAACTCGAGCCAGCGCCCGGTAGCACGGCAGTAGCTGCAGTAGCCGTCAATGTAGACTGTGAGCCTGGGAATATAGCGCCTCAGGTGGTCGCGAACCGCGATCCACTGAGTGTCACGGATAGTAAACAGGATCATAGCGATAAGGATGGTAGAGAAGGTGATAAGACCCATCGTAGCAGCAATGCCGAGGTGAAAGGCGATGCCGATGGCGATCCACAATAGTTGCCAGCGACTAAAAATCATAAAAGGGAAACCGATCTGATAAAGAACGGCGCAATAGGTTCCCAGCGTGACTATCCAGGGATTTTTGAAGAGGTCTCGGAGCCACGGCTGTCCAGGGCCAAACCAGTCAGTATGCATAACGTAGTAAAGGGCAGTACCGTTTATCCATACCTCACCCTGAAGCTTAGCTGTTCCAGCTATAAAGTAAAGGATCATGAGCTGAAGATAGACAGCAACCACCGCAAGATTATGCAGAAAGACACTAGATCCAGGCTTAATCTGCTGGGGTGTGGCCAGCTTAGGATGAAGAAACACCATGTACAGCAGCACCAAGCGCAGCACATTGTCACCACCGTCACCGATGTTAGCGCGGGACTCAATCAACAGGTAACCGAAAAGTGCCAACAGGGCACTCAAACGAGGGTAGCGCCCCGCGATCAAACCAATCGCGCCCAAACCCCAGAGGGCAAGCAGTAGATAGATGCCAGTACTGCTATAAAAGATTGCATCGAGAACGGCGCCAATATACGGCCCAAAGAAAGTTGTACTCGAGCCGATCGAAGCACCGTAAGGTCCGTAAAGAAACTGGGCGAAATGCAACTCAGTGAGAATTCGGTAGAGAATGACGCTTCCGGCACCTACTTGAAGGATGCGCGCTCCAATCAGATTAAGGGGCGTAGTTTCAAAGCAACGCTTCAAATTGGACACATGAGCAGCCATGATTACCTCCACACCCCATGTGCAGGCAGATCGACGAGTTCTACCGTAGCGACATCTGTGAAGGCTGGCTTTTTGATACCATCGTAGCGCTGTGACCATCTAGGCACATCAGCCGTAGCAATCCAGATTCTGGCCTCATCGAAGGAGGTGCCAAAGCGACCGCGCATATCGGCACAGAAGGTCGAGGCTAGACGGGTGAGCCCCATTACTACGGCTTCGCGTCTAAGTTCCAGCTGGTGTTCCAGTATAGTGCAGATTTGATGATCGCTGTGCTCTTGACAGAAATTCAGTAAAGGCAGCTCATGTCTAGCTGGCATAAGAAAGGAGTGGGCATTGTTGGTGACAACGCGTCCCACGCGGTCGTAATGAGCGAAGGGATTTCTCTTACGACCTTCCCACAGCCCGGTAGTGGCATCTAACATAGGGGTGCTCGTCTCACTCCCCAGGCATTGAAAGTGAACGGATATATCCATCTGAATAGGGTCAGGGGAGAACAGACCCCAGTCCTGATGAAAGAATTTGCCTATAATATCACGATCTACACTGGTAAGTGTCTTAAGTGGATTGGGGGGCAGCACAAATAGAATGGTCAGTGCAAAATACGCCGTAAATGCAGTGACAGCAACTACGTAGAAGGAATAGCGAAAGAATCTGCTGATCCTGCCTGTGATGAGCTTCATCTTAACCTCTCTTCCACTCTCCCATGCTTGATGTCAATCTGTCTGGGCTATCACACGCGATAACCTGATTTGCCAATGTATAACCGGCGCAGGCGAGGTCGACTGCCACCTACGCCGGTTGACGGGCTCGAGTCCGACGTTAATCTAGGACGGCAGCGGGAAGGGGCGCGTGGGTTGGTTGAGGACTACTGCCAATAATGGCTTGCGCAGCTCTGATCCCCAGATGCCCGAAAAAGCCAGCAGTAAAGGCAGCGCCAGCAACTTTCGCAGCTGCTACTACTACTGGAACAAATTCGGGCCTTACATCAGCACTGGTCGTCTGCTCAGGGATACTGGCAGCATACACCGCGCTGGGACCACTCATAGCAGAAGCTATTGTGACTGCCAGCACCAAACATACCGCTAAACCGATTGCTAGTACTTTGCCCATGGAAATCCTCCTTCATTCGGCTTGAGATCACCAGGCCCTGGCTCCCGGTACGCTATTACGTTGTTACGTCGTTACGTACCAGCTATAAAGTTAGCACGGTTCTTCAGGTCTGTCAATACCGTGCAGTATTCGACAGCAATTACGTCGTTTGCTACTTGACCTGAAGATGAAAAAGAGGGATGGTAACTCTAACTATGAAGAACCATCCCCGCTATCACTATACGCTTGAAGACCTGTTCTTGCATGTGTTTGTGTTCATCGACGAGTGGCTTAAGGCTAACGAGCCGCGTTTCAAACTGCCGCAGCAACCTCGCCAGGTTGCCAGTTACAGCGAGCTTTTGACCATCGCGCTGGTCGGTGAACTGCTGGCCCAACCCTATGAATCGATCTGGTACTGGCAAGTCCGGCAGAATCACCGGGCACTTTTTCCGAAGCTGCCCGCGTACAGCCGCTACCACCGCATCGTCACGCAATGCTAGAGTGCTTTGGGCTGAGCTGGCTATCGGCCTTGCCAAGAGCCTGCCCGAAGAAGCCAGGCTCATTGATGCCAAAGGGTTGCCGGTGGCCAAGGGGAAGCGCGCTCAGTGGGCAAGGTGTCCCGAGGCTACCAAGGGGTTCTCGACCAGGGGCATGGTCTATGGCTTCAAACTGCACGCGCTGGTCAATCATCGAGGACTGTTCGAGCGCTGGAGCTTTGCGCCCGCCAACATAGCCGAAGTCAGTGTGGCAACCAGTCTGACCGCCGGGCTTGAGAGCCAGCTCATTGTTGGAGACAAGGGGTACATCGGCCATCCCGGCATCATCACACCCAAGAGGAAGAACATGAAAGCCAAGGGGAGCTGGAACAAGGCCCTGAGCCGCATCCGCAAGCGGATCGAGAGTAGCTTCAGCGTGTTAGTGCGCTCGTTGACGCTCCATGCCGCCCAGGTGAAAACCTTCTGGTCGTTGCAAGCCCGCGTGAATCTGAAAATCGCTGCACACAATCTCATCCATTCCGGGCTGTTGTAGAGGTAGCAAACGAGGTAATTCGAAGTGAACGTTTTCTGAGTAGGGCAGCATCCGCTTGGCGAGGCGCAAGCGTTGTAGAAAGAGGGCATGAGCAACCCTCTTGGCTTCAACGCCCTGACGGACGCCTTAGCCAGCGTCTTTGACACCCAGTTCGACAGCCGGCAGGCAAACAAGACCCGCCATACGCTGAGCGACGCGGGGCTCGCTGCCTTCTCGGTCTTTTTCATCCAAAGCCCGTCGTTCCTCGCTTATCAACGAGACATGGAGAAGCGCAATGGTTGGGCGAAGCCTTGGGTGGGTCCCTTTTCACACGTCACCATAGGGGTGTTATTCAGGTTCACCCGCACTTTTGGTGATGCAGAGATCATGTCCTGTACAGTACTTTAGCTCTGAGCAAATCAAAGTTGGCCCGGCCAAACATGGTGCGTTTGATCATCTTCAGGCGGTTGACGTTGCCCTCCGTGATACCGTTGCTCCAGTGATAACGGAGCGCGTTCTGAACAGCTGTCACCGCCGGTTTTAAAATGGACAGAAACGACGGCAAGAAGTTGACACTTTGAGACTGTCGGCACATGGATAGCGGTTAGCGAGCTTAGCAAGGGAGGAGGCCTCCTTAGTAGGCTAAAAAAGCT
>Ga0208733_100431_pt1 | contig 18637 bp, 19 predicted proteins | sample SubbioR11Jul_8B1_FD_184816 | JGI IMG/M metagenome (GOLD analysis project Ga0208733, IMG submission 184816) | Serpentinite rock and fluid subsurface biosphere microbial communities from McLaughlin Reserve, California, USA - CR11Jul_8B1 (SPAdes) | ecosystem: Environmental > Terrestrial > Deep... | reverse complement strand
CTTTGGGTACGAACTTGTTGACCGCAGCGTTGTCGCTGATGTCTGTGACGCCCTTGTTGATGCGGAAGAGATACTGCGTCTTCGTCGTGTAGTTGATCGCCAGCGCAGGCCACTGTGCAACGCCGTTCGCGTCGAATAAGTACTTCGAAGCGAAAACCGCCTCAAAGCGCCTGGCTATCGGCGTGCCGGCGAAGATCTCCTCGTTGCCGGACGAGATTAAGTAGTGCTTGAGGTCCACGCCCTTCGACTTGGCGTAGGCGCTGATCCGCGTGAACCAGTCGGCCACGCCCTCGAACAACTTGATTGACTTGCCGCGGCTCTTGAAGTCGTCTCGCCGCACCGGCACGTTGTGCGCGCCGGCCTTGCGCAGCATAAGGTTCATGTACACCAGCACCTCGTCAGCTTGATGCTGCTTGGCCGTTTCGTGCATCTCTCGCTTGGAGAGCGCCCGCCGTCATGCTCCTTCCCTAAGCACTCTGCGCCGCTACGCCAAGGCTGTCGGGTGCGACGTACAAGTCAAACTTGTGCGCTCCACCGGAGAGGCATAATCCCTCGTTCAAGCCGACCCGTTACGGCAGGCAGCGTAACTCGAACGTTAGGCTGCGTTGCAGTGGCATCTGCTCGGGCTGTTCGTCGCGCCGTAATCTGCGTGCGCGGCGGCTTTGGTCTCCGGCTGGCAAGCTGCCCCTCGTCCGGCGGCGCTGCTGCCGTTTCGCTTTTCCAGCCTCGCAGCCCCCAACCGCCCTTGCTTCATGCTGGGGTTTCGGCTACGATCAGCTGTAGTGACCCAGCGGTTTCTGCACAGGTCAGGCTGCTAAAGCATAAGCCTCAGCGGGGGTCTTCATGGCCAGCGCCTGATGAGGGCGCCGGTGGTTGTAGAAGCTGATCCAGTCAGCGATCACGCGACTGGCGTGCTGCAGGGTTTCGAACCGGTGGCGATGCACGCATTGGTCCTTGAGCGGTCGGATCACGCGCTCGACCATGCCGTTTTGCTCCGGGCTGTAGGGGGTGATGAATTCCTGCTGCAATCCATAGCTCTTGGCCAGGGCCGTGTAGCTGCGGCTGGTGAACACCAGGCCGTTGTCAGACCTCAGCAAGAACGGGTGCTTGACCCTGCCCAGGCAACCGTAGCGGGCGATCAGCGCTTGTTCCAAGGCCGCTTCAGCGGTCTTGGAACGCCCACTGCGGCTTCAGGTGCCAACCCAGCAGTTCGCGGCTGTAGCAGTCGATCACCAGGGCCAGTGAGGCCCAACCATCACGCCCAGCCCACACACGGCACAGATCGGTGGCCCAGCGCTCATCTGGCGCCAGGGCCACTGAGGGCAATGCCTGAATGCGAGGTCTGAAGCCCACCGGCCGTTTGCGCACCTGCCAGCCCTTGAGCTGGAAAACGCGCTGCACGGTGTTCTTGTTGAAGCCAAGCAGGTACGCCACGGTGCGGTAACCGAACGATGGGTTCTCTTCGATCATCGCCTTGATGGGCTTGACGAAGTGATCCTGAACCTTCGGCGGCGCCTTGGTGCTGCGGTAGTACATCGTGCGCCGAGGCATGTCGAACCACTGGCACAGCTTGACCAGGCTGACCTTGAACCCGTCTTGCGCCAATCCCTGCTGAAGGCTGAGGATCATTTCTCGTCCTCGTTGCCCAGCAGGGAGGCCAGCTTTTTTCTGGCACGCAGCTCCAGCATGGCTTCGCCATAGGCCTCCTGCAGTTCGCGCAGTTGCTTCTCGTACTGCTCTTTGACTTCCAGGGGCTTGGTGCGCAGGGCGTTCTGCATGCCACGCTTGCCTTCATCAACCCACTGCTCCACCTCGGACGGGTTGAGATCGAAGGTTCGGCTGGCCTCCGAGATCGTGGTCTTGCCCTGGATGATGTCCAGGACTAGGGCCGTTTTACGCTTGGCCGTCCAGCGCTTGATGTCGTCTTCCATCAGGGTACTCATCGTCGTTTCCTTCAACGTTAACACCTGAGCAGGAATTCACTGGGTCAATACACAGCGCCACCGCTGGCACATGCTTCGTCTCCTTCGCACCAAACCTAACCGGCGGTTCAACTCGGACCGCGAAGCACGCCTTCGGCACGCCGGTTAACCTCGACGTTTGGCCCACTAGGGATGGCCTGCACAACCACCGCTGACGGGGTGGTTGCCGGTTGAATTTTCAGATGGCGACATTTTTTGGCGTTCAAGGGGCAGTTTCGGGGCGTTTTCAGCCCCGTTCGCGGCCTTCTGGCCCATTTCGAGCGCACTCATCCCTTCGCACCCATGTTCAAAAGTCGTTTGCGCACCATCCACAGGTTGGACAGCGCAAACAGCGTCACCAGATTGGCCTTGGTCTGCTCCAGCTTTTCCAGGACGGCGCCCATGGGTGTGTCCTTGTCCAGTGCTTTGCGCTTGCCCGGCATCATGGCGATGTGCCAGTTCACATCAGGATGCTGAGCCTGGATTTCTTCGCGCTTCTCAACACCCCGGTAGCCCGAGTCGGCAAAGACATTGGTTTCTTCACCGTGCAGCAACGCATGGGCCTGAGTGACGTCGTGGGCGTTGGCTGCGGTAGTGGCCACGCTGTGCAACAAGCCAGAGTCTGCATCCACACCGGCGTGCGCCTTCATGCCGAAATGCCACTGGTTGCCCTTTTTGATCTGGTGCATCTCTGGGTCACGGGTGCCAGTGATGTTCTTGGTCGAGCTGGGTGCCGCAATCAGGGTGGCATCGACCACCGTGCCTTGCTTGAGCAGCAAGCCCTTGGCCGTCAAGGTGGCGTTGACGGTGGCCAGAATTTGAACGCTCAGCTGGTGGGCCTCCAACAGGTGGCGAAACCGCAGGATGGTGCTCTCGTCGGGCAAATGGTCTTCGCCCATGTCCAGACCGGCAAAGTCGCGAAACATGGGCGTGTCGTACAGCGACTCTTCCATGACCGGATCCGACAGGTTGAACCACTGTTGAAGGAAGTGGATGCGCAGCATGGTTTCCACGGCAAACGGTGGTCGGCCGCCCTTGGGTTTGCGCGCCGGTGCGTGCGGTGCAATCAGCGCCACGAGTTCAGCCCACGGCACCAACAGGTCCATCTCGTCCAAGAACTCGCGCTTGCGCGTTCGCTTGGTCTTGCGCTCGAATCCAGTGGTGTCCAGGCTCATCTGTTTCATGCCTATACTTTCTCACATCTGCCGGTCAACGCCGGGGTTTTGCAGACTTTCCTTAGCGGTACACAAGTGCCTGCAGGAAAGTCCAGAGTCGTTCATCCTCGCCGAACGCCACGTTAAAACGCATCCATGGGCTAGGCCGCAGATCGATCGTGAACAGGTGACCCGGGCCCAACAGAATATCGTTTTCCCTGGCCTGGTATGCAAGTTCTGTTGCGTTATCCACGCACGGATGTCGTGCCCACAGGAACATACCTGCTTTAGGCTCGTTGAACAGCTCAAAACCGTGTGTCTCCAGCTTTTGAGCAACGGTTTGGTGCGAACGCGCAAGTCGATCGCGAAGGCCGCGCAGGTGCTTGCGCCAGCGCCCATCGATCAAGGCACCATAAACGAGTCGCTCGGCAAACTCTGAAGATGTAAGCCCTGAAATCATCTTCAGTTGAACCAAGTCTTCGAGAATGTCTGGATGCGCAGCCACATAGCCCACACGCAGATTCGGCGAGACCGTCTTGGAAAAACTGCTGATGTACACCACGCGTTCCAACTGATCCAGGCTGGCCAAAGACGGGCGCGGCTCAGGATCGAGATCGGCGTAAATGTCGTTTTCAACCACAACGAACTGATGTCTCTCGGCCAGCTGGACCACACGGTGCAGTTGTGCCAGGCTGGCCACCGAACCGGTGGGGCTTTGCAGGCGTGGCTGGGTGAAAAATACCTTTGGTTCGTGCTCCCGCACCAAGTCTTCCAACGCCAACAGATCGTAGCCGTTGGGTGTGCGAGGCACCCCAATCAGTCGAGCCCCAAGAAAACGCAGCGAAAACAACAGGTTCGGGTAACCCGGCTCATCAATCAACACGACTTCACCAGGCTGCACCAAGCGACGAGCCACCATATCCATTGCCTGGCTAGAACCATTGGTCAAGAGCACCTGCTCTGCCGTCATGGCAATTTCCTGGTCAGCCAACATGTCGCGCACCAACTGGCGCAAGGGCAGGAATCCCTTGGGTTCGCCGTAGCCGCCCAAATCAACCGTTTCTGACGCCAGACTGCGCAAACTGCGACGGAGTCCTTCCTCGAACAACCATTCACCCGGCAACCAGCCGCACCCGGGCTTCAAATCGAGACCCCGATTCTCAAAAACACGGCGCAAATACCACATGGAGTCAAAGTGGCAATTCACCCCTGGACGCCCCGCCACACTGGCCCTCGTCTCCCGGCGCCGCACAAAGAAGCCGGAATGCGGGCGCGAGACAAAAAAACCCAGCGCCACTAGGCGGTCATAGGCATCCACCACGGTATAAATGCTCACCTCATGAGCATGTGCGAACTGACGAATTGACGGGGCCTTAGCCCCTGGCCGTAATGAACCCGACTCAATCAGGCCCCGAAACCCTTCCACGATCTGAGTGACAAGAGGTGTGGTATCTGTAGGGTCGAGCGTGAACATGTGAGCAATAGGGTTGGACTGTATCGGTCGGTAAAGCTGCACAGTGTATCGGCCAAAACCGCTTATCTGTATATGTTAATGATGTTGTTTGAAGAGCTAAATTGCTGACTTGAGCAAGTGTGCTGCACAAAAATACGCCGTCCTACAGGAGCCCATCATGCACCGCGACCCCAACCTCACTGAAGTCAAAACCAACGCCCAACTCATGGCTCGTCGCCGGGCCGCCCTGCCCGCCGGGCTGGGCCAGACCTACGAAGTGTTTGCCGACCGCGCCGAAAACGCCGAATTGTGGGACGTGGAAGGCAAGCGCTACATCGACTTCGCCGGCGGCATCGCGGTACTCAACACCGGCCACCGCCACCCCAAGATCGTGGAAGCCGTCAAAAAGCAGCTGGACCACTACCACCACACCTGCTTCCAGGTGGTGGCGTACGAGCCTTACGTGGAACTGGCCGAGCGGCTGATCGCACTGGCTCCTGGAAACTTTGCCAAGAAAGCCTTTTTTGTGTCCACCGGCGCCGAGGCGGTGGAAAACGCCGTCAAGATCGCCCGTGCGGCCACCAAACGCCAAGCCGTGATTGCCTTTGGCGGCGGTTTCCACGGCCGCACCCTGCTGGGCATGGCCCTGACCGGCAAAGTGACCCCGTACAAAGCGGGCTTCGGCCCCTTCCCGGCCGAGATCTACCATGCCGAATTCCCCAACCCGCTGCACGGCGTGAGCGTGGCCGAGGCCATGCGCTCCATCGAGCACCTCTTCAAATACGACGTGGAGCCCGACCGCGTGGCCGCCATCATGCTGGAGCCGGTGCAGGGTGAAGGCGGCTTCTACATCGCACCACCCGAATTTGCCCAGGCCCTGCGCGCCCTGTGCGACAAGCACGGTATCGTCCTGATTGCCGACGAGGTGCAGACGGGCGCCGGTCGCACGGGCACCTGGCTGGCTTGCGAACAGTGGGGTGTGGCGCCCGATCTCATCACCATGGCCAAGAGCATGGCCGGCGGCTTTCCGCTGGCTGCCGTCATCGGCAAGGCCGAGATCATGGACAAACCCCTGCCCGGTGGCCTGGGCGGCACCTACGCCGGCAGCCCGCTGGCCTGTGCCGCGGCCTTAGCCGTTCTTGACGTGTTCGAGGAAGAAAAGCTCATCGAGCGCTCCAACGCAGTGGGCAAGCGCCTCATGGACGGCCTGCGCGCCATGGCCGACCAGCACGTGGAAATCCAGGACGTGCGCGGCCTGGGCTCCATGGTGGCGATTGAACTGTTCGACGGCGGCGACCACCACAAACCCGCCGCCGACCTCACCAAGCGCATGTGCATGGAAGCCCTGAAACGCGGGCTGGTGCTGCTGTCGTGCGGCGTGTACGCCAACGTCATCCGCATTCTGGTGCCCATCACCGCCAGCGACGCGCTGCTGGACGAAGGGCTGGCCATCATGGGCGAGGCGCTGAAGGCGGCCAAGGGTTGATGGACGGGGCCGTGTGCCCCATCAAGCCAGCGCAATGATCTGATTCAACACGCCGCAAACCTCCTGAAAAGCGGCGTCTGACAAGCGCTTCATCGGGTGGGGGCTGGCCTGACGCACCCGCCAGTCGAAAGATTTGGGTTGGTGACACAGCACAAAACTGGTTTTGCCCGCTTTGGGGCCACCGGCCTGTCCCGCCACCACGGCAAAGGGGTTGTCGGCGTTGTAGGCAGCGGTGGTCATGGGCAGCCCGATCACCAATGACGTACGCTCATTGAATGCCTTGGGCGACAGCACCAGGAAAGGATGCACGTCACGCATCTCGCTCCCGGCCTGAGGGTTGCAGTCTATCCAGATGATGTCTTGTCTGTCGGGAACCCATGGAGCCAAGGCTCGCCGAGTCACCATTTTTCGGCACCCACCGAGACAGTGGGCATGGCTTCACCCCCATGCCGTTTGGGGTCAAACCGCTGCAAACGCGCCTCCAGCGACAAACCATCCTGGGGAAGAGGCTCTAGCACCACCCTGCCCTGCTCCACACTGATGCGAACCTGTTGATCGGCATGCAAATGCGCCGCCTTGGCAATGGCCCGCGGCAGACGCACTCCGAGGCTGTTACCCCAGTGCTTGATGGACAAAAATGCTTCAGACATGACCGACTCCTTTGTTTATACATAGTATAAACATATACGAAGCACCAGTCTATTGTTCCTCAAGTCCAGCAGGCCCCCGTTACCCCCTCGTTTTCAATATCACTGAACTGGGCTTCATCCGTGACTGGTGGGCCGCGCACATGCGTGAATCACGGCCACCCAAACAGCTTCAAAAGCCGAGAAAAGCGCTTTGTAAAGCCAGCGGAACATCGCAAACCGAAGCGCTACTGCTTCGATGCACACTTTTTCAACAGCCTGTTAAAAGATCGGCGTATATAAAAGCATCCCGCTCTATGCCAAGCCAATAGCACACCTCATCGTGCGAAACATTCGGGGCAATTGCCCCAGTCCCCAATGGCTTTACCCGATCTCCGCACTGGCACATTCAAGCATTTTATTGTTCTGACACCACTATAACGCGACAACGGCACCAGTGGCACACTGCCGAACCAGCCATTGCCTGAACACCGTCAACGCCGGCCTTTCTGCCGCCTGCGGCTGCACCAGGTAATAGGCCCGTTGCGCTTTCAAGGGCCGCGCGCACGCCACCACCAGCGCGCCGCTGGCCAGTTCGTCCTGCACCAGCAGGGTGGGCATCAGGGCCACGCCCAGCCCGCTCATGGCGGCAGCGGCCTGCATCGAGAATTGCTCATATCGCGGCCCGGCCATGGCGCGGGGCGCGTTCACATCTTGCGCATCAAACCACTGGCGCCACGCCTCGGGCCGGGTGGCTTGCTGCAGCAGGGGCATCTCGGCCAGTTCATCAGGCGTCACGGCCTGGCCGCTAGGCAGCAGGCGCGGGCTGCACACGGGCAGCACGTCCTCGTCCATCAGGTGCGTGGCCTGAGTGCCCGCCCATTGTTGGCATTGCTGGGGGGTGCCCGCCCAGATGGCGGCGTCGATACCGGTGTCGGTGAACAGAAAGGGGCGTGTGCGGGTTTCGATGTGCACCAGCAGGTCGGGCTGCTCGGCCGCCAGGCCCGGCAAGCGCGGGATGAGCCAGCGGGTGGCAAAGGTGGGCACGGCCGCCAGCGTGAGGCTATCGCCCTGACCGCGTCGGCCCATGAGTTCCACCGCGTCGCGCTCCAGCGCGTCGAGCCGCTGGCGCACGTGGCGGGCATAGTCGGCACCCGCTGGCGTGAGCACCATGCCGTGCTGGGTGCGCTTGAACAGAGGGACGCCCAAAAACTCCTCCAGCACCGCCACCTGGCGCGACACCGCGCCCTGGGTCAGGTTGAGTTCCTGCGCAGCGCGGGTGAAGCTCTGGTGCCGGGCGGCGGCTTCAAAGCAGTTCAGAGCCTGGGTGGAAGGGAGTTTGCGGCGCATGGTGGGGGCAGCGTATCACGCCAGTTCATACAAAAACGCATATCTGGTGGAAAATTTTTCGTTTGCATTGCTGCTGAGTTAGCAGGTAGGATGCATCCATTCCCAACTTCCCTGCAAGAGACAACCCATGGCATCCCACGCACGCTTTTCCTGGTCTGACCCTTTCCAGCTCGACAGCCAGCTCACCGACGACGAGCGCCAGGTGCGCGACGCCGCCCACGCCTACTGCCAGGAAAAACTGCTGCCTCGCGTGCAAATGGCTTTTCGCACCGAAACCACCGACCGCGCCATCTTCAACGAAATGGGCGAACTGGGCCTGCTGGGCCCCACCATTCCGGAACAGTACGGCGGTGCAGGCCTGAACTATGTGTGCTACGGCCTGGTGGCCCGCGAGGTGGAGCGCGTGGACAGCGGCTACCGCTCCATGATGAGCGTGCAAAGCTCGCTGGTGATGGTGCCGATCAACGAATTCGGCACCGAAGCGCAGAAGCAGAAATACCTGCCCAAACTGGCTATCGGCGAATGGGTGGGCTGCTTCGGCCTGACCGAACCCAACCACGGCTCCGACCCCGGCAGCATGATCACCCGCGCCAAGAAGGTGCCGGGCGGTTATTCGATCAGCGGTGCCAAGATGTGGATCACCAACTCCCCCATTGCCGACGTGTTCGTGGTCTGGGCCAAAGACGACGAAGGCGCCATCCGTGGCTTCATTCTGGAAAAAGGCTGGAAAGGCCTGAGCGCCCCGACCATTCACGGCAAGGTGGGCCTGCGCGCCAGCATCACCGGCGAAATCGTGATGGACGAGGTGTTCTGCCCCGAAGAGAACGCCTTCCCCGAGGTGCGTGGCCTCAAAGGCCCCTTCACCTGCCTGAACAGCGCGCGCTACGGCATTGCGTGGGGCGCTTTGGGTGCTGCAGAAGACTGCTACACCCGGGCCCGCCAGTACGTGCTCGACCGCCAGCAGTTCGGCCGTCCGCTGGCCGCCAACCAGCTGATCCAGAAGAAGCTGGCCGACATGATGACCGAAATCAGCCTCGGCCTGCAGGGCTGCCTGGCGCTGGGCCGCATGAAGGACGCGGGCAACGCGCCCGTGGAGGTCACCTCCATCCTCAAGCGCAACAGCTGCGGCAAGGCGCTGGACATTGCCCGCACCGCCCGCGACATGATGGGCGGCAACGGCATGAGCGACGAATACGGCGTGGCCCGGCACCTGGTGAACCTGGAAATCGTGAACACCTACGAAGGCACGCACGACATCCACGCGCTCATCCTGGGCCGCGCCATCACCGGCATTGCCGCCTTTGCCAACTAAGGACGCCATGCCATTGACCGGCCAACACCCTGCCCCCGAATCGCCCAAGCCGCTGGCAGGGGTGAAAGTGCTCGACCTCTCCCGCGTGCTTGCTGGGCCGTGGGCCGGGCAGATCCTGGCCGATTACGGCGCCGACGTGATCAAGGTGGAACGGCCAGGGGCGGGCGACGATACCCGCGCCTGGGGCCCGCCCTGGTGGGGCGACGGGCCAGACCGCGTGGCGGCCTATTTCCTGTGCGCCAATCGGGGCAAGCGCTCGGTGGCCATCGACATCGCCAGCCCAGAAGGCATCCAGCAGGTGCGTGAACTGGCCCGTGAAGCCGACGTGCTGATCGAAAACTACAAGGTCGGCCAACTCACCAAATACGGGCTGGATGCCCGCTGCCTGCAAGCCCTCAACCCACGACTGATTTATTGCTCCATCACGGGTTACGGTCAAACCGGGCCGCTCTCGCACAAGGCGGGCTACGACTTCGCCATTCAGGCCGAAGCCGGGCTGATGAGCATCACTGGCAACAAGGGCGAGGAGCCACAGAAGGTGGGCGTGGCGGTGACCGACCTGATGACGGGCGTCTATGCCGTCACCGCCATCCTGGCTGCGCTGCATGAGCGCCAGCGCACGGGCAAGGGTCGGGTGCTGGATGCCTCCCTGTTTGACGTGCAGGTCGCCATGCTGGCCAACCAGGCCAGCAACCAGTTGGTGGGCCAGACGCGCCCCACCCGCATGGGCAACGCCCACCCCAACATCGTGCCCTACCAGGTGTTCCCCACCCGCGACGGGCACATGGTGCTGGCCGTGGGCAACGACGGGCAGTTCCAGCGGTTCTGCGATGTGGCGGGAGAGCCTGGCGTGGCTCGCGATGCACGTTTTTCCACCAACCCCTCGCGCGTGGAACACCGCCAGACGCTGGTGCCGCTGATCACCGGCTGGACGCTGGAGCGCGATACCGCCGAGTGGGTGCGCGTGCTCGACCAGGCCGGCGTGCCCTGTGCCCCCATACTGGACGTGGCGCAGGTGATGGAACACCCCCACGTGGCCGCGCGCGGCATGACGCTGCCAGCACAAGATGGCCAGCCCCCCATGGTGGCCCACCCCATGCTGTTTGATGGCCAACGCCCCAGCGCCCCGTTGCCGCCCCCGACCTTGGGGAAGCACATGGCCCGCTGGGCTGGACCAACAGACTGATCGGCGCAAGACTGCCCCGCTCCCCCAATCGCAGCAAACTGCACCATTATGGTGCGGTTTGGCGTTTCAACGGGGGTATCAACCGCCTCACGCACTACAGGGGTTTCTGTGTATTGGGTATGAAAACTGCACAGTGGCTTCTGTACTGGCTCCATCTGTATATGTCTGAGTGGCACCAGGCCCATTACAGTTGTTTGCATTGTCTGCCTGCACTCATCACCCCTACATGCACAAACCGCAACCACTCGTCACCTTCACCGGCGTACAAAAAACCTACGACGGCCAAAGCCTCGTGGTACGCGATCTGAACCTGGAAATCCAGAAAGGCGAATTTCTTTCACTGCTGGGCCCTTCCGGCTCCGGAAAGACCACCACGCTCATGATGCTGGCGGGATTCGAGTCCCCAACTTCCGGCGATATTCTTCTAGATGGCAAGGCCATCACCCGCACCCCGCCGCACAAGCGCAACTTCGGCATGGTGTTCCAGAACTACGCACTGTTTCCGCACATGACGGTGGCCGACAACATCGCCTACCCGCTGCGGGTACGCAAGCTGGCGTCGGCCGAGCGCGAAGCCAAGGTCAAGCGCGCACTGGACATGGTGCAGATGGGCCCCATGGGTGGCCGTTACCCGTCACAGCTCTCGGGGGGTCAGCAGCAGCGCGTGGCCCTGGCCCGCGCCCTGGTGTTCGACCCCCAACTCGTGCTGATGGACGAGCCCCTGGGCGCCCTGGACAAGCAGTTGCGTGAGCACATGCAGATCGAGCTCAAGGCCCTGCACCGCCAGCTCGGCATCACTTTTGTCTACGTCACTCATGACCAGTCGGAGGCGCTGACCATGTCGGACCGGGTGGCGGTGTTCAACGAAGGCGTGATCCAGCAGATCGACCCGGTGGACCGCCTGTACGAAGAGCCGGTGAACCGCTTCGTGGCCGGCTTCGTGGGTGACAACACCGTACTGGAGGGCCAGAGCGTCGGGAACGACACCCTGCAGCTGGCAAACGGCCAGCGCTTGCGCGGTCGATGCATGCAACCTTGCCCGGCACAACAGTCGATTCAGGCCAGCATCCGGCCGGAACGCATCGCTCTGGCCACTGAAGTCCACACCAGCAACGTGCTGGATGCCACGCTGCGTGACGTCATTTACTTTGGCGACCACCTGCGCCTGCGCTGCACGGTGCAAGGCCAACCCGAAATCAGTGTCAAGGTGCCGCTGGGCCATGCAGGCGCAATCGCAGAGGGCAGCCAGGTCAGGCTCTACCTGCCGCCGGAACACCTGCGCCTGTACCCCTGATTTTTTCACCCGACCGTTTTCCCTTTCCCTCAACCCTCCCACATGAAAGTAAGCGATGAAAAGCAAAAAACTCCTTGCGATGGCCGCCTCCGTGGCTTTTACCCTGCCTGTGCTGGCCCAGTCGAACCTGACGGTGGTGAACTTTGGTGGCGCCAATGGTGTGGCCCAGCAAAGGGCCTACATCGAGCCCTTCGAGCGAGCCAACAACACACGCATCACCGTGGTGGCGTACAACGGTGAAATGGCCCGCATCAAAGCCATGGTCGAGGCGCGTCGAGTCACCTGGGACGTGGTGGAAGTGGAAGGCCCCGACCTCAGCCGAGGCTGCGACGAAGGCCTGTTCGAAAAGCTGGACTGGTCGAAGATTGGCAACAAGGCTGACTTCATACCAGAAGCGGTGCACGATTGCGGCGTGGGCACCTTTGTGTGGTCGACCGTGATGGCCTTCAACGCCGATCGCCTGCAAACAGCGCCCACCAGCTGGGCCGATTTCTGGGATGTGCAGCGGTTTCCTGGCAAGCGAGGTATGCGCAAAGGCGCCCGCTACAACCTGGAATTCGCCCTCATGGCTGACGGGGTCAAACCTGCCGATGTCTACCGTGTGTTGGCCACCCGCGAAGGGGCCGACCGCGCCTTCCGCAAACTGAGCGAACTCAAACCCCATATTCAATGGTGGGCAGCGGGTGCGCAGCCACCGCAGTTTCTGGTCGCAGGCGACGTGGTGATGACCACTGTCTTCAATGGCCGCATCGCTGCAGCCCAGCGTGAAGGCCACAACCTCAAGATCAACTGGGTGGGCAGCATCTACGACCTCGACTTCTGGGTGATCCCGAGAGGCAGTCGCAACAAAGAGGCAGCGCACCGATTCATCGCGTTCGCCAGCACGCCCGAAGCCCAGGCCAACTTTTCCCGCCAGATTGCTTATGCGCCCACCAATGTCCATGCCCTGCGCCTGCTGGACGACCGGGTCCTGGCTGAACTGCCCACGGCACCGGCCAACGCCCGGGAAGCGCTCCAGTTCAACATCAATTTCTGGGCCGACCAAGGTGAAGCCCTGGAGCGCCGTTTCGCCTCCTGGGCCGCACAGTAAGCACCAACCCCCACCGGCACCATGACCAGCAGCACCTTCACACCCATCAACACCGCCGACCTGAGCCGGCAACTCGGTCGCGCCCAGCGCCGCAAGCAGTTGCGGGCCCTGGCCCTGATCAGTCCGCTGTTGATATTTCTGTTGGTGTTCTTCATGGTGCCGCTGGGCTCGTTGCTGACCCGCGCCGTTGAAAACCCCGAGGTGGCCAACGTGCTGCCTCTCACCGGCAAGGCCCTGGCCGACTGGGACCGCACCAGTGCCCCACCCGACCAGGCCTTTGGCGCCTTGCTGCAAGACCTGGGCTCGATCGAAAGCAGCTCGCAGGCAGGTATCCTGGCCCGACGGCTCAACAGCGAGGTGCCGGGCGCCCGTTCGCTGGTCATGGGCACTTACCGTGCCCTGCCCCTGGGCGAGCCCTCCAGCGCCGCAGAAGCCCGTGCCGCCCTGGTCGAACACGACGAACGCTGGGAAGAACTGCCCTACTGGCAGGCGATTGCCAAGAACAGCCAACGCTGGACGCCTGATTACCTGCTTGCCTCCATCGACCTGCGCCGCGATGCCACCGGCAAGGTGATGGCCGTGGAGCCGGAACAGGCGGCTTTTCGTGCGATTCTGCTCCGCACCTTCGAGATCAGCCTGGTGGTCACCGTGGTGGCCCTGTTGATGGCCTACCCGCTGGCCTACTGGCTATCCACCCTGCCCCAGCGCAAGGCCAACCTGATGCTGATCCTGGTGCTGCTGCCCTTCTGGACATCGGTGCTGGTGCGCATTGCCTCCTGGACCGTGCTGCTGCAGAACAACGGCCTGGTGAACAGCTTTCTCATGTGGCTGGGTGCCACCGACGCCCCCATCCCGCTGCTGTTCAACCGCGTGGGCGTGGTGATTGCCATGGTTCACATCCTGCTGCCGTTCATGATCCTGCCGCTTTACAGCGTCATGAAAACCGTGCCGGCAAACTACATGCGCGCCGCCGTGTCACTGGGCAGCAGCCCACTGCACGCCTTCTGCAAGGTGTATCTGCCCCAGACTTACGCAGGCGTGGCAGCAGGCAGCCTGCTGGTGTTCATCACCAGCATCGGCTACTACGTGACACCCGCACTGCTGGGCGGCCCCGCCGACCAGATGCTGAGCTACTACGTGGCCTACTTCACCAACGTGGAAGTGAACTGGGGTATGGCCGCCGCGCTGGGCTCGGTGCTGCTGGTCGCCACCCTGGTGCTGTACAGCCTGTACCGCAAGGTCACGCGCTCTGAACTTTCGCTGGGTTGAAGCCCGGAGACCCCGCATGAAAACACTGTTGCCCGACTTCCCTGCCTACGCCACCTTCGGCGACAAACTCGGCTGGTACGCCTTGCGCCTGGGCGCGCTGGGCGTGCTGGGCTTCCTGATGTTGCCGGTTTTCGTGATCATGCCGCTGTCGTTCTCCGACAGCTCCTTCCTGGTCTACCCGATCGAAAACTGGTCGCTGCGCTGGTACGAGTACCTGTTTTCCTCCAGCGCCTGGGCGCGCGCCGCCAAGAACAGCTTCATCGTGGCCCCGGCGGCGACGCTGCTGGCTACCGTGCTGGGCACGCTGGCAGCCATGGGCCTGGCCAGCGCGCGCTTTCCCGGCAAGGGCTTCATCACCGCCCTGCTGATCGCCCCCATGGTGGTGCCCATCGTGGTGGTGGGCGTGAGCAGCTACATGTTCTTTGCTCGCTGGGGGCTCAACGAGTCGTACACCGGGCTGATCCTGATCCACGCGGCGTTGGGCACACCCTTCGTGGTCACCACCGTGCTGGCCACGCTGCAGAACTTCAACTTCAACCTCGTGCGCGCCAGCCTGAGCCTGGGCGCCAACCCGCTGGAAACCTTTTTCCGCGTCACGCTGCCGGTGATCGCGCCGGGCGTGATCGCGGGGGCGCTGTTCGCCTTCGCCACCTCGTTCGACGAGGTGGTGGTGACGCTGTTCCTGGCCGGTCCGGACCAGGTGACGCTGCCACGCCAGATGTTCATCGGCATCCGGGAAAACATTTCGCCCACCATTGCAGCCGTGGCCACCCTGCTCACCATCTTCACCACGGCCCTGATGCTCACGCTGGAGTGGCTGCGCGGGCTCAGAAAGTAACATCCCGAAATGGCCTTCACCACCGACACCACGCTGACCGGCCGGACCGTCCAGCTGGTGCCCCTGCGACCCTCGCATCACGACGAACTGGTCGAAGCAGTGTTCGACGGCGAGCTCTGGAATCTCTGGTACACCAGCATCCCGACCCCGCAGGGCATGGCGACCGAGATCCAGCGGCGCCTGAACCTGCAGCAAAGCGGCAGCATGCTGCCGTTCGCCGTGCTCGATGCGAGTGGCAGGGCCGTCGGCATGACCACCTTCATGAACATCGACGCGGCCAACCGCCGGGTCGAAATCGGCTCCACCTGGTACCGGGCATCGGTCCAGCGCATGGCCCTCAACACCGAGGCCAAACGCCTGTTGCTCGCCCATGCCTTCGAGGCCCTGGACTGCATTGCCGTGGAATTCCGCACCCACTGGTTCAACCACGCCAGCCGGCGGGGCATCGAGCGCCTCGGCGCCAAGCTCGACGGGGTGCTGCGTTCGCACCAGATCAACCGCCACCCGGATGCCCACGGCGCGCTGCGCGACACCTGCGTGTACAGCATCGTCGCGGCCGAGTGGCCGAGCGTGAAGGCCCACCTCGACTTCCTGCTGTCACGCCCCCGCCCCTGACCCATGAGCACTTCCTCTGCCTTCAACCAACCCCTGGGCGGCAACGAGATGCCACGCTTCGGTGGCCCCGCCACGATGATGCGCCTGCCCACGGCCACCAGCCCAGTGGGCCTTCACGCAGGTTTCATCGGCGTGCCGCTGGACATCGGCACCAGCCACCGGCCCGGCGCACGCTTCGGCCCGCGCCAGATACGGGCCGAGTCCTGCCTGATCCGCCCCTACAACATGGCCACCGGCGCCGCCCCTTTCGACGCCCTGCAGGTGGCCGACCTGGGCGACGTGGCCATCAACACCTTCCACCTGCCCAAGTCGGTGGACATCATCGAGCAGCACTACCGCCCCGTGGTCGACAGCGGCTGCATCCCGCTTACCCTGGGTGGTGACCACACCATCGTGCTACCCATCCTGCGGGCGGTGGCAGCCAGGCATGGCCCGGTGGCGCTCATCCACGTGGACGCCCACGCCGACGTCAACCCCGATATGTTCGGTGAACCGCTGGCGCACGGCACCCCCTTCCGCCGAGCGGTGGAAGAAGGCCTGCTGCAAGGCAACAAGGTCTGGCAGATCGGCCTGCGCGGCAGCGGCTACTCGGCGGAGGATTTCGACTGGCCGCGCCAGCAGGGTTTCACCATCGTGCCCGCGCACGAGGTGTGGTGGCAATCGCTGGCGCCGCTGATGGCGCGCATCCGCGAAGCCATCGGGCCCGACACTCCCACCTACCTGAGCTTCGACATCGACGGCATCGACCCCGCCTACGCGGGCGGCACCGGCACGCCCGAGATCGGCGGACTGAACGTGCCACAGGCGCTGGAGATCGTGCGCGGCTGCCGGGGCCTCAACCTCGTGGGCTGCGATCTGGTCGAGGTATCACCCGCCTACGACCCGTCTGGCAACACGGCACTTCTGGGCGCCAACCTGCTGTACGAGATGCTGTGTGTGCTGCCCGGGGTGAAATACCGGTGACTGCACGGTCAACGCTTTGGCGCTAACCTTTTGTTTTTGCCTACCCCTAGAGAGACAACCATGGACATGAAGGCCACACCGCTTGCGCAACTGAAGGACCCCACCCTGCTCAAGACCGACGCGCTGATCAACGGCCAGTGGGTGGCTGGCAGCAGCCGTTTTGACGTGCTCGACCCCGCCACCGGCCAGCACCTGGCCGACGTGGCCAACCTGGGCCCGGCCGACGCTGAAGCGGCCATTGCCGCCGCCAACGCCGCCTGGGGCGCCTGGAAGAACAAGACCGCCAAGGAACGCAGCAACATCCTGCGCAAGTGGTACGACCTGCTGATGGCGAACCAGGACGACCTGGGCCGCCTGATGACCGCCGAGCAAGGCAAGCCCCTGCCCGAAGCCAAGGGCGAAGTGGCTTACGGCGCCAGCTTCGTGGAGTGGTTTGCCGAAGAAGCCAAGCGCGTCAATGGTGAAACCCTGCCCCAGTTCGACAACAACCGCCGCCTGCTGGTGCTGAAGCAGCCGATTGGCGTGTGCGCCGCCATCACGCCGTGGAATTTCCCGCTGGCCATGATCACCCGCAAGGTGGCGCCCGCGCTGGCGGCAGGCTGCCCGGTGATCATCAAGCCCGCCGAACTCACACCACTGACCGCCCTGGCCGCTGCCGAGCTGGCCATGCGCGCCGGCATTCCGGCAGGTGTGCTCAACGTCATCACCGCCGACAGCGCCAACTCCATTGCCGTGGGCAAGGTGCTGTGCGCCAGCGACGTGGTGCGCCACCTGAGCTTCACCGGCTCCACCGAGGTGGGCCGCATCCTCATGGCTCAGTGCGCGCCCACCGTCAAGAAGCTGTCGCTGGAGCTGGGCGGCAACGCCCCCTTCATCGTCTTTGACGACGCGGACATCGACTCGGCGGTGGAAGGTGCCTTTGCCAGCAAGTACCGCAACGCGGGGCAAACTTGCGTGTGCTCCAACCGCATCTACGTGCAAGAGGGTGTGTACGACGAGTTCGTGACCAACTTCGCCGCCAAGGTGGCCACCGCCAAGGTGGGCAACGGCTTTGACGAAGGCGTGAACCAGGGCCCGCTGATCGAAGAGGCCGCACTGGAAAAGGTGCAGCGCCACGTGGACGACGCCAAGGCCAAGGGTGGCCGCGTGCTGGTGGGTGGCAAGCGCCTGCAAGGGCAGTTCTTCGAGCCCACCGTGGTGGCAGACGCCACCGCCGACATGCTCTGCGCCCGCGAGGAAACCTTCGGCCCCTTCGCACCGGTCTTCAAGTTCAAGACCGAGCAGGAAGCCATTGACGCCGCCAACAACACCGAGTTCGGCCTGGCCAGCTACTTCTACAGCCGCGACATCGGGCGCATCTACCGCGTGGGCGAGGCGCTGGAATACGGCATGGTCGGCATCAACGTGGGCATTCTGGCCACCGAACACGTGCCCTTCGGCGGCGTCAAGCAGTCCGGCCTGGGCCGCGAAGGCTCGCATTACGGCATGGATGACTACGTCGAAATCAAGTACCTCTGCATGGGCGACATCCTGAAGTGAGCGACTCCGGCTGGCGACAACCTGGGCTCTGGCTGGCCGCCCTGGTCGTGGCGGTGTCGGCCGAGTTCTCGCGGGCGCTGGCTTTCACTGATGGGGGCTTGTCGCTGTTCTGGCCCATTGCGGGCCTGGGCCTGGTGATGGCCCATCGCTGGGGTTGGAGGGGGGTGTTGGCTCTCTGGCTGGGTTTGCTGGCCTGGGCTGCTCTGGCCTACCCCCATGTCTGGTGGGCAGCGCCACTTATTGCCATGGCTGGCAGCATCGGGCCGGTTCTGGTCTGGCAGCTGACGCACCAACTGCCGAAACGCTATCCGCAGCCCTTTCAGCGCCTGCCTGCCGTGCTGCGCATCATGTCGGCGCAATTGCTGATCGGCAGTCGGGGATAGGAAATCCAACCGCATGAGCACAAGTATGGCACACGTTTGGGGCGTCTCAGGCATGCACACAGGGGACTGCTGGGTTGATTTCTCAAAGCCAGTTGCCCGAGATTTTTCGGTATGACCC
>Ga0208733_100430_pt1 | contig 18667 bp, 21 predicted proteins | sample SubbioR11Jul_8B1_FD_184816 | JGI IMG/M metagenome (GOLD analysis project Ga0208733, IMG submission 184816) | Serpentinite rock and fluid subsurface biosphere microbial communities from McLaughlin Reserve, California, USA - CR11Jul_8B1 (SPAdes) | ecosystem: Environmental > Terrestrial > Deep... | reverse complement strand
CTTCTGGCGCGACTACAAGGATGTGAGCGTGGACAGCGTCGAGATCGATCCTGTCGTGGTCGATGTGGCGCGCACGTACTTCTGGCTGCCTGAGGACGAGCGCAGCCGGGTCTTCGTGGAGGACGCGCGCCGCTACGTGCAGCGGACGGACGAGATCTACGACATTGTCATCGTTGATGCCTACTACTCAGATTCTCTCCCCTTCCATCTCACAACTCAGGAGTTCCTGACCGAGGTCAAGGCGGTCCTGGCACCCGACGGGGTGCTGGCCTACAACGTCATCTCGGCTCCGAAGGGGTACCGAAGCGAGCTGTTCCGCAGCATGTTCCGCACCGCGAGCACAGTGTGGGACGGCCTGTGGGTCTTCCCGATCGGTCTGGGCAAAGACGGTAACACCGAGAGCAACCGCAACATCATCGTCCTTGCCACCGACTCGAAGCTGACCGAAACCCAACTGAGATCTCGCATCGCTTCGCGTGTGGACGGCATCGTCACGGTCAACGGGTTCGAGGGGATGGCCGACGACCTCCACCTCGACCCGGTAGCCGTGGCAGACGTACCGCTGCTCACCGACGATCACGCGCCCACCGACTCGCTCATCCGCGTGCAGTGAAGCCTCATGGCAGTCGCTATCGAACGCCCACGAGCTTCCACGCGGTGCGCCACTGCCATCCGTTCAGCGCGTTGAGGCGAACGTTCACGAGCGCCATGTCCTCCAGCGCTCGCGCCATGATGAGGGGACCGCAGTCGAGCGGCTCGTAGCCGAGGCTGGCGAGCAGCGCCGAGACCCGGTCTCGTGCATAGTCATCGTCTGTTGCGAACAAACCCTCGAGACGCATGCCCTCTACAACCGGTGTGCCCTGCAGTGAGGCGAATACCGTGTTGAAGGCCTTCACCACTCGCGCCTCGGACACGGTGTCCTGCAGCTCCTCGGCAGCAGACGTGGTGGGCAGCCTGTGGTCGAGATCAGGGGCCCCCGTGTTCGTCACGTCGACGACGATGCGGCCGGCGAGCTCGTCGACCAGTTCAACCGCGATTTGCGAAAGCGCGGAGTACGGCACGGCCAGGATCACGATGTCGGCCTCGGCCACTGCCTCGGCGTTTGATTGGGCCGCGATAGCGCCCGTCTCCGCAGCCAGTTCCTGAGCCTCTATCGGATGTGCCGCCGAGACGCGCACCGAATGCCCTGCCGCGATGCACGCGCGCGTGAGCGCCGAACCGACGTTGCCTGCACCGATGATCCCGATGTTCATGGCCCACCTCCGGTCGTTTGGAGGTGATATACCCGAGCAGCGGCGGGAGCGCAGTCTTTGGTACCGGGCCGAAGCCACCTACTTCGGCACAGGGTCGCGCTCGTACAGCTTCCTCGACCACGCGTAGCCGACGAGCGTGATCCCCGCGCACCAGACGATCGCCACCGGCAGGGCCGAGCCCGCATCCGCCCCGGCAAGCAGAGCGCGCAACGTCCCCATGATGGGCGTGAACGGCTGGTACTCGGCGAACCAGCGGATGCCTGACGGCAGCGTCTCGGTGGGAACGAACCCGCTGCCGAGGAAGGACAGCAGCATCAGCGGCATGGGCAGGTTGCTCGCAGCCTCGACGCTCTTGGTACGAGACCCATTCCGACCGATAGCCATGTGATCGCAAATGAGACCAGGGCTACCGCAGAACGTGAGATCGACATCGTCCGGAATCGGACGATGATGCCCTCGGTCATGTCCATCGACACTGCTATCGCGGTCATCTGTGAGCCCGTGACGACCGCTATCATGAGGATTTCCGGCACGAGGTAGGTCAGGTAATCGGCACGTCCTCCGGAGACGCCAGCGATCCCGGCGCCCATCGTGCCACCGAAGGCGTACACAAAGAGCAGCAGGATGATGACCGGGATCCCGATGGTGAACAGCGCGATGGGATAGCGCACAATGTGCACTAGCTGGCGTCGCAGCATGGTGACCGAGTCTTGCGCTCTGTGAGCGGCGTTCATCGCAGGGCCTGCTCTCTATCGGCGCCCGCACGATCGACTTGGCCGGTGAGCGCGAGGAACACGTCGTCGAGGTCGGGGGTGTGCAGCGAGAGGCCTTCAACGCGGACGGTCGCGGCATCGAGCCGGTCGAGCACCTCGCGCAGATGGCGCACGCCGCCGTCGCTCGGAACCTGCAACGTGAGCGCCTCGTCGTCGCGCGCGCTTTCGGCAAAGACCCCGGCCGCCGCCTCAAGACCGTCTGCCTCGCCGAACTCCAGGACGATGTGGCCACCCGGCACGAGCCGCTTGAGCTCTGCGGGCGTGCCTTCGGCAACAAAGCGGCCGTGATCGAGCACGGCGAGGCGGTCGGCCTCCTCGAGATACTGCGTGGTGAGGAAGATGGTGACGCCGTCTGCCACGAGCTCGCGTACTATCGCCCACATGGTGCGGCGGCTACGCAGATCGAGGCCGGCTGTGGGCTCGTCGAGGAAGATTATGCGTGGGTCTCCCACGAGCGTCATGGCCAGATCGAGCCGGCGGCGCATGCCGCCGGAGTACGTGGCGAGCGGTTGCTTGGCCGCGTCCGCCAGATCGAGCCGCTCGAGCAGCTCGGCCGTGCGCCTGCGTCCCTCGGTCTTGCCGAAGTGGCGCAAGTCCGCCATGAGCATCAGGTTCTCCTCACCGGTGAGCCACGTGTCCACTGCCGAGAACTGGCCCGTCACGCCGATCACCGAGCGCACCGCCTCCGGGTCTCTTGCCAGGTCGTGCCCCCCCACCTGCACGCTGCCGCCGTCCGAGCCGATAAGCGTGGTGAGTATCTGGATGGTGGTGGTCTTACCCGCCCGGTTCGGGCCGAGCAGCGCGTAGACGGTTCCTTCGGCCACATCGAAATCGATGCCGTCGAGCACGAGATCGTCGCCGAATGACTTGCGCAGACCGCGCACTGAGATCGCGTTCATGGGTATCGCTCTTTACGCCTGCGGCGCTTCGGCCGGCTCGATCTTGCGGGCGGCCTTCACCTTGGCGCTGCCGCTTTGCTTGAACTCGCCGGTGTACTCCACGAGGTCCACGTTGCACCCCTCGCCGAGCTCCACGTCGCGCCCGCGCACGGTGCCCACCTTCGCGCGCTCGAGGAAGACGTGATCGCCCTCCACGATGCGGGCCTCGAGGCTCGTGGCCTTCGTCATGCCGAGCGCCACCGCCAGGTCCACGATCGGGCGCTTCATGTGGCGGAACGACACGCTCTCTCCGCCGATCTCGTCTGCCTTGCTGCGGCCGTACATCTTCACTTCGATGGTGTCCGCCGAGAGCAGACCGCCGATGCTGAACGCGCCTGAGGCCTTGAAGATCTCCACTTCGCAGTCGCCGCCTACGGTCAGCGCGCCCTGCACGTTGACCTGCCCGCCCGAGAGCCGCTTGTCGATCTCGGCGGCGCCGGCCACTTTGAGCTTCTGCACGTCGAAGTTGCCTCGCATGTGGGAAGCGCCGTTGATCACTGCCGACCGTGCGGTGACGTCGCCCTTGACTTCGGCAGAGCCGTCCACGCGAATGCTGTCGGCCTTGACCGTGCCCTCGCACACTAAACTTCCCGAGATGCTCATCGACTCGCACTCGAGATCGCTCGTGATGTGTCCGGCGCCGCTCACGCTCACCTTGCTGTAGGTGCCACCGGTCGTCGATCCGGCGCCGGAGAAGCGCAGTTCGTTGCCTTGCGTTGCCATCTCTATGCCTCCGTTACTTCAGCGCTTGCTTGAGTTGTTCTGCCACCTCACGAAGCCCGAGACGCACCACGGCGCGTGCCGAAGGCTCGAGGATAATCTCGCAGCCGGCCGGCTTGAGCAGCCAGGCGGACAGCCCGAGCTTCCGGACAAGAACGATCTCGTATTCGCGGCCCTGCGTGGCCACCACACCGGCAGCCAACGTATCCACGAGCGTGCGCCCCTCATCGAGGCTGATCTCGCCGCCTGACAGCAGCGTGTCGAGCACCGCCGCGGCGAGCAGCTCGCCAAAGAGCAGCGGGTCTGATCCCGGACGGCGCTCCAGGAAGAGGTCGAGCGCCGCGTCCGACACGAACTTGCGCGAGCGCACCTCCTCGGGGGTCAGCGACACGTCGGCTACCATCGCAGGCGAGAACGTGTCCGCTATCGCCTCGAGCGAGAGGTCCTCGTCTTTCATGTTCCGGATGCGCTCCACGCGTTCCAGCATCTTGTCGCGCGGGAAGAACGTCTCCTGGCCCGTGAACGTGGACTTGCGTGTGAACCACTCCTCGGGAATAAGCCCCATGCGCTTCCAGCGGTACAGCTGGCCGTAAGAGATGCCAGTTTGCTGCAGCAGGTCCTTTTTTGAGATCAAGTCAGGTTCCATGGGCGTGCCTCCTTCGTGGAGGGTAGCGTAACAGTGTGTTGTTACGCTTGTCAAACACACTTGTCCGGACCCGGCCCTTCAGCTTGGCGTATCGTTACCCGACGGCTGAATGAGTGGAGGAGCTATGCGAAACGCGCAGCGTCTCGCAGACGAAGTGCGGCGGGCGGCCGAAGGCGAACCGTGGTACGGGCCGTCGGCCAAAGCCGTTCTGACTGGCGTCGAGGCGTCTCTCGCCAACACCCCCGCGCCTGGCGACACGCACACCATCTGGCAGATCGCCCTGCACACCACGGTGTGGGCGCGCTATGTCGCCAAGCGCCTTGGCGGCGCGGCTCCGCACGATCCGGTTGAGGGCAACTGGCCGGCGGTGTCGGCGACTGACGAGGCCGCGTGGGCGGCTGCGGTCGAGGACTTGTATCGAGCGCACAGGGAGCTTGTTGAGGCGCTGCTGTCGGCCGACGACGCGGCCCTCGATCTCGTGGACGAGTCGACCCCGCACGACGACAACGGCGAGCCGGTTACGCTAAGCCGAAGTGCCGCGGGCGTTGCGCAGCACACCGCCTACCACTGCGGCCAGGTCACGGTGCTGAAGCAGGCGCTCGGCGTGGGAACGCGCGAGAAGTAGGCCCGCTGTCGCCCTACTCCGGCTTGCGCGCCGTAAGCGTGAAGGTGAGCGGCACCTGCGGCTGTCCTTCGGGCAGGCCGACCAGCCCGGGCTCGACCTCCACCATATGCGGCGTGTACTTCCAAGCCATCAGCGGGAACTCGCGCAGCTCCTCGATCGCGAGTCCGGCGCGCACGAGCACGCAGATGATCTCCTCCATCGTGTGCTGCCAGCTGTGCGACGTGCCCACGTACTCCTCGCCAGGCGCCGCGTAGCACTGTTGAGCAGTCTCCGCCACCCCGCGCTAGATGAGGATCAGCCCCCGAGTCTCCGAACCATTTCAACAAAAGCCGCCATGTTGAGGATTTGTTCGTAGCTTGCGTCGGCTTCGTACCCTCGTCGAATCGCCTCGGGAATGACGGGGACCACTGACTTCGAGAGCATGTCCGTCAACTGGTAGGCACTCAGTGTTGAGTCAAGAGTTCCGAGATGCTTGACGGCAACGCGATCAGCGTCGGCCAAGACCTGCGGCCACCGGTCCTTGCACGTCGTCTTTGCCGCAAACACGGTGATGCGAGCAACCGGATAGCCGGGATTGCGGTATGCCGCAGCGTTCGGAAAGACAAAATCCGCCGTCCGGTTTCCTTCCGTTCGCACCTGCCGTTCGAAGACGACTCCGAAGGCCTCGAAGAGCGCGGCAAGATGGTTCTCGAAGGCGTGTCCTGCTCTCGACTTGCGGCGGTTCTGAACCGAGAGCGAGAAGCTCAGGAACTCGTCCACGTCCAAGAAGCCGCGCTCTATTCGCTCCCCGACGATTAGTCGCTCCAATGAACGGAAGAGCTGTTCTTCGGTGTCCATCCACGCAAGCAGGAGAGCATCGGGATTCGTTGCGTCCAAACGCACCAAGTCCCGGGCAAGCCGACCCATCTCCACAGTCGGAGGGAAAGCCAGACCGTAGCGCCTGACCACTAGGTCCACCATATCCGCCTGCTCCGGAATTACGTAATCGAATCCCAGCTGCTCCATGATCGATCGGCGGACCACGTCCAGCTTCGTCGCCTTCAGCGCTGGTGCTTCTACGCACTGAAGCTGTTCAGTCTCATCCGCGATCGGAAACAGCAGTCGCGCGGCTCTCTCCCACCCAGAGTCCGCCTCAAACGAGAGAGCGAAGAGCCCGTCATTGGTGGAACGGGCTACGACAAGCAGATCGCCCGGGTGCGAGCCGGCAAGAGGCTCTCCCGTGTAGTAGAATCGCCACTCGCTTCGACCCGTCCTATCCGAGCTCTTCGCTCGGGCGTCATAGAAGGTGAAGCAGCCGGTCTCGGCCACCGGATCCGAATTCTCCTCGAAGCGAATCCAGGTTAGCTCCCCACGTTGAACCGTGTCGCCAAAGAAGGCCCTAAGGGCTGCGGTGCCGTTCAGTTCATGCTGGTGAGATCCAACCTTGGGAAGATCAACGAGCGCCAGCCTCTTGTGTGCCACTGCGGTGAAGACCTCATCAAATCTCACGCTCGCCCCCTCGCTAGGCGCACAACTCCCCGAACTCGCCGTGCGTTGTCTTCTGCCAAGCGTGCAACAAGGCGTCCCCAATCGCTGCCACGACCGGGACCGCAACCGAGTTTCCGAACTGGCGATACGCCTGCGTATCGCTCACAACGATCTGGAACTGTTCGGGAAAGCCCATCAGGCGCGCGCACTCCCGAGGGGTGAGACGACGAGGATTCTTGCCGGGTTGAGGAATGAGAATCTCTGAGCCGTCCTTGAAGTAGCGGGCGCTCAGCGTGCGGGACACACCCTCAAGATTCGCGAGTCCGTACCCGAACCCGTTTCCAGCCGCACGATGCTTTGCCGCGTATTCCTGCAGGTACTGCCACAGTTTGTCACTGAGTGTGTACTTGTCGTCCACCTGTGGCTCAATTATCGACCTCAGGGTCGGGTGGATGGCGGCCAACGCGGGAAACTCGAAGACCGTCATATCCCTGAATCCCACTATGTAGACGCGCTCGCGATGCTGCGGCACCAAGGAGGCCGCGTCGATTACCTTCCAATGCACTTGGTAGCCCAGCTCCCCACTCAGTGTCTCGGTGATGATCTTGAACGTCTGTCCCTTGTCGTGCCCGACCAAGTTCTTGACGTTCTCCAAGATGAACATGGAGGGGAGATGCTCGCGGATAATCTGAGCGACTTCGAAGAAGAGTGTTCCTTGGGTGGGATGGGCGAAGCCGTGCTGCCTTCCAAGCGCCGTGTGTTTGGTAACCCCAGCCACACTGAACGGCTGGCAGGGAAACCCAGCACACAACAAATCGTGATCGGGAATCAGGGCTTGAGTCGACTCTTGAGTAATGTCTCCGAACGGCACCTCACCAAAGTTTGCGCAGTAGGCAGTCGCCGCGTGCTTGTCCCACTCTGATGAGAAGACGCAGTCGCCCCCCAATGCCTCGAAGGCCAACCGGAAGCCACCGATTCCTGCGAACAGGTCTATGAAGGTGAACGGCCGATGCAGACAAACATCTCCCGCTATGCTCCAGCGCGACAAAGCACTTCCAATCAAGCCAAGTTGCCCGGGATTGTACGCCGATGGGGGCTCTCCACAGTGTAATTGCGGGAACGGGCTCAGCGCCAGGTCGATCATGCAGCTCCTTTCATCGAGGAGGAGCATTACACGCGCCTGTGACAGCGTCCCTACCTAATGCTTATCGGTAAACATTCTGCTGATCTCGGACAGTACCGCGGCTTCATCCCGCCGCAGCTGACACTCCCAGACAGCTACGACGCGCCATCCGGCGCGCCGAAGCGACTCGGCACCCGCAGCATCTCGCGCCTCATTCGCGGCGAACTTCGCCAGCCAGAACTCACGGTTGGATCTCGGAACGGGTGGGGAGCAACGAGGACACCGATGCCAGAAGCAGCCGTGGACGAAAATGGCGATCTTCCGCCCCGGGTATGCGATGTCCGGCCGTCCAGGCGCCTTCGCCCAGTGAATCCGATACCCAGCGAAACCGGCCTCCCGAAGAAGCCTCCTCAGGTGCAGTTCGGGTTGGGTGTTCTTCGCCTTGTTCGCCTGCATCGTCGCCCGAGCTGCGTCCGAGGAGGCGGGAGGCGGTGGGGTCCTGTGCATTGACGGCGCCTCTCCACCGGATCTACCCGCATTCGTACCACACTCGCCTAGCGCCGTCTCACTCTCCACCGTTTCGGGTACTTCTCCCCGTCGGTTATGTAGCCGAGTCTCGCGACGCATCACGCCTACAGCTGGCGTCGGCGGCGTCGCGTGCTCCAAGAGTTCGGCGATCTCGTATATGAGCATGCCGACCGCCGGCGACAAGAGCCTCACGCTCTTCCGTGCACTCGTGGCGGCCAAGCTGAACGTCCTTGCCGGCTGCGTGCCCTGCTGCCGCACCGAGTGTGCGATCGAGAGCGCCGACGTGTGGCTCTCGGTCAACGGCCTCGGCACGGGCGTCGCGGCCAGTAGCAGCGCGTGGCAAGACGGCGGCGAGTGCACGTACTGGATGCTCGACGCGTTCAACAACAGCTGACCCGCTGCTGGACACGGCCAGAGCGCCCCGGTCCCTCGCGCACCAGCTGGCGTGGGGGCTCGGGGCGCTCGTGCGCACACGGAGTCGATTCGCACTCAGGCGATCTCGGCAGCGCTCCCCCGCATGCAGTACTTCCACTGCGCGAGATCGTTCTCGCGGTAGACATGGCACGCCTTGGGGCACTGGCAGTCCTTGTCGAAGTCGAGGTCGTCGCACGTCGCCAACCCGGCCGCGCAGTACAGCCGCGGCACGTCACCTGGCATCGGCGCTCCCATCGCTCCCGGACCCATCATGGTTTGGACCGACCGGTCCTTTTCTTTGGCTCATGCGCTGTCCGTCTGGACCGGACACGCCATGCACTGGCACTTGTCGAGGTTGCCGAGATTGAACTCCACCCGCCTGGTCATCGTGCTGCTGCCTTCCACGCCGTTCCCTCCTTCGTCTCCCGCATCGCTCGGATGCCGGTATGTACCCGGGAACACACCGCTGGCTGCAGTCGGCCCTGCGATACCTCGGCCAGTTGGGCCAACACGCTCGGGTACCATGAGCGCATGACGCGCTCCGCCGACATGCGCCGGCTCCTCCCGCCGAAAGCCGCGGTCCTCGGCCCCATGGCCGGTGTGACCGAGGCACCCTTCCGCGGCATCTGCAAGCGCATGGGTGCGGCGCTCACGTACACCGAGATGATCAGCGCGAAGGGCCTGCACTACAACCCGGATGCCGCAGTGTCCCGCGCGCTGCTCACGTTCGACTCGGGCGAGGTGCCGTGCGTGGTGCAGATCTTCGGCTCCGATCCGGCAATCATGGCCGACCGCGCCGCATGGATCGTCTCCGAGTACAACACCGACGTGGCGGCCATCGACATCAACATGGGCTGCCCCGTGACCAAGGTGGTCAGCAACGGCGAGGGCTCGGCGCTCATGCGCACCCCCGAGCTCGCGGGCGAGATAGTGTCACGCGTCGCCGAGGCGGTGACGGTACCCGTGACGGTGAAGTTCCGCAAGGGGTGGGACGAGGCGAACGCGAACGCCGCCGAGTTCGGCCGCCGCATGGAGGCGACCGGCGCCTCGGCGCTGTGTGTGCACGGCCGCACTCGGCAGCAGTTCTACCGCGGCACGGCGGACTGGGAGACCATCGCTTCCGTGAAGTCCGCGGTGGGCGTGCCCGTCATCGGCAGCGGCGACGTCTTCTCGGCCGACGACGCGCGCTCCATGCTCGAGCGCACCGGGGTCGACGGAGTGATGGTCGCCCGGGGAGCGCAGGGCAACCCTTGGGTCTTCCGGGAGATCCGCGCGCTGCTCGACCGCGGGGAGGTGCTGCCGCCACCTTCGGCGATCGAACGGATCGAGATGGCGCGAGAGCACGCCCGGGCACTCGTGGCCTTCGGCGGCGAGCGCGCCGTCACGCGGATGCGAAAGCACGTGGGCTGGTACATCGTGGGCATGCCGGGCGCGAGCAACGCCCGCGACCGCGTGAACCACGTCACGAGCTCCGCGGAGCTCGATGCGTTGCTTGCGGAGTACCTCGACTACGTTATCCGAGAGCGAGCCTAGCCTCGATTCTCCACGAAGGTCGCCGACTCGGTCCTGAAGTCCCAAATCCGACCTCCTGACAGGTTATCGCATCCGCCTGAGCGTTGCTCGGGGCGTGATGGCGGCCCGGGAGTGCTCCGGGGAGTCTTCTCAAGTGGTATGCGCCTGTTTCCGGGCGCGACAAGACGAACTCCTGGTAGATGGCTGCTTCGTGTCGGGGTCGTGTCGGATCGCTGACCGGGGCGGTCAGCCTGTGGGCAGCGATCTGAGTCGCGCGAACGCGCCGATCATCGCCGGCCCCCACTCCCGCCCTCGCTGGAGTCTGAGCTTGAGTTGCCGGGACCCTGCGCGGATCCTTCCCGCGACGTGGAACAGCCGATACCTCAGGGTCTTGGGCTCGGCTGTGGCCTCACGAGAAGCGGCTCGTGCCTCACACACACGCGTGAGCGCCGCCTCGTCCAAGCGCTCGATGCAGCGTTGGGCCGTCGTGTCTGAGGCCACCGGGCCGAAGAGCACCTCCTGGTCCCGGAGTGCGCCCAGATCGGTGAGGCGGTCCCCGCCGTCGGCGAGCGTGACGGCCAAGTCACGCACGATGCGGCCCGGCTCGTGACGGACGGTGCGCGAGTGGACGCGGAGTGCGTCGACGAGGCCTGCGGTCAGGCCGATTCCGTCGCTCAGACCGGCGAGCAGGACGGTCCCGGCACGAGAGGTCAGACATCCATATCGCAGGTGACTTCAACGCGGGCGCTGGGCGTGGTAGCGTTCACCAAGATGGTGTTCCTTTCGCGTGGGTTCATGGCTGTGTCGTAACTACCATTATCCCAGCTCAGAGGGTCACCGTCTTCTATTTCAAGCACGAATCCCGGGGGCTTCGTGGAGAATCGAGGCTGGGTTCCCGCCGGGCTCTTATGCGGACCGTGTAAGACCGAGTCGCGCGGCCTCATTGGAGACGATCTCGACAATCCGGGCCGCGCTCAGATGGCGCGTCTCCATGACCAGATGCTTGGCGTCGTACTCTCCCCAGTCCCGCGTGAGGATCGTCAAGCCAAGTTCTTCGGCCTGCTCGTAGAAAGCGGTGCCCGGATACGGGGTCGTGTAGGACATCAGGATCTCCGCGCCGAGATCCTTGAGCGTCCCCATGAACGCGAACGTCTCTCGCAGTGTCGACTCGGTGTCCTCGGGGAACGGCACCATGAACGAGCAGGTAGTCCGGATCCCCGCTGTCACCGACCACTGCACGGCTTGAACGGCAGCCTCTTTGGCGATACCCTTCACGGAGTCTAGGATCTCCTGCGAGCCGGACTCCACGCCGAACTGGATGCCCGTGCACCCGTGAGCAGCCATCGAGCGCAACAGCTCCTTGTCCACGCGGTCGACCCGCGTGCCGCAACCCCAGGTGATGGCGCCGCGCAGCCTCTCCAGCTCTGTCAGAAGCTCCACCACCCAGCTCCGACGCAAGGTGAAGATGTCGTCCACAAAGAAGACGAACGATGCACCGTAATGGCGCACGAGCATCTCAATCTCGTCCACGACCGCCTTTGGCGACCGCGGCCGATGCTTGCCGCTCCAGATGTGCGCCGCTGAACAGAATGGGCACCGGTATGGGCATCCACCTCTGGCAGTCAGCACGCTGAAGGCGTCTTGGTAGAACTCGAGAGACAGGAGGTCGCGAGCGGGTAGGCCTACCGAGTCGGCCTGCAGCAGCGGCCGCCGTTCATTCACCACCGGCTGCCCGTCGCGCTTCCACGCGAGCCCTCGGACGGTCGCGAGGTCCTCGCCGGTCCCCAGCGCGCTCACCAGCTCGGCAAGCGTCTCCTCGCCTTCGCCGACGATCACGTAGTCCACGCTCTCGTTGCCGAGCACGTCTTCCGGCATAATCGACGGGTGCGCGCCTCCGATGACGACGTTTAACGATGGATCGAGTCCCTTGGCTTGGGCGGCAATGAGGAGCGCGTTGGGGTAGGTCTCCGTGTATGCCGAGATGCCCAGCAACTCCGGCTTGATTCGCCCGAGCGCAAGGCCGAGCCGCTGCGGGTTGTAGCCATTGAGATTGAGGTCAAGCACGTGCACATCGTGACCCTGTTCTCTCAGATGCGCGGCGAGATACGCAACACCGAGCGGGGGCGACATCCGGGCGTGCGGACTGACACGCGACACCGGTGAGTTCACGAGCAAGATTCGCATGTGCGCTCCGTGACAGTGGATGTGGGGCACCGCCATGATAGACGGTGCCCCACATCCTTCGCGTCAGCGTCTACTCGGCCTAGTCGGCCTCCGTGGCCTGGGCAACCGCCATCACTGCTTCCCGTACGCCGCGATACTGGTTGACTCGCTCCGTGAACAGCTCGTGCAGGACGAGGGACTGCGCGTGGTACGACTCTCCAGTCGGCACCCGCTCCTCTACCGCCCTCGCAAGTTCGGTGTCGCCAACCGCGTCGCGCAGCCAGACCACCAGCTCGGTGACGTCGACCCAGTTGATTCCGCCCTTGAAACCGGCCTGCAGCATGGGACTGTCCCAGCGTGTGCCGAACAAGAACAGAACCGCCTCGGGAAGACTGTACATGTCAACTTTGGTATTGCCTGCGGTGGCCGTCATCTTGTATCCGGTCAATCGCTCCTCATAGCTGAGCTTGCGGAGCCACCGCTCTACCTGCTCAACTGTGGGTTCCTCAAACGCTGTCACGTTCTCATCACTCATTCGGTCATCAGCTCCCGAGCTTGTCGGCTTTTGCCAGCTCTTCGGCTACGTTCCCGAGGTCGAGAGACTCTAGTGTGGCGCGTGTCGGCCAGCCGGTCTCGACGCCCCAGCCGTGCAGCTTGTAGAAACGGTCCTTCATGTCCTCGATCTTCTCGCGGTCCAGCGTGCGTCCCACGTGGATGCCATATCCCCACTTGCCGTCTTCCTTAGCAAGCAGCGGGTACGGGGCTTTGGTCGGCACGTCGTACACGTAGTTCGTGAAGACCTCCATCTCACGCGTCCGGCCCTGGAGAACCCAAATCGCACGGTCGAGGTTCCAGATTCTGCGACCGATCGCCAGACCATCTTCCATGGTCATGTCCCTACCCGTGACCGCCTTGAACAGCGCAGGCTCGTAGGTCGGGGTGCCGCCCACGTTGTCGGGAGTGACGTAGCTGATGAGGTTCGGCCATGCCCAGTCGCAGAATGAGATCGACTGCTTCCAGAAGCGAGTGTAGTAGCGGTGCCACGTGACTGCATCGAGGCGTGCGTCGCTGTAGATGCCCTCGGGGCTGTAGTCGAACGCGTCTGCCGAAGTCCCGGTCGCTGCGCCGAGCAACTCGGCCATGCGCTCGGCACTCATGAGCGGATCCTGGCCCACTGCGCCTGTCACAAGCGGCATCCAGTGCACGTGCCAATTGAAGTCATGCTCGTTGATATCGCGGTCGCCGAAGAGCGAGCCGTAGCTCCAGTCGACCTCAAGACGCGGGTCGTAGTGTTCGCTGAAGCCCCACTGCGGGCGCGTCAGCGTGCCATTGCTGGTATCGATGTCCCAACGGCCCCACTTGACGACCGCGCGCGTCATGCCGTCCTTCAAGTCGGCGCCGATGTCGGTGCCGTGCGCCACCGCAAGAGTGAACGCCTCCATGAACTCGTAGGTCCCGTACTTGTCCCACGGCAGCTCAGAGTGGATCTGCTTGCCGGGACCCAGGATTCCTTGCTGATACAGGCCGAAGAGATACTCGTGCTGGAAGACGTCGTAGACGTTGATCCCCATCTGGTCGAGCAAGGTGACGGCGCGCATGACGTCGTCTTGGTCCTCGCCGGCCATGAAGTACAGCGACTCCACGCACTGGTTGCCGTTGGCAAGACCCGTCTCGTGGTTCATGCGGCAGTTGCGGTAGCAGCCCATGCAGCCCTGCGGCCGAGCGGGACGCTTGGCAGCCCATAGGAGCGGACCATAGCCAGGCTGCTGCGTCAGGATCCCGTAGAGGTTAACACCGGGGAACGGCGTCTCGAGCACCGGGTCATCAACGTTGTAGCCGTACTTGGACATGATCTCGCCGCGGAGCTCCATGAGAGCAGCCGGGTCCGCAACAGGCACGCTGCCGGTGCCGATGACGCTGATCGCCTTCAGGTTCTTTGAACCGAGCACGCCACCGAAACCGCCCTGACCGCCGCCGTTGCCTGCATCGTGCAGCAGGCAGCCGTTGCGATTGCCGTTCTCACCCGCCGGGCCGATGCAGACGACGGCGGGCTTCTGGGTTGAGCGGCCGCTGTCGCGGGCGCCGTCCAGGTTCCACCACTCGCGTACGTCCGGCTGACCGGTGACGATACTCCAGATCTCTTCCTGCGTCTCGTGGGTGTTCAAGCCCCACAGGCCGCTGGCGTCCTCGATGGTGACGGTGTCATTGACGATGTTGAGCCACACCGGCGTCTCCGACTTGCCCTGAACGACAACCCCATCCCAGCCCGCGTACTTGACCATTCCGGCCCAACGCCCGCCGAAGTTGGAGCGAGTGAACCAGCCGACCGGATATGACTGGATGCCGATGCCGGTCACTTCTGTTCGGCCTGAAGCTGAAGGCGCGAGTGTACCGGACAGCGGCGAACTCATGAACGCAACGAGGTTGTCGGGGTGGTACCCGTCGATTGTCTTGTCCTTCACTCGATCGAAGAAGATGGCAGAACCGATTCCATGGCCGCCGCCCCACTGCCCGTACCGAGAAGTGGGGATCTCTTCAGTGGTCTTATCGGTGAGATTCACGTACAGAATCTTGCCGACGTATCCTCCCTGTGCCATATGGCTATGCCTCCTTGTGAGTGCGGTTGGTGTCCGAGATTACGTGGTGGGGAACAGAAGAGTGCCCCAGTGCGAGTTGCGCAGATTCACGACATATCCGGTCTCGGACTGCACGGGGATTGCCGACGTGAAGGAAATGGCCTTCATCGGGCACATCTCGATGCAAGCCTGCGAGCCGGTCGGCCCGCCATTCTTGTTCCAGTGCGGGGTGTTAGCGCACAGGTCGCACTTCTGCGCGACTTTGTCCTCGAAGTTCCACTGCACCCGAGACGGGGTGAACGGGCAGGCATTGACGCAGCGCTCGCAGCCGATGCACTTGGCCTCATCAACCATGCGAACGTTGCCGAAGGCCGCATCAGCGTGCATGGCGCCCGTGGGACATGCGTCAACGCATGAGGGGTACGGGCACTGACGGCACTGCACCTGCCCCATGTCGTTCGGGAATCCCGCAAAGGGGTTCTGCGTGATCTGGATGCGTGAGAGCGCGATGTTCGAGCGTCCGGAATGCACCATCGAACACGCAAGCATGCAGCTCTCACAGCCGCCGCACTTCTTGGTGTCCACGAGGAGGTATCCCTCCGAAGCGGGAATCGCGTAGACCTCATCGGGCAGCATGAAGCCTTTGACGATGAACCCGCCGAAGACCGCTCCCGCGCCCAGCCCACCGATTCCGGTGATGAATTCGCGACGGGAGTACTCTTTACCCTCCGCCGTCTTGGTGTCGTCCGCCATCTGAAGTCCTTTCAGTCACCTGGGGGCACGTTGCCCTACTCGGGCGAGCCGCCCCTCTCGGAAAGACGCTTGAACCAGCCCGCGTGCTCCTTCTCGGCCTGCTCTCGCGTCATATAGCCGGTGAACATGGAGCGCAGGATCGGCCAGCTGCTGGGCAGGATCGCTGCGAAGAGTACGTGGGCGAGGAAGAAGGCCAGCATCGCCAAGGTCGAGACGCCGTGTACGAACGTCGCCGCGCCAACAAGACCGCCCGGCAAATCGATCACGTAGGCGAGGGCCTTCACAAAGCCCGTGATGATGATGGCGGTCGTCGTTGCAGCAGCCAGGACGTACGCCATCCTCTCGCTCTCGAAGTACTTGTCCTCTGGAGGCATTGCGTACTTCTTGACGCCCAGCAGGTGACCGTAGTGCGCCACAGTGAAGCGCACGGCGTTCCGAGTGGGCAGGTGTTCCCGAAAGCGGTGCCAAGACAGCAGCGTGTTCGAGGCATAGTAGAAGCTCCCGAACAAGAAGAGCACGACCGCCACGAAGTGGATGTTCATCGCTGCCCACACCGGCACGCCGCTCCCGATGAACCGAGGGATGAACAGGAAGCCGAGCGCGATGCCGCTTGCGAGTAGGAACGCCGTGCCGATGCCGTGCGCCCAGTGCTCGAGTATCGCCGGACCGTCGTGCCGAAGAACCCGCTCGCCTTCGATCCTCGGGTCCTGCCGCCTGGTCAGTCCTGCTGCAAAGATGCCGACGAACGGCGCAAGAAGCACCATCCACCAAGCCGAACCGAACAGCAGCTCGGAGCCGGTCTGCTGTGCCGAGCGCACGGCGTAGGCCAGACCGAGCACGAACGCAGCCGCAAGGGCCACGCCGACGAGCGCGCGTCTATTCATACGCACACCCCTTCCCCTATACGAGTTGCCTGTGGTCAGCGGGATTGTGTGAATCTGCCGGGCCCGCTGCATCCATTAGCTGCTGGGGGCACACAAGTGTCAATCTCTCAATAGTTGATAGTTTCACAAAGCGGCCTATAGAATGGGTGCGGCGTTGACACGCGATCGAAGGGTAGGATGGGTGGCTCGCCCCCCGCACTACGAGGAACTTCATGCGCTGCTGACGGATGGCGGAGCGGGGCTGCTCCTGAAGCTCACGACCGCGCGCTACGTTCCGTGGGAGGAATTCCGTGCGCTGCCCACGCCGCGAAGGATGGGTGCCGGAACCGCATGGAGTCTGCTGAAGCTCGTGCTGCGATCATCCGGCATCGAGATTCCCATCCCTGACCTCGAGGGCAACGAGTACTGGTACCACCGGACGCACGAAATTGCCGACTCCGTCGCCCGGATCCAATGCCTCTGTCGCGCAGATTCGGATCTCTACCGCAGACTCACCGCCACGCAGAACAGATCGGTGCTCGTGCGGTCGCGCATCGATGAGACGATGGCTGCGGCCCTCCTCGATGGCCTTGAGATAGACGAGCCTAACGGGAAGCTGCTTCTCCGGCTCGACCGGGCACCGCGCGATGACACCGAGCGCCTTATCCGCAACACGCTGACGGCACTCGACGACCTGCAATCACTCGTCGACGTTCCCTTCTCCAAGGAGCTCTTCTGGCATCTACGCTATCTGCTGTTGGAGGGTGTTGACGTCCGCAGTATAAAGTTCACCGCACCCCGCCTCGGCCTGATCGCCGTCGATTACGAGTCCCAGGACGTAGCGCGCGCAGCGGATGCGCAGTTGTCATACATCAGTGCATACATGAACCACGTCGCGGGCGATGTGCACGACCATGCGGTGCTGCGGGCGCTGCTCGTCCCCGACCTCTTCCGCTACTACCGTCCACTGCCGGACGTCAACAGCGAGGTGGGGCGGCTCGCGTTCCGCCTCTACGCTCTCAAAGTCGGCCTACCGGTTCTCGGCATGCTACCGCTGTCCAGGATCAAGCTGAAATGGGAGGAGAGGTTGTTCGATCACAGCATCGTCACGCTGCAACCGGACATCTACTTCCCAGCCCGCGAGCGAGACGGCACCGACCTCACCGCACACAGCACCCTATCCCTGCAAATCGCGCTCGTCGCGCTTCAGGACCTGAACTGGGAACTGCACAAGCTCGAACAGCGCGACGCGGAACTGCGCGCACTCCTTCAGCGTGACCCCGAGATCAACCATCGGCAGCGCTCCGTCCTCGGCAGGGCGCTGCGCAACCCGCTCGCCGAATTCCGGATCGCGTACCACAAGAACACGCATAACGTCGTCTACGCCACCGCCCGAGCGGACCTTCTGGAGCTCGTGGACAAGGGGCTGCTCGTGCTCGGGAAGCAGGGGCGCGCGATGGTGTTCACGCCACGACCGGGGCTGCGAGAGCACATCGAGCAGCACTACGGCCGGGACTGACCGAGTGCGGTGCGAGCCGCACGCCAAAGATGGGAACACCAAATCAGGGAGTGACTGCGAAGGGGTCGGGGGTCGGCAATGGATGCAGTGGTCGTGCACGAGTCGTTCTGGGGGAACACCTCCGAGGTCGCCAAGGCGATCGCGGAGGACGTCGGCCCTGAGGCGCGGGCGTGAATCTGACGGTCGCCATGAACCGGCTGTAGGCGGGATGGACGCCCACCACGGCGGTCACGACGCGCCCGCGGGCTCCGGCCACGACCGCCACGCGGGACACAGCGTCGCCATGTTCCGCGACCGCTTCTGGCTCTCACTCGCCTTCACGCTGCCCACCGTGGTTTGGTCCGAGATGCCACAGATGTGGTTCGGCTACTCGGCGCCGACCTTCCCCGGCTCGGAGTATGTTCCCGCGATCCTCGGCACGATCGTGTTCGCGTATGGCGGTCAGCCGTTCCTCAAAGGCGCGGTGAGCGAGCTGCGCGACAGACTGCCCGGCATGATGACGCTCATATCGCTCGCGATCACGGTGGCGTTCGGCTTCAGCATCGCGGTGACGCTCGGTCTGCCGGGCGCGGACCTGTGGTGGGAGCTCGCCACGCTCGTGACGATCATGCTGCTCGGCCACTGGATCGAGATGCGGTCCATCGCGCAGGCGCAAGGCGCCCTCAAGGAGCTCGCCAAGCTGTTGCCCGATCGCGCAATTCGGCTGCTTCCTTCCGGTGAGGCCGAGGAGGTGGAGGTCGGCGCGCTTGCCGAGGGCGACTTGGTGCTCATACGGCCCGGGGCGCGCGTACCGG
>Ga0208733_100427_pt1 | contig 18708 bp, 17 predicted proteins | sample SubbioR11Jul_8B1_FD_184816 | JGI IMG/M metagenome (GOLD analysis project Ga0208733, IMG submission 184816) | Serpentinite rock and fluid subsurface biosphere microbial communities from McLaughlin Reserve, California, USA - CR11Jul_8B1 (SPAdes) | ecosystem: Environmental > Terrestrial > Deep... | reverse complement strand
CGTGGTCCATATCTCCCATCCCGGGACAAGACCCCTCATCCCCGACATCCCGCCTGGATGTTCTGTCCCACCGCCCACATCAATGGAATATGTGGAACAGTATCTTGAAAAACTGATCACCTCCATCAAGGGGACGCATGAAACCTACACCTAAGTTGCTGAAGGAGTCTATGGCAAAGGAGATCGGCGTTGAGGATGGAGAGATCATTGCTTCCAGCAAAGGACTCCACCTCTATGACTACTGCTGGGATCTGGCAAGAACACGAACAGGAAGAAAATAAGGAGGAAGAAGGGTGGATTTTACCCTCTCGACCGAACAGCAGATGATCAGGGGTTGGATCGAGAAAGGAAGAAGCTCTTTTATCTTGAGTTTGCAATGGGTGAAGGGGAATTCTCACAGGAAAAGGACGCTACGGAGTCCACTTTTTTTCTTGACAGGAGCATTATAGTCTTGTTATATATAAAATAAATGCATGTGAAAATATGAACAAACTTTGTAGCGATAGGCTATGGCTGCGGAGAGAGGCTAAAAAATGAGGTACGCAGAGACAGGGTTTAATTTAGAAATTGATCTAACCCGAGGAAACATTGAGAGGGTAGAAACAGACCCAAAATTAACCGAACTTCATCTGGGGGGTCTGGGCACTAACGCCAAGATATTATGGGACAGGGTTCCCCCTGAGACTGAACCCTTTTCTCCTGATAATCTACTCATATTTAGCGCTGGTCTTTTAGTTGGCACACCTGCTATCGGCTGTAATCGCACCATTGTTTCTACCTATTCCCCCCAAACTTTGTTAATGGCATATTCAATGATGGGGGGATTTTGGGCGCCGGAATTGAAGTATGCAGGTTATGACAAAGTGATCTTTCGCGGCAAGTCCACCAATCTGATTTATGTGTGGATAAACAATGACAAAGTGGAAATACGTGATGCCTCTCATTTGAAGGGTAAAGGCGCAGGTGAAACCGCAGAACTTATTCGACAGGAGTTGAAGGAGCCGAACGCCCAGGTGGCGGCTATCGGTCTGGCCGGTGAAAACAGGGTCTATATGGCTTCCATCGAACAGGGTAGGTCCAGCGCCAGCCGGCTCGGAATAGGCGCGGTTATGGGAGACAAAGGGATAAAGGCGATAGCTGTTCGTGGAACAAAGGACATCAATATTGCCCGACCGGCTGAATTCATGGAGCTTTGCAACGATGTGCTGAAATATATACAAGTCCGGTCAGAAAAGCCAGTTCCTGGGGTCATGCCCATTTTAGCCGGGCTTGGGTCGCCCGCAGAAATGAAACTCGTTGATGAGGAGTGGCACACCCAGAATTTCATGTGGGGGAATTCCCGCGAACGGAAAAAAGATTATTGGAACAAGGAAATCGAAGAGAAGTGGAAGGAGACCCAAGAAAGTGTGAGGACGCGGTTAATCAGTTGCTATAACTGTCCGATGAAATGCGGGGCATTAATTTCCGTCCCGGGAATTTCAACCTACATGATGAAATGCTTCTCGAAACTTACTTATACCATGGCGGCCTTTTCAGACCTGGATTTTGGTTTTAGAATCGCTCAGCGCGCTACGGAGTATGGCGTGGACGGATTCTCAACCCCGCAAGTGATGGCCTTCGGCCTTGAGCTTTACGAAGCCGGCATTTTGACTGACCAGGACATGGCAGGAATGCCGTCCGATAACGAAGGGAGATTTTACTGGCTGCTTGACAGAATTGTTCGACGGGAAGGGATAGGGGATGTGTTGGCCAATGGCACTCATTGGGCGGCCCAACAGATCGGCAAGGGCGCAGAAGCCTATGCTCATAATAACATTAAGAAACATGAACAGTTGCCTCTTAAGCTGGGAATGCTGAATCCCGTTTATTTCCTTATGTATTCCACCGGCGAGAAGATAAACATTACCCAGATTGAAGGGCAGTTCCCCCAGGCGCCTTTTCCTACGATGGAGGAGAGAGAAGATTTTGTAAAGGATTGGATCCAGGTTCCTGATGAAAAGTTTAAGCAATATCTTCTGGACTGGGAGCTACGCGGAGAACGCTCAAATCCATATTATCCGACTGTTGAAATGTCCTGTGACATTGTTGACTGGATGGAGAGGATGCACTACATTGATGACGCCCTCGGCATGTGCGCCGGTTTGTCGTCATTTCCCCTGAAGCCCCCTTATCATATACACAATTACCCGGCTTTTATCTCATCAGCGACCGGGATGGATATCGATGAAGGTAATCTATGGGAAATAACCACGAGGAACCGGACGTTAGTTAGGGCCATTAATGTAAGAAGAGGCTTAAGAAGAATTGATGAGAAGCCGCCTGAGGACCATTGGAAGAAGAGATTTCCCGAACTTGAAGAAAAACTCTTGGATGCGTATTACAAATTCAAGGGGTGGGATCATCAGGGTATTCCTACAAAAGAGTCTCTACAGGAATTGGATTTGGCTTATGTTGCCGAAGACTTGGAACAGAGAGGGATTATAAAAAATGAGCAAAGTTAAGAAGAAGGTCAAGACAATCAAGATCGATCTTGATAAATGCAATGGCTGCAGGGCATGTGAGGTCGTCTGCTCCGCCTTTCACGCTAAGCCAAAATATAGCAGTAATAATCCGGCCAGGTCTCGTATTCGGCTGATTCGTGACCCGCTGAAAGACGTCTATCTTCCTGTGTACGCGGGCGAGTATGCCGCGGCCGAATGCATGGGTAGAGGCAAATATGTGATTGACGGAAAGGAATACAGCGAGTGTGACTTCTGCAGGGCTTCCTGCCCATCCAGGGACGTTTTCAAGGAACCCGATTCCGGTCTTCCTCTCAAATGCGATATGTGTGAAGACGATCCGGCGCAAGAAAAGCCCCTCTGTGTTCAATGGTGCTTAAATGATGCCCTGACTTACGAAGAAAGGGAAGAGGAAGTGGAAGAAGAAGTGAAGCCCGGGGACGTGGAGGCAGGGTTGGAATCAATGGTGGACAAATATGGATTGCAGAAGGTAATCGATACCGTAGCCCGAATGGCAAAGAAAAGTTGAGAGATTTCTGAAAAAGCCAAGAAATCTCTGATTACAGCGATTATGAAACGATTACACCGATTAGAAAGCTGTTGGGAGCGAAGAAAAATCGATGTAATCATTTTTTAGAATCTCTGTAATCATAAGAAACGAGGATTTAAAAAGAGTATGGAGATTGTACCCCTAGCCCCCTTCAAAGCGGTCATCGATGGCATTAAAGAGGCGGGTGGAGAAGCCTTCAAATTCTGCTATCAATGCGGATTATGTGATACGGTTTGTCCGTGGAATCGTGTAAGACAATTTTTCCTTCGCAGAATGATCAATCAGGCAAAATTAGGCTTGGTTCCTTTCGAGTCGGAAGACATATGGCTATGCGCCACCTGCGGTAGATGCCCTCAGCGGTGCCCCAGAGGCGTCGAAATAATCGATGTTATGAGGGCTATGCGCAGACTGTTGGTGCCGGAAGGCGTCGTTCCTGCGAGCATCCCCAATCTTCGGAGTGTAATGACAAGCTTTGCCAGTGTAGGCAACCCCTGGGGACAAGAACCAAAGGACCGGGCAAATTGGGCTAAAGATATGGGGGTAAAGGAGTTCGGAGAGGACACTGCGCTGCTCTATTTTCCCTGCTGCTATCCAAGCTATGACCCAAGATTGAAAAAGGTGGCTCAAGCCACAGCCAATATCCTTAATAAAGCAGGGATAAATTTTGGGATACTGGGTCCCAGGGAAAGTTGCTGTGGTGAGAGTATACGCAAGGCGGGCAACGAGACATTGTTCAAACGCTTAGCCAGGGAAAACATCAAGACTTTTATCGATAGCGGGGTGAAGAAAATCCTCGTTTCTTCCCCTCATTGCTACCACACCTTCAAAAACGAGTATTCCGAATTCAAGGTCAACTTTGAGGTGGTCCATATCTCCCAGTATTTATTCGAGTTGATCAATGAGGGAAGGCTTAAGTTCGCCAAAGAGTACGATAAGAAAGTTACTTTTCATGACCCGTGTTACCTGGGGAGACATAATGGCATATATGATGAACCCCGAGAGGTCTTGAAGAAGATACCCGGGGTGGAACTGATTGAGATGGCTGAGTCGCGGGAAGATAGTCTCTGCTGCGGAATGGGAGGAGGCAGGATCTGGATGGAAACTGCAAAGGGGGAAAGATTCTCCGACATCAGACTGGAACAGGCGATCGGGGTTGGGGCTGAGGAGCTGGCAACTTCCTGCCCGTATTGCATCACCCAATTCGAGGATAGCAGGTTAACCCTTAAGGATAGCGAGGTCATACAGATTAAGGACCTCACGGAAATTATCCAGGAGGTGATTTAGGGGACCGGAGAGACCTAAACCCAGGCTTCGCAGGGGAACCAAACAGGCATTAAAATCCCAATATCCAAATCCCAAATCCCAAATAATTTCCAATCACCAAATGACCAAATTCCGAAACAAACTCGTTTGGTCATTCGAATTTGGATATTATTTGTGATTTGGCGCTTGTAATTTGGTGCTTCTACTGCGTAACCAAACTTTATGTTGCCATTTTGCACACAATTTTTTCGTAAGGGACGGATGAGGTAATCGAAAGTGGAAAAAGAACAATTTGAACAACTTTGTAAAAGTCTCACAGCAGGGAATTTTGGCGATGTGATGGTTGTGGGTGGAGGGATCAGCGGCGTTCAAGCCGCGCTCGATCTTGGCAATGCGGGTTTTAAGGTTTACCTAATCGATAAAAGCCCGTCCATTGGCGGCCGCATGGCCCAGCTTGACAAGACCTTTCCGACCAATGAGTGCTCCATTTGAATACTATCGCCCAAACTGGTCGAGGTCGGCCGGCATCCCAATATAGAGATACTGAGCTATACTGAAGTTGACCGTGTAGAAGGGGAAAAGGGAGACTTCAGGGTAACGCTGGATAAAAAGCCCAGATATATTATCGAGAGCAAATGCACGGGTTGCAATACTTGCGTAGAGTACTGCCCTGTAAAAGTCCCTGATCGATTTAATCAAGAAATATCTAAGAATAAAGCCATCCATATATACTTTGCTCAAGCCATTCCCCTGATCACCTATATCGATGAAAGCTGTCTTTACCTTAAAGAGAAGAAATGCCGTATCTGTGAAGCCGTGTGCGAGAAAAACGCCATCGATTTTACTCAAACGCCGGAGAAGGTGGAAATAAAGGTAGGGGCGATCATTCTCGCTCCGGGTTTTGAGCCATTTGACCCTAAGGCGAGGGATGAATATGGCTACGGAAAGATGCTGAATGTTGTAACCAGTATGGACTATGAACGATTGTTAGGCTCTACAGGGCCATACGAAGGTGAGATAAGGCGCGCTTCTGATTTGAAGCATCCGAAAAAAATAGCCTGGATTCAATGCGTCGGTTCCAGACAGGTTAACCCCCCAGGCGGTAAAAGCTATTGTTCAGCCGTATGCTGCACATACACACAGAAACAGGTGATTTTAACAAAAGACCATGACGCAGAGGCGGAGTGTGTCGTATTTCATAATGATGTACGGTCTTTTGGAAAGGACTTCGAGAGATTCTATCAAAGAACGGAGGGCCTTCCAGGGGTTCGATTTATAAGAAGCTATGTATCCATCGTGAAAGAGATACCGGAAAGCAAAAATGTAATGATAAGATATTCCACACACGACGATGGAGTAAAAGAAGAAGAATTCGATATGGTGGTATTATCCGTTGGATTGAACCCGCCTGCTGATGCAAATGAGCTGGCAAATCATTTCGGCGTTGAGCTCAATTCTCATGGGTTCTGTAAAACAATCCCATTTAATCCTATGGAGACCACCCGGCCAGGGATCTTTGTAAGCGGAGCCTTCCAGGGTCCTATCGATATTCCCGAGTCGGTTTTTACCGCAAGCAGCGCAAGTTCCCAATGCGGTGAACTCCTTGGCTACCGGCGAGGGAAGCTAACCACAGAAAGGGTCTATCCACCGGAAAGGGATGTCTCACAAGAAGAGCCCAAAGTGGGCGTATTTGTATGTCATTGCGGAGCCAATATCGGAAGAGTTGTCAATGTCCCTTCTGTAGTTGAATATGGCTTAAGTTTGCCTCATGTGGTTCATGCTCAAGAACAACTCTTCTCTTGTTCTACTGAATCCACCAATCAAATCATGGACGTGATCAGGGAAAAAGGGCTAAATCGCGTGGTTGTCGCCGCCTGCACCCCTAAAACACATGAGCCTACTTTCCGATATTCGCTTCGAGAAGGAGGAATTAATCAATATTTCTTCGACATGGCAAATATCAGAGAACATTGCTCCTGGGTCCACTCCAAAGAAAAGGAAGAAGCCACACAGAAGTCCAAGGATATCCTCCGGATGTCGTTGGCGAGAGCCTGCTTTTTGGAGCCATTACAGGATTTTGATCTGCCGGTAACCAATACAGCATTAGTGGTGGGTGGAGGCATCGCCGGCATGACGTGCGCTCTCTCCATAGCCAACCAGGGGCATGAGGTTTATTTGGTGGAAAAGGATGCAGACCTTGGTGGAATAGCGCGGAAAATACATCATACCCTGGAAGGACTGGATGTTCAGGCCTATTTGCGTGAGCTTATAAGAAAGGTATATCAACACCCGTTAGTGCATGTCTATACGGATGCGACCATCACGGAGGCTGCCGGTTATGTGGGGAATTTCGTAACCCGGGTGAAGTCTGAAAGAGGGGTCATAGAGATAAAACATGGCGCAGCCGTCATCGCTATAGGCGCTCAAGTATATAAACCCTCCGAATACCTTTATGGAGAAGATGACAGGGTCCTGACCCACCTTGAGTTGGAGGAACAGATCAACAAAAGAGACGAAAAGGTAATTAACGCAGAGAGCCTCGTGATGATCCAGTGCATCGGCTGCCGAAATGAAGAAAGAAACTACTGCAGCCGGATATGTTGCAGCGAGTCTATAAAGAACGCATTGAAACTAAAAGAGATAAACCCCAGGATGGATATCTACATTCTCTTTCGAGATATGAGAACGTATGGGGTGAGCGAGGATTATTACAGAGAAGCGGCAAATAAAGAGGTAAGGTTTATCCGCTTTGAACCGCAAGATAAACCTCAGGTGGAAGCTGGTGAGTCGGAGGAGGGGCGCCCCGTTCTAAAGGTTACCGCGACGGATTATATTTTAGGGAATAAGCTTGAAATTGACGCCGATATTATTGCTTTAGCCGCCGCCACGATTCCCTCCGCAGGAAGCAAGGAAATATCCCAATTATTCAAGGTCCCTTTGGGCGCGGATGGTTTCTTCCAGGAAGCCCATGTCAAATTAAGACCTGTTGAGTTTGGCGCAGACGGCGTTTATCTTTGTGGAATAGCTCACTATCCTAAGCCTATATCTGAAGCGATTAGCCAGGCCTATGGAGCTGCAGGCCGGGTCTTAACCCTTCTCTCACATGATACAGTCATCGCCTCCGGCTCTATTTGCGATGTGGCTGAGAGGAAGTGTATGGGATGCGGGGCATGTGTTGAGGCATGCACCTATGGAGCTTTAGAGCTTTATGAAACACGGCAAGGGAAAAAGGTAAAGATTAACCCTGTTCTCTGCAAAGGAGACGGTCTCTGTAATACAAAATGCCCGACAGGGGCTATTCAGTTGAAACATTATGTAGATGAACAGCTAATTGCCCAAATCGATGCGGCGGTTGGAAATGTGTAATTACGGGCGAATTACGCGAATGATAGCGAATTACTCGAATGAAACCGTAGTGAGCGAACAACAGGACAATAATATTTGTGTCATTCGTTGCCATTCGTGGTATTCGAATCTATTTTCTAACTTAGGTGGTGAATAATCATGGGCGCAGCCGTTAAGTTTAAACCGAGAATCATAAGCTTCGTATGCAATTGGTGAGGATACGGCGCTGCTGACCTGGCTGGAGTTTCCAGACTGCAATATTCAACTGAAATAAAACTTATACGCGTCATGTGCACTGGAAGGGTGGACCTTGCGTTTATACTCCGGTCTTTCTTAAACGGAATGGATGGAGTGTATATAGCTGGCTGCCGCCTTGATGAATGTAAATATATTACTCATGGAAATTACCATGCGCTCAACATGGTGCTTCTATGTAGAAAAATAATGGAACATATAGGACTGAACCCGGAAAGATTAAGAATCGAATTTATGTCCTCCAGTGAAGGAAACCGTTTTGCAGAGACTGTAAACGATTTAATCAAAAAGGTTAGGGCGATAGGTCCTTTTGGAAAAGGCGAAGGGTTGGATGAAAATGAATTAAAGTCCAAAATAAATGAAATTATGAAGTTAGTTCCATATATTAAGATAGAAAAAAAAGACAAGCTATCATCCCATCTTAAAGATCCAGAAGAGTGGAATAAGCTTTTCACAAGAGACGAAATAGAGAAGTTATTCCATGAATTACCGTCTTATTATATCGATCCGGAAAAGTGTCAGGCCTGTATGACCTGCGCCAAGAGATGTCCTGTAGAGGTAATTGTAGGCGGCAAGAATTTGATCCATGTCATTGATCAAGAGAAGTGCATAAAATGCGGAACTTGCCTGGAAGTTTGTCCACCTAAATTTGGCGCGGTGACGAAGATTTCCGGCGAGCCTGTTCCGCCTCCTATTCCCGAAGAAAAAAGAACGATCGTCAGAAAGGGTAAAGAAAGGTAAAGAGTGACGGAGGTAACCAGGCAAAACGGATTGGTCTTCATCAACATTCGTTTTGGAGCTAAGGAATGGGGCTTTTCAAAACTAATACAAACGCAATTAATTTGTCGTCATTCTCAATTCGAGATTCCGAAACAAGTTCGGAACGACATACCTTTTCTTGTCATGCTGAACTCGTTTCAGCATCTCATTTATTGCGTTTGTATTAGACAGCCACACAAACGGATAGGGGGTAATTATGTCGCCGGTTAGCGCAACCTACTGGTCCATACCGGGTTATGTCATTTTCTGGGTCTTGTTCGCCATTGCTTCCGGCTTATTTGCGCAGAGGCTTTATTTCCTCTTTCGCCTCATACGTCTGGGGAGACAGGAGAACCGCTTCGACAGAATGGGGCAGAGAGTTAAGAGTATGCTGGTTGAGGTTGCCTCTGAGTGGTGCAGCCTGAAAACCGTCACGCGAAAAGATATGTCCGGGCTAGGACACGCTTTTTTGTTCTGGGGGTTCTGCCTATTTGTAGTCGGCTACTTTATCTTTATTGGTCTAAGGGGGGGCTTTGGTCTCTCCATACCGTCCCCTGGCAGCGCATTTGAGAGGGTCTTCCTCTCCATCATGGACATTGCTGCTCTACTTATCATCGTAGCCGTCATCGGGGCTGTTATCAAGCGTTATATCACAAAACCTGAAAGACTGGAAAGGAAGGAGAGCGCCCAAGAGAAGGTTATCTCAGCCTTGCTTTTTACCACTATGATCGGTCTTATGGCGCTTTATTATTGTTTGGAGGGCATTAGATATGCCGCTAACAATATTACAGTCTCTTGGCCTCCTATAGGGGGCGCTCTGGCTAGCCTTCTGATTAGCGAAGGCATATTGCCGTCTACATTGTTAGCAACATACAAGGCCGTTTGGTGGCTCAATTATGTGATACTCCTTGTTGTTATAGTCTATATCCCTCATTCAAAGCACCTGCACCCCCTTTTCTCCCCTGTCAATATCGTTTTCAAACCACTGGGGCCTAAAATGGCGCTTGAGCCGATACCTCTTGAAGCTCTTGAGGCTCCTGAAGAGTCAGTCCCTCTTGGCGTATCGAAGATTCAGGACTTTACCTGGAAGCAATTAATAGATCTCTACGCTTGCACATGGTGCGGTCGGTGCCATGCCAATTGTCCCGCCACGATTAGTGGGAAGTCCCTCTCGCCCAGAGAGGTTATTCTGAACCTGAAAGAGCATTTGCTGGAGGCGGGCCCTGGATTGCTTGCTGGTAAGGCGGAAGCATCTTCGGAAAGCCGGGCCAGGACTCCGGTCAGGACGATGATCGGTGATGTGGTCACCGAGGAGGAGATATGGGCCTGCACCACCTGTGGCGCCTGCCAGGAGGTATGTCCGGTCAATATTGAACACATACGCAAGATCATCGACCTCAGGCGAAATCTGGTGCTGGCGCAAAGTAAGATGCCGGAAAGCGCCCAGTTGATGCTCAGGAATATGCAGTTAAGAGGACACCCCTGGGCTGGAGTCCAGTCGATGAGGTTGAGGGGCGACTGGACAAGTGGCCTCGAACTCAACCTATTGACTGACGGTGATAACGCTGATACCTTATTCTGGGTAGGTTGCACCGGGGCTCTTGTTGAGCGTAATGTCAAAGCGACTCTATCCATGACGAGGGTGTTGAAATCGGCCGGAGTAAATTTCGGGGTATTAGGCGATGCCGAAACCTGCTGCGGCGACCCGGCACGGCGAGCAGGGTATGAGTTCCAGTTCCAGATGATGGCGGAGCAAAATATTGAAATTTTCAAAAGTCACAACATCAAAGAGATTATCACCACCTGTCCCCACTGCTATAATACCATTAAGCATGAGTACCCTCAGTACGGGGGCGATTTCAAGGTGGTTCACTACACCCAACTCATTGCTGATTTAATCAAGCAGGGCAAATTGAAGCTGACCAACGAGCTGAATTCCAAACTCACCTATCATGACCCCTGCTATTTAGGCCGTTATAACGGCCAATATCTGGAGCCGCGCCGGATATTGCAATCTATCCCCAGGACAAAGCTTGAGGAGATGGAACGCTCGAGAGACATGGGCTTTTGCTGCGGCGGCGGCGGTGGACTCATGTGGATAGAAGAACAGCCCGGCACAACAAAGATTAATCAAATGCGTCTTGAAGACGCACTCAAGACCGGGGCTGAGACAGTCGTGACCGCCTGCCCTTATTGTTTACAGATGTTCGAGGATAGCATCGAACATAAAGGCATTAAGGACTCGTTGAAGGCAAGAGACCTTGTTGAACTCGTCGAAGCAGCAATGAAACAGTAGGCCCCAATAGCACGAATGACAACGAATGACTCAAATGGACAACCATTAGTTACCATTCGTGAAATTCGTCATTTTCATCATTTGTGGCGTGTCCTCTGAGCATTGGGCACGAGGAAAGGAGTAACGTATGAATACGATCGTCTGTGTTAAACAAGTGCTTGACCCCGAGATACCACTGGCCAAATTCAAGATTGACCCTGAGGCGAAACAGGTTATTCCTCCCGCCGGAGTGCCGCCTGTGATCAGCGTATTTGATGAACGAGCCGTTGAGGCAGCATGCCGGCTCAAAGATAAGCACAAAGGCAAGATAACAGTGATCAGCATGGGGTCAGGGAAAGCTTCTGACGTGATAAAGCACGCCATATCGATGGGGGCCGACGATGGATTTGTTCTCCAGGATGAAGCCTTCGAAAACCTCGATAGCTTTGGCACGGCGTATGTTCTGGGGAAAGCGATCCAGAAAATTGACGGCTATGACCTGGTTCTGTGCGGCCGGCAGGCCGCTGACTGGGGGGCCGGTCAGGTTGGGTCTATTCTGGCTGAAATACTTGGCATTCCTGTAGTTACTCTCGCCTGTAATATCGAGGCAGTGGACAAGAAGCTCAGGGTAAAGAGGATGGTGAAGGATGGCTATGAAGTGCTGGAAGCCCCTATGCCAAGCCTGGTTACCGTCAGCAGTGAGATTGGCCTGCCTCGTCTTCCCGCTGGAATGGGCCTCATGCTTGCTCGCAAAAAGCAGATTCCGGTCTGGAAGGCGCAGGATATTGGGGCTGAGTCCTCGCAGTTGGACAAGGCGAATGCCCATACCGAGATCACCAGTCTCTCTGTGCCGACCCGAAAAACCGAATGTGAGATGATTACCGGGGGTACTCCAATTGAAGCCGGAGTCAATCTGGCCTTAAAGCTCGCTAAATTGATTTGATAAACTAGAAAGTGGCCCCTGCTATTCCCTCTCCCCTGGGGGGAGAGGGCGAGGGTGAGGGGGAGGCCAAGCGGCCATGACAATCATCGAGTAAACGGAGGACATACAATGGATACTCATAAAGGTGTTTTGGTCTGCGGCGAGATCGCTGAAGGGAAATTGGCGCCAATCACCATAGAACTTCTTGGAATCGGAAGAAAGCTCGCCAATGAATTGGGCGAGGACTTAAGCGCCCTGTTGATGGGCAGCCAAACAGGCGGCCTGGGCCAGGAGGCAATCGCCTATGGGGCTGACAAAGTCTATGTTGCTGAAGACCCTCTTCTGGATCATTATAACTCCGATGCCTACACTCAAGCAGCGGCTGATCTTTGCCTGAAAACGCTTCCCTTTATCATGCTTCTCGGCCATACGGATGTCGGTTGTGATTTAGCTCCGCGACTCAATGGTCGATTAGGGGGCGGACTCGCTATGGATTGCCTGGCATTATCCGTTGACCCAGCGACCAAGCTCCTGGCCTCGACGAGGGCTGTTTTTGGCGGTAACGCCCACGCGACGGTAACATCAAGGTCTGCCCGCCCTCAGATGGCTACTCTAAGACTGAAAACAGTGGTGCCAGCAGATCGCAATGACTCCCGGCAAGGCCAGGTTATTCCTGTAGAAGGCAAGATCGACCCTTCGGCAGTTAAAATCAAAGTTGTCGAGCGTATAAAAGAAGAGGTGGAAGGAGTGAAGCTGGAAGATGCTGAGGTAGTCGTGAGCGGTGGCCGTGGCATAGGCAGTGCTCAAAACTGGGGGATGGTTAAGGAGCTCGCTCGCGTTCTGGGTGGCGCTGTTGGCGCTACCAGGCCTCCCTGTGACGAAGGTTGGGCAGCGCTGTCGCTCCAGGTGGGCCAGAGCGGAAAGGTGGTCAGCCCTAAACTGTACATAGCCGTAGGTCTCTCGGGTGCCATGTCGCATATCTCTGGCTGTTTGGGATCAAAGGTCATTGTGGCTATCAATAAGGATAAAGAGGCTAATATCTTCAACGTAGCCCACTTCGGTATCGTCGCGGATTATAAAGAAGTCTTGCCTGCCCTGACCGCTAAATTGAAGGAGTTAAAATCAGCATAGAAAAATATGATAAATTAGAGTATTGGTAACACTTTAGCTCTTTCAAAAAGTTATCTAATCCCCCTTTATCCCCCTTTGTCAAAAGGGGGAAATATTTCTCCTCCCTTTGGCAAAGGGAGGCGGGGAGGGATTTTAATAAAGTTTATTTCAAACCGCTAAATTGATACGAGAATTGAAATATGACGGTAAATCCTGGTCTTATTTCCCCTTGTGGTCTTTATTGCGGAGTCTGTGCCATCTATATTGCACACCGCGATCATAATCAAAAATTTAAGGAGAGGTTAGTGAATCTTTACAAGGGAGGAGTTTCCGGCAAAGGTATCCTTCCCAATAGCGAAAATCTTTCAATAGGCGATATCAAGTGCCGTGGCTGTTTTTCTGATGAACAGTTTATGCATTGCCGACAATGTGAGATCAGGAAGTGCACAAAAGAGAAGGGCTACACCGGATGTCATCAATGCGATGAATTTCCCTGCCTGTACATTGACAATTTTTCAATGGCTGTTGGCAAAAAGGTCATGTTACGGGCTGTTCCGTATCGGCGAGAGTTTGGTACTGAGAAATGGATTGAAGATGAAGAAGCCCGCTATATTTGTCCTGAATGCGGCAATAAAGTATTTCGTGGTGTTGTAATATGTAATCAGTGTAAAGTGAAGCTGGATCTGGACTAGTTTTCTTGGCAAGACAAAAGCTATTCAATCTATAACCGCATAAAAAACGGCTGCACAACGGACTGGCTCCAGCGCTGGCGCGCTTCCGCCAGCCGGTGAGCCGTGGCGTTAACTCTTCCAACTCGTAATCTTCGATTCTTGAATATGGTCCCCAGTAATGACTTGGTGAAAGAAACAATAATTTTTTTTCAGTACCCATCATGAACAACATCTACTATAATAATACCTTGAAGGAGCAATCCTCATGAAAATCCTTGCACTGATCGGAAGTCCCAGAAAAGGAAGCAACACTGACATATTAGTCGATGAAATTCTCAAGGGTAGCAAAAAAGTGGGACACACAAGCGAGAAGCTTTACCTATATGACTATAAAATATTCCCTTGCATTGACTGTCGTGCCTGTAAGAAGGGTAAATTTGTTTGCCCCATAAAAGACGGGATGAAACAGATATACCCCAAAATGGATGATGCAGATTTAATCATCTTTGGCACACCGAATTATTTTTACGGCCCTACCGGAAAGATGAAACTCCTTATCGATAGGATGAGGCCATTCGTTGCCAATGGAAAATTAAAAGGCAAGAGATGGGTTCTTGTGACGCCAGCAGCAGAAGGACCGAGAGTATGTAGACCTCTCATCCAAATGCTCCGATTGTCGTTCGATTATCTGGGAATGAAATTTATAGGAAAAATCCTGGTTAAAGCGTACGAGAAAGGAGAAATTAAAGAGAATCGAAGAGAATTGGACAGAGCGTATAAGTTAGGGGCCTCGTTTTAGTTACACTTCCAATACATCACTATATTCGCCCGGGTAACAACCTTTTTATCGTGAGTTGCATTGGGGTCACTTCAATTCTTCAATCGTTACATTTTTCAAAAAGCCGTTTGAATAAATCGTGAGCATTTCGATCATTGCTCAGCCGATTCCTTAACCTCCTCAGCTCTTGACTCACCGGTCTGTCACCCACCCGCAAAAGCTCTCCTACCTCCCACCCTCTTAATCCTCCTGCTCGATAAAATAACTCCATACCCATCTAACGAAGACCCCCGTTCTCCTTGAAGCGGTCTTGCCATTTCAGGGATTTGGCATATTCTTATATGGCTTATCAACGATGAAGAATTAACCCCATTGACTGACAAAAGCGATCTGCAATAACCGCATTCTTCCGACTTTCGGACACCAATCCCAATCTGGCCGACCGAGTTCCCACCGGCACGTAAAAAGTGTAGACACGCCACCAAGACGTGACAAAAATGAGGTTAAATCTTTCAAATCTTCATTTTGAGAGGACAAAGAGGTGGATTTTAAAACCTACTTGATCATCTCAGAGAAATCCTCTATAATCTTACCAGTAAGAAAGGAGGTGTTCTATGTCAACACTCACAACAACTCGAATGTCTTCGAAGGGGCAAGTCGTTATCCCGGAGGAAATCCGTGATCGGTTGGGCCTCCAAGCTGGGGCTCAGTTTGTCGTCGTCGGTGATCGAGATGTGGTGATTCTTAAGGCCATCTCTACACCGTCAATGAAAGAGTTTGACAATTTGATTGCGCAGGCCAGGCAACAAGCGCGTAAATCAGGGTTAAAGAGGTCCGATGTGGAGGCTGCCGTCGCTAAGGTCAGAACCCGCAAATGAGAATTATCCTGGACACAAACGTTTTCATTTCAGGGATATTCTTTACCGGTCCTCCTTATCAGATTGTTAAAGCCTGGCGGGATGGTAGCGTTCAACTCCTGGTGTCCCCGTCCATTTTGGATGAACACCAACGCATTGGAGCTGAGTTGGCTTTACAATTTCGGGACGTTGATCTAAAACCATTTCTGGATTTATTGACCATCCAGGCTGAAATTGTCCTTGCTCCAACTCTTCCTGCTGTCATACCCGATGATCCTTCTGACGATAAATTTTTGGAAGCTGCTGTAGCAGGAAATGCTTCATACATCATTAGTGGAGATAAGCACTTACTAAAGCTATCTGAATTCCAAGGAATCCAAATCTTGAAACCAAAAGATTTTGTTCAGAGATATTTAGCAAGTAAGGGAAATAAATAGCGGGGGGGGAGGGAATGCGACAGGATCACATCTTCGGATGTCTCGAATTTCTTCGATTTTTGTTCGATATCTCCCTGTGTTCGGCACTTCCTGGTTCAGAGAATACACCTCTCAAATTTCTATGTCAAACATAAGTTTCCATGTTGAAAAAGTCGCCATACCTGCTGGTAGTGTTTAGGGCAATCTATGGGTGACCTCAATTTTGTTTCCTATTGCAGGACGACTTAAGTCAGCGGTGGCTGTAAGTCATCCGCTGGAGCGCTTTTTTCAAAAGATTGGGGACGGTTCTTATATTCTGATTCATTAACAATTTGATACAAACTATTTTATTGGTCTCTCCATTTTTGTCCCATGTCAGGGACAAACCCTATGTTTCTAGGGATGCGGGGTGATGGCAATAATCGTAATCTGTTTTTTGTCCGGACCATAGTACCAGAATATTCTGTAAGCGGCAGGAGTGGATTGCTCCGCATAGGCTTCGAAGATTTTTTCTCCCTTTGGTCCTATGAGACTGGTAAATTCGTGAGTTTGAAGGCTCTTGTGTCTCGGATTCTCTGAAAGAAAATGGATAGCCTTTTTAACGGCATGATACCTTTTTTCAAGGCCCTTGTCCTTTTTCAGCCTCTCCAACTGATTTTTAGCCGCATCGGTTAGATAGATGTCGAACAATTGCCCCTCTAAAGATCTTTAGGATTCAATTTTGATATTTTACCTTCGGATGCATCTTTTAACCCTGCTTTGACGTTTTCCATCGCTTGTTCATTCCGGAAAAGCCATGCTTCGGAGGCGGGAATTTCAACTACAGGCTGTAAGAGCAGTTCTCCAGCGTCATTCTTGTATAAGCGGACTCTTTTGGATCCCTTCATGAGTTCTCCAAGCGTCAGCCTGTTTCGATCGTCAATCGTTCTCGTGTCAACCTCTTTAAATTCGTTCTTAACTTTTAAGATATTGCCTCGCATCGATATCACCTCCTGATTTGATTCCAATATACCATAAAACCCATTATGGGTCAATAGGAAAAACCCATCTCTCTGATTTAAGAAAAACTTGCGAAAACTTGGGACGATTCTCATCTGGAATCACTGGAATACGCATCATATTCTGATTCACGAATCACCCCGGCGGGCATCTAACAGCCGCCCCTGATTTTCTCAGTTATTCTCTCTTTCATCTAAAATCAATAGCTTTTAAGGTAGACTAATCTCCAAACTTTCTTTGGAAACACGGAAACTGCGAAAAAAAAAAACGGTACAGAAAGGAGAGCACTTTTCCTCTTGACAGGAGCATTATAGTGCGGTTATATGAAGCAAAGATATGTGAAAATTAGAACAACCTGCACAGCGGAAGGGGATTGTTCCCCAGTCGAAGCCTATCTCCTGGGATCAAGCCGTGGAGGAGATTGATGTTGAGGATGGAGAGATCATTGCTTCCAGCAAAAGGTTCCCCCTCTATGATTACTGCTGGGATCTGGCAAGAACGCGAATAGGAAAAAAATAAGGAGAAAAAATGGATTTCACACTCTCGACCGAACAGCAGATGATCAGGGATTTATGTAAGAACTTTGTTAAAAACGAGATCGCTCCCATCGCTGAAGAGATGGATGAGACCGGCCATTTTCCCTATGAGGTCTGGAAGAAGTTGGGGGACCTGGGGATTGTCGGCATTCCCATTCCGGAAGAATACGGCGGGGGAGAAATGGACTGGGTTTCCATGATGATCGCCATTGAGGAGATCAGCCGGGGAGATGCCTCCCTGGGCGTCTCTCTTTTGGACTCCGTGACTCTTCCCATGAATCTCATCAACGCCTTTGGAACGAAGGAACAGAAGGAGAAATGGCTGACCCCATTGGCCACAGGAGAGAATATCGGGGCTTTCGGCTTGACCGAAGCCCAGGCCGGATCCGATGCAAACGCCATTCAGACAAAAGCTGTTCCGGACGGGGAGGAATGGGTGATCAATGGGACGAAACAGTTTATCACCAATGCCGGATTAAAACACAACAGCCTGGTGATCATCGCCGCCGTGACTGGGGAAGGATCGGGAACGAGAAGGAGGATCTCCAATATCATCGTTCCCACCGGTGTGGGGGGGTATAATTTCGGAGAAAAGTATAAGAAGATTGGGTGGAAGGCATCCGAAACCAGGGAGCTGATCTTTGACGACTGCCGGGTCCCCAAGGAGAACATCCTTGGCAATCCAGAAAAGGGATATAATCAATTTATGATGGCCCTTCAGACCAGTCGCATCGGCTTCGGCGCCCATTCCGTGGGCCTGGCTCAGGCCATCTTCGACGTCTCGCTGTCTTACGCCAAGGAGAGGGAGCAATTTGGCAAAACGATCAGTAAATTTCAGGCCATACAGTTTAAGCTGGCCGATATGATCATGGAGATCGAGCTGGCCAGATTGATGGTCTACAAGGCGGCCTGGCAGAAAGATCAGAAGGAGAACTATTTTGCCGCTTCAACCTATGCCAAGACCTTTGCCTCCGAGGCGGCCAAACGATGTGCGGACAAAGGGGTCCAGATCCACGGCGGATATGGATTGATGGATGAATATCCCATCTCCCGTTACTGGCGCGAAGTAAAATTTGACGAGATTCTGGATGGGACCTCGGAGATTCAAAGACTCAACATTGCCCAGAAGGTTCTGAAACTCTAAAGGGTTGATGAAAAATGCCCATCTGCGGCGTTGCCCTCATCCTTCGTCATTGCGGCGTACAGCCAAGTACGTCTCACTCCTCAGGGTTTCGGGCGCCTTGCATCTGGCCATTTTTGATCAACCCTAAAATTATCTTCTAAATCACTCTTTCGTATTTCTTTCCACGAAGGCATAGGCGCTGTGGTTATGGATCGATTCGAAGTTTTCCGATTCCACCGTAAACCAGATGATGTTCCTATCCTTCTTTAACTGCCTGGCGATCTCCCGAACCACATCTTCGACAAACATCGGCTTCTCATAAGCCTTTTCAGTGACAAATTTTTCATCCGG
>Ga0208733_100425_pt1 | contig 18831 bp, 16 predicted proteins | sample SubbioR11Jul_8B1_FD_184816 | JGI IMG/M metagenome (GOLD analysis project Ga0208733, IMG submission 184816) | Serpentinite rock and fluid subsurface biosphere microbial communities from McLaughlin Reserve, California, USA - CR11Jul_8B1 (SPAdes) | ecosystem: Environmental > Terrestrial > Deep... | reverse complement strand
TTCAGAAACAGGCCCCGCTGAGTTCCGAAGAATACCAATATATTCAGGAGCACCCACTGATCGGAGTGAAGATTGTGGAGGGGGTGGAATTTTTTAAGGATAAGATTCCGATGATCCGTCACCACCATGAACATTATGATGGCAGCGGTTATCCGGACGGACTGGCAGGCGAGGCCATTCCCATAGAAGCTAGGATCATCAGCCTTCCTGATGCGTTTGATGCCATGACGAGTTCAAGACCCCATCGAGGGGTGATGTCCCTTCAGGATGTTCTTGCGGAACTGGAGAAGTTCAAAGGCAGACAGTTCGACCCGAAGGCGCTTGAGATTTTCGTGCGGGAGAAGATTTATAAGTTGTAACTGCGAGATAAATACATGGAATAATGGAAGATTGGAATACTGGAAAGTTGGGTACATATTCCAGTTCGTTAAAGCAATAAAATTTTTGCCAGTATTCCATTATTCCAACATTCCATGCAAACCGGAAGGTACGGGCACTAATGAGTTTTAGAAATTCCCGGTAGGTATAGCGTAAAGATTATGCCGGCCAATCTCACCCCCCAGTATTTAGAAGCAGAGGCCAAGTTCAAGCAGGCCAAATCCGTTCCCGAAAAGATCAAGGCGCTTGAGGCGATGATGGCCGTCATCCCGAAGCATAAAGGGACGGAGAGGCTCCGGGGGCAACTGAAGTCCCGGATGGCCAAGTTGAAAGAGGAGCTTCAAAAAAGACCTGCGGTCAGCAGGGCAGAGCAGGCCTATAATGTCAAAAAAGAAGGTGCGGCCCAGGTGGTGCTTCTGGGCCTTCCCAATGCGGGAAAGTCTAACCTCTTCACCCACCTCACCCATGCTCCTTCTGAGGTCGCGGATTACCCTTTTACCACACAGAACCCCATTCCGGGAATGATGAAGTTTGAGAACCTCCAGATTCAACTGGTGGATACACCGCCCATCCAGATGGACCGGATCGAGCCCGGATTTCCCAATCTCATAAGGAATGCCGATGGACTTCTCATTGTCCTGGACCTGACGGATGATCCTGTCTTTCAGATGGAGGTCCTTCTTGAAGAGTTGAACCGGATGAAGATAAGGATAGGAGATGGAGATCCAGCCTGTCCCCTGGAGCAAGGGTGGGTTTTTAAAAGGGCGTTTCTTCTCGGAAACAAGGCTGATCTCAAGAATGCGATGGATGGACTCCGGGCGCTCGAGAGCCGTTTCAAGGATGAATGGATGGTCCTGCCGGTCTCTGCAAGGGAGGAGATGAATTTCGAAGAGGTGAGGAAAGAAGTTTTCTGCCGACTCGATATCCTCCGGGTCTATACCAAAATTCCAGGGAAAGAGCCAGACCTGACAGAGCCTGTGATTCTGAGGAGGGGAAGCACGATCGAAGATGTGGCCCTTTCGGTTCATAAGGATTTCGCCGCCAAACTGAGGTATGCCCGGGTCTGGGGATCGGGGAAATTTGACGGCCAGATGGTGAAGCGCGACTACCGGGTGAGCGAAGGCGATGTGATTGAACTGCATCTTTAACGATGGACAATGAACAATAAACAATGAACCACCTTCTCTCCCTCTCCCTTGATGGGAGAGGGGCGGGGTGAGGGTGAATAGACGAGAGACAATAAACGATAGATAAAAATGGCGTCCTTGACGAGAAGAAATTTTTTTCGGTGGATTTTAGGATTATCATTCCTTCCCGTTTTCCCTTTCTGTGTTCGGGAAACAGGAGCGAATCCCTATTCGGCATCGAGAGGGGAGAGAAGGTCCATTGCCGAATTCTTTAAAGGGGAAGGACTCTCTTACGAGGTCGGGTTCTGGCTTTTTAAAAGAGCGGCCCTGGGTAAATTGGGCTTTAAAGAGATGGAGAAGAAAGGCCGCTACATGGCCATCCTTCAGGCGGAAACATTGGGCGTTCTGGGATTCGTTGTCCGTTATCGGGTGGACACCTACCGGTCTGTAATGGAAGAGATCGAAGGCGGGAGGCGTCTCAGAGCCCTGTCTTTCGAAGAAGATGTGAAGATCGGGGAGAGACTGAGACGAAAAACCCATCTTTTCGATTATCAGAAGATGAGATGGATTCAAACGAGACTGAAAAAGGACGGAACCATAGTAAAGACGGAAGAGGAGATCCCTTCCGGGAAAACCTACGACGATTTCCTGACCGCCTCTTACAATTTCCGGTATGGCGTTTATGGAGAAATAGAGAGGGGCAAGAGATATTCCGTCGCCACCTTTCCAAGAAAGGGTTCGAGCGCTTATGAGGTGAGCGTCGTATCCAGGGAGGAAGAGGAAAGGAGAAGGAGATCGGATAAATCGAAAGACGGGAAAGAGTACTATCTTAAACTTGCATTAGATCCTGAAATCACCCGTTCAAAAGAAGGTCTGATTGAAGGATGGTTATCAAAAGAACTCTACCCCACCGAGGGAACAATCCGGGATGTCGTCCTGTTTGGGGATGTCACGGGAAGGTTGATTAATAAAGTTCGGGTTAAATGAGAGTGACCTAAAGTGACTAAAGCGCCTAAAATGCCTGAAGTTTAAAATCTTTTCTCACTTTAGTTCACTTCAAACTTTAGATCACTTTAGTCACTTTTACCTTCGCAGTATGGACACTCATTCAGAATATTTCAGGCTGAGGCGGAAGGATATCGCCTATTTCAAGTTTATCATCGAATCGCACGAGGGGATGGCTGTGGTGAGAACGAAAGACCCTCGTGAAGCGATCGTGGAATTGATGATTGCGCCGGGCTGGGAAAAGGATGTGGAGGAGGTTTTGGATGGGCTTCGGAAAGAGATATGGATTGAATCCTTACCCGTATATCCTTAGCCGTTTGTTTTTGTGTAAGCGCCACATTCCAGGCAAATTTTCACCAAAAGTATTGAGATTCCCCCAGTATATCCCCTCCCCCTTTCGACGGGGGAGGGTGGGGGTGGGGGTGGATAAAAAAGATTCTTCCCCCTTTGGAAATTGTTTGGGATTTGGGATTTGTAATTTGGAATTTGAAATTAATCAACCAGACGAGGGGGGAGCAGAATGAATATTGATCTTCCGATTCAAAAAATATTAAGCGAAGCTTTGAAAGAGGGTGGGGAGTTTGCGGATCTCCTCTTTGAGCAGACTTATTCGGTTGTGGTCGTCTGTGAAGAGGATCGCATCGAAAAGATGATTTCAGGTCAGGATATCGGAGTGGGGCTTCGGGTCCTCTTCGACGGAAGAACCTTTTACAGTTTTACCAACCGGCTGGAAGAAGGGGGACTTCTTGATTTGGCCAGGGTAGTCAGCCGCGCAGTTAAAGAAGACCGTGGAGAAAGGATCTTCAATCTCCTCCATCAGGGGAAGACTACTCCCTCCGCCCCTTCGGTTCATTCTCCCCTTGCGCCGATTGAGAAACATCCCCGGGGGATTCCGGTCGGAGAGAAGGTTTCAATGGTGAATCGGGCCAATGAGATTGCACGGAAACTCGATTCCCGGGTCCGCCAGGTTAAGGTCCTCTACCGGGATGTGAGCCAATCTCTTTCCATTGCCAATTCGGAAGGTTTATGGATAGAGGGGGAGAGAGTGTGGACGGTCTTTTCCGTTCAAGTTGTCGCCTCTCAAGAGGAGATCATCCAGACCGGATACGAACCGATAGGAGGAACGATGGGCTTTGAGATCTTCGACCTCTGTCCCCCGGAGAGAGCGGCTGAGATAGCGGCAAAGAGATCACTCCTCATGCTATCGGCAAGGAAGGCTCCCATGGGGAGAATGGCGGTTGTCCTGTCGAGCGATGCAGGAGGGACGATGATCCATGAAGCCATTGGACACGGACTGGAGGCAGACCTTGCCCAACAGGGCCTCTCCGTCTATTCGGGAAAGATCGGAGAGAAGGTGGCCTCCTCCCTGATCACGGTCGTGGATGACCCCACCCTTCCGCAAAAGAGGGGCGCCTATGCGTTTGATGATGAAGGTGTCGTCTCGCAAAGAACCACCTTGGTGGAGGAAGGGATTTTGAAAAGGTATCTTTACGATCGTCTTACTGCCTTCAAAGACGGTGTTTCGTCAACCGGAAACGGAAGGAGGGAATCCTATCATCACAAACCCATTCCCAGGATGAGCAACACGCTCATCCTTCCGGGGATCACGAAGCCCGAAGAGATCATCCGCTCCGTTGAGAAGGGTCTATTCGTGAAGAAGATGGGCGGCGGACAGGTCAATACGGTCAATGGAGATTTTGTCTTTGAGGTGAGCGAGGGATACCTGATCGAAAAAGGGAGCATCGGAGAACCGGTCCGTGGAGCCATTCTGATCGGCAACGGGCCTCAGGTTCTGAAAGAGATCGACATGGTGGGCGATGATCTTGGTTTTGGAATCGGGACCTGTGGAAAGGATGGCCAGGGAGCTCCGGTGGCCGACGCACAACCAACGCTGAGGGTTCCAGAAATCGTCGTCGGAGGACAGGAGGAGGCCCCTTAAATAAGATGGGGAGATAGGAAGGCGGGGAGAACAAATGCGGATTGCGTCTGCCCGCCGCAGGCTTCTGGAGGCGGGGCTTCTCGCAGGCAGGCATCAAAGGGGGAGGAGATTATAGGGGGGAATCTCAAACATTTTATTTGACACACTTTCCTGCATAGGATATTAAATAGGCGATTAAAAATGAACGGGGGATTGAGTGTGCTAAAGCCAGTCGTTGCCATCTCGCTTTACGAGAAGCCTTTGGAATCAGTCCGGAGGGCAGTCGATTTATCTCGAGGCCTGGACCACTTACCCCTTGTGGCAGGTTCAAGGAGGTTTAAACATGTTTGATCTTTCCAAGTTTTCTTTAAAAGGCAAAACAGCGATTGTGACCGGTGCGAGTCGCGGTATCGGCAAGGCTATTGCACTGGGCTTTGCTAAGGCAGGCGCAAAGGTTGCCGTGACCAGCCGCAAAATTAACGACCTCGAAGCTAATGCTTCAGAGATTAAGGCCTTTGGAGGCGAGGCATTCCCTGTCCAAGCCCATCTGGGGAGGATGGAAGAGATAAACAGGATGGTCAACACCGTGACGGACAAGTTCGGCAGGATCGATATATTAGTCAATAATGCGGGCACCAATCCTGGCATGGGCACCGTACTTAATGCCGACGAGCGTCTCTGGGAAACCATCATGAACCTGAACCTGAAGGGGTTCTATTTCACCAGTCAGGCGGTTGCCAAGGTCATGAAGAAGCAAGGCGGCGGCAAAATCATAAATATCGCTTCCATCGATGGCATCAAGCCTGAACATGGAGTAAGCATCTATAATATTTCCAAGGCAGGTGTCCGAATGATAACCAATGCCTTCGCTGTAGAATTGGCCACCTTTAATATTCGTGTAAATACGATTTCTCCCGGACCGATCAGCACCAAGTTGCTTGATTCCCACTGGTTTCACCTTACACCGGAAGAGTTCAAAAAACAAAAAGAAGAATTGGCCAAAATGACACCCGTGGGACGCATAGGGGAACCCGATGAAATTGTCGGTGCGGCGATTTACTTGGCTTCCGATGCCTCCAGCTATACTACGGGCGCTGAGATTGTGATCGATGGGGGAACTTTACTATTCGCACTATTGCAAGCACCTATACCCCCAGAAGAATAGGGGAGAGAAGAAAATTATGGCCCAAATATTAAGGACTCATTTTCCCAAGGGGGTAATCACTTTAACAATAGAAAAGGGGCCTCATTAAAGGAGAGCAGACAATGAGCAACGAGATCCTTCTCACTTATTTTCAGAACCATGTCAAAGAGCATCCCGATCAAGTAGCCATCCGACACAAAGATTATGGGATTTGGCACGATGTCACCTGGAGCCAATATGGAGAAAAGGTCAGACAGGTGGCCATGGGGCTCATCAGCCTCGGCCTTAAAAAAGGGGAATGTGTTTCGATCATCAGTGAAAACCGACCGGAATGGGTCTATGCCGATTTTGGAATTATGTCTGCAGGGGGGGTAACGGCAGGCGTTTATGCAACCAATTCGCCGGAACAGTGCGGCTACATTGTCCAGAACTCCGGATCGAGATTCTATTTCGCAGAAAATGAGGAGCAATTTGACAAGACCCTCAAATTCAGGAAGGACACTCCTTGCCTTGAAAAGGTCATCGTCATGGAGATGGAGGGGTTGAAACGTTTTAAAGATCCCTTGTTGATGAGTTTCGATGATTTGCTGAGGATGGGGAAAGAGTATGATGAGAATCATCCCGGTCTATTTGAGCAGCGATTGAGAGAAGTGAAGCCTGATGACTTAGCGGTCCTCATCTATACCTCCGGCACAACAGGCCCTCCCAAAGGAGCCATGCTCACTCACAGCAACCTCCTCTATATGAGCGAGGCGATGGAAGAAGCCAATCCAATTCGTGATGGGGATGAGACCCTTTCTTACCTCCCTCTCTGCCACATCTTCGAACAACTCTTCACCGTGATGATCAATGTCCGTTTTAGGACAGTATGCAATTTCATCGAGAGTCCCGATACGGTCATGGATAACATGAAAGAAGTTTCACCCACCGTCACCTGTGGGGTGCCCCGGATCTGGGAAAAATATGCCTCCGGCATCATGATTCGAATGTCCGATGCCACCTGGCTTAAACGGATGATCTTCAAAGCCTCCATGGGAATCGGAATGAAATATGCCGGCCTGAAACTGAACTTTAAACCCATCCCCTTATACCTGAAGGCGGCTTATTTAGCCGCTTATGCAGCTGTTTTCCGAAAGCTGAAGGAACGATTGGGATTTGATCGTGTGAGGGTTGCCTACTCCGGAGCCGCTCCCATCTCACCCGATGTCCTGAAGTTCTTCAATGCCATTGGCCTTCCGCTCGTGGAAGGATATGGCCAGACCGAAGGAACGGGGGTCACGACTGTTAGCCGGAAAGGTCGGCTCAAAATAGGGAAGGTCGGACAACCCCTGTCCGGCCTGGAGGTGAAGATCGCAGAGGATGGAGAGATTCTCGTAAAAGGCCCGGGCATCTTTAAAGGTTATTTTAAAAACCCGGAGGCAACCGCAGAGACGCTTAAAAATGGGTGGCTTCACTCCGGAGATGTGGGAGAGCTGGATGCGGATGGGTTTTTAAAGATCACCGACCGGAAGAAAGACCTGATCATTACCGCGGGGGGAAAGAATATCGCTCCCCAGAATATTGAGAATCAATTGAAGTTCAGCCCTTATATCAATGATGCCGTGGTGATCGGAGATCGCAAGAAGTATCTGGTGGCGCTCATCGCCATCGATGAAGAGAATGTGATCAAGTATGCCCAGAATCACAAGATCCAATTTGGAACCTATGGAAGCCTGACCCAGGCTCCGGAGATCAAGCAATTGATTCAGATGGAAGTGGACCGGGTCAATAAGTCCCTTGCCCAGGTGGAACAGGTCAAGAAATTTGCGATCATTCCCAAAAAGCTCTATGAGGAGGATGGGGAGGTGACCCCCACGATGAAGGTGAAGCGGAAATCGATCAACGAGGCTTATAAGGATATTATCGAGAAGATGTATAAGGGAGGAGAGTAGATAAAGCGCCAAATTCCAAGCACCAAACATCAAATAAATTCCAATATTCAAAATTCCAAACAAAAAATGTTTTGGGCATTGGAAATTGGGATTTGAAGTTTATTTGGGATTTGTGATTTGGAATTTGGAATTTAAGTAATTACCGCCATCTTTTCTTTCTTTTCCACCTCTGGTATCCTTTGGCCGATTCCTCGGATCGGATGCCCAGGTAGAATTCTTTGACATCTTCGTCTTGTAAAAGGATATGAGGGGCATTGGCCGCCACGATCCTTCCGCTCTCCAGCACAAAGGCATAATCCGAAATCTTGAGCGCCATCTTCGCATTCTGTTCTACGAGGAGGATCGTTGTCCCTTCCCCGTTGATCGTCTTGACGATCCCGAAGATCTCCTTGACGAGAATGGGGGAGAGCCCAAGAGAGGGTTCGTCCAGCATCAATAATTTGGGCCGGGTCATCAGCGCCCTGCCGATGGCCAGCATCTGCTGTTCCCCGCCGCTCAGGGTGCCGGCCCACTGGTCCTTCCTCTGGGAAAGAATGGGAAAGTGGCTGATCACGCGCTGGTGATCCTCCTTGACCCCCTTCTTATCCCTTCGGGTATAAGCCCCCATCTTTAAATTTTCGTCCACGCTCAATTCCGGAAAGACCTCTCTTCCCTCCGGAACATAGGAGATGCCGAGGTGGACGATATCCTCCGCATCCTTTCCATCGATCCTCTTCCCCATGAATTCAATGGTCCCTTTATCCGGCTGGTCCTCTAGGAGTCCCATGATCGTTTTGAGGATGGTCGTCTTTCCGGCGCCATTGGCTCCAAGGATGGAGATGATCTGTCTCTCCAGAACTTCGAGGGAGACTCCCCTGATCGCCATAATCAAACCATAGAGCGTCTCTATATTTTTAACCTTAAGCAATGCTTCTCACCTCTCATACCCCCTCTCCCTTGACGGGAGAGGGCAGGGGTGAGGGTGCATAGAAGTTTTTCCCCCTCACCTGAATCCTCTCCCCAAGGGGAGAGGAGAATCTATTTTTCCTCCTCGCCTAGATAAGCTTTTAAGACTTCAGGATGTCTCTGAATCTCCTCCGGCAGCCCTTCCGCTATTTTTTCTCCAAAATTGAGAGCCAGGATGCGATCCGAAACATCCATGATCAGATTCATGTCGTGTTCCACGAGAAGGACGGTGATCCCGAGATCGTCCCGGATATCCTGAATGGAGAATATCATATCTTTTTTTTCTTCGAGATTCATTCCCGCTGAAGGTTCATCGAGGAGAATAAGCTCAGGCTCTAAGGCGAGAGCGCGGCCCAGCTCCACCAGTTTGCGGGTTCCATAAGGAAGGTTGACGACAAACTGATTTCTTGCGGTCTGCAATTCGAGAAAGTCGATCACCTCCTCGACCTTTCCTCTATGCTCGATCTCTTCTTTTGCGGCTTTGGAGTTTTTATAGATGAAGGTCGCGCCTCTCCAGACTCCGGTTTTCATGTGGAGGTGTCGCCCCAGCATCAGGTTATCCATTGTGGACATATGGGAAAAGAGCTCGATGTTCTGAAAGGTCCTGGCGATCCCTTTTCCGGCAACCTGATGAGGTTTGAGATGGGTGATCTCCTCCCCTTTGAAGGAGATCTTTCCGGAATTGGGCGGATAGATTCCGCTGATGCAATTGAAGATGGTGGTTTTCCCCGCCCCATTGGGTCCGATGATCGAAAAGATGGCGCCTTTTTCGACCTCAAAGCTCACATTGTTGACGGCTTTGATGCCGCCAAAAGCGATGGTCAGATTTTCGATTTTGAGGATGCTCATATTATTTATCTTTCCCTCTCCCTTGATGGGGGAGGGTGTGGGTGGGGGTGAACGCATGGTTGTTACCCCCCACCTTAATCCTCCCCCTCAAGGGGGGAGGAAATATTTATATATTGCTCATTGTTAATTGCTAATTTTGCAATTTGCAATGATTATTATTTCGTAATCCTGATCCAGTCCGTAAGTCTCTCGATGTTTCCATCGGGTCTGACTTTGCCGTAGAATACATGTTTGCCGCCCTGCCTGTCCTTCAGGCCGGCGTAGGTGACGGGCAGGCCGATCCCCTGGAAATCTTTCATGGTCTCCATGGCTTTCACCCAGCTCTCGGTTGTCAAATTTCTTCCAGCCCTTCTCACGCCTTCGACAAAGGGCTCGGCAAAGGCGATCCCCGCAAAGTAAAAGACACCCCATCGCTCCTGAGGCGCCAATTTCTTATGCCAATCCCTGTATTTCACCATGAGGGGATTGTTCGAATCGGGCAGTTCGGAAAAAAAGGAGTTGATCATGCCGGCCCATAACCCTCTTGTAATGCCCATCATCAGGGCGGAGTCGGAAAGCGTGTTGCTGGTTGCCCACTGCGGTTTATATCCGATCTTTGCGGTTTCGCCTAAGAGCAAGGCGGCATGGGTGGGCATGGCCCACATGATCACCGCTTCGGCTCCGGAATCCTTCAGTTTGAGCGCATGGGTGCTCAAATCACGGTCTGTCACCTCGGCCGAAATATTGGCAACCAGTTTAAGGCCTTTCTTTAAGAGATACCGGTTCACGCCCATCAGCCCCTGTTTTCCATAGTCGTCGTTCTGATAGAACATGGCAATCTTTTTGTAGCCCAGTTTTTCATGAAGATAACTCGTCAGGTTAAAGGCTTCATCATCGTAAAGGGGGTACATGGCAAAGAGGTATTTTTGAATAGGATGAATCCACTCATAAACTCCGGTAACCGGACTGAACCAGGGAACCTTGTTTTCCATCAAATAGTCTCGAGCCGTCATGCCTGTCGCAACGCCTACCCCCCCTACAACAGCGAAGACACCGATCTGCTCGACAAACTCCTTGGCAATGGCTTTTGTCTTGGCGGGCATGTAGGAGTCGTCGCGAAGGAAATATTTAAACTTCCTTCCGTGAATGCCTCCTTCTTCATTGATGATTTTGAACAATAGATCCGATCCCCGGGCGACAGCTCCCCAGGGAGCCGCAGGGCCGGTCTGCGGTCCCCACTGGCCCACGAGGATTTCCGTGTCCGTCACTCCACGAACTGCCTGGGCGGATGCCGGAGCAGAGATAAAAAATGTAAAAACCAACAGACCAACAAAAATCAAATTCTTTTTCACCATTTTGTTTTCCTCCTTTCTTAGGTTTATTCCTTGTACCCCTCACCCAACCCCCCCTGAGGGGAGAGGGCAAGGGTGAGGGGGAAACTCACACCTTCTTCACATAATGTTTTGCGAGAAGTCCGCTCGGCTTGATGCAAAGCATCAATACAATGATAGCAAAAGCGACGACCGATTTGAAGGAAAGTGAAATGTATCCGCCGAAAAGATTTTCAATCACTCCTAATAGGGCTCCTCCGAGCGCCGCACCCGGCAGGCTTGTCATTCCTCCAAGAACCCCTGATGCAAAGCCTTTCAAGAGGGGATCCATCATCATGGGCGGATCGAGCACACCCATGGCCGCAATGAGCATTCCGGCCACTGCCCCCACCATGGAACTGATCGCCCAGGTGAAGGAGAATATCCACTTTGTCCGAATACCCATGACGCGGGCCGCCAACTGGTTCTGCTGGGTGGCTCTCATGGCAATGCCCAATTTCGTATAGCGAAAAAAGAGAAAGAGAATCAACATCAGGACCAGGGAGACAATAAGCGTCCAGAAATTGATCTTGCTGATGATTAGACCATAAAAATTGTAGGCCTCTATATTGGAAACCGGAAAGGGGAGAGCCCTTTGATCCGGCCCCCATTTCCAGCCCACAAATCCCATCAGGACCATTTGAAAGCCGAGGGTGATGATGATCAAACCCAGGACGGTTGGATCCTTCGCCTGCCTCAAAAAGGCGATCTCAAAGAAGATCGCGAGCAGAATGGCAAACAAAAAGGTGAAGGCCAGCGTATAGGGAAAGGAGACCTGGTGCGTTTCGAGAAGGGTAAAGGCGACGAAGGTGCTGATCATGGCCATCTCACCCTGAGCGAAATTAAGGACTTCGGAGGTCTTGTAAATGATGACCATAGAAATGGCTATCAGGGCATAACAGGCTCCCACCGCCAAACCACTCACAATCAGTTGACCAAACATCTTTTCTCCAAATGCGGATTTCGGATTGCGGATTTCGGAATTCAATCCGCATTCCGCATTCATCATTCCGAAATTAGAAGGGCCATGTCTTCCAGTATCGCTTACATCGGATCCAGAATCCGAATATCCCCAGGGGCTCGAAGAGGACGATCAGGATCAAGATCAGCCCATAGACGATGACGGCAATATTTGAAATCCCCGCTACGCTCATGTATTTCTGTGAAAAAGTGACGAGCGCCGGTCCGATCAACGAGATGTCCTGGATTGCCTGAAGTTTGATGTCGAGATAGGTCATCAGGGCGGCTCCGCAGATGGAGCCCATGACTGAACCCAATCCTCCTACGACCACCATGGCGAGAAAAGTGATCGACATGATGAGGTGAAAACTTTCGGGATTGATGAAACCGAGAATAAAAGCGTAAAGCCCCCCTGCGACCCCTGTATAAAAGGCGCTCACTGCAAAGGCGAGGGTCTTATAGTAGGTGAGATTGACTCCCATGGCCTCTGCCGCGATATCGCTATCCCGGATGGCGATGAAGGCACGGCCCACCCTCGTCTTGATTAACTTCACCGCTCCGATCACCATGATCACAGCGATGATCATAATCATATAATAGAAATGAATATCCTTCATCGGAGTTCCGAACAGATAGAGTTTGGGAGCCTGAAGGCCCATCCTTCCTCCGAAGAATTCCAAATGTTTAATCGTGGTAGTGACGGCCATGCCGAAGCCGAGGGTGGCGATGGCGAGGTAAGGTCCTTTGAGCCGGAGAGCAGGAAGTCCGAGTAGGAACCCGAAGATGGATGAGATGAATCCTCCGAGCGGAAGGGCCAGATAGAAGGGGAGACCTATTTTCAGAATAAAAATGACGGTAGTAAAGGCGCCTATGGCAAAAAATCCGGCATGACCCATGGATATCTGGCCTGTAAATCCGACGAGGATGTTCAGGCCGATGGCAACAATGGCATGGACCGTGATGAGGTTCACGGTATAGACGGATAATCCTAAGAGGTGATATTTCATGACGAGCCAGGGCAGGATGGCGAGAAAGACGAGAAAGAGGATAGACCAGACAAGGATGGTGTTACTTTTAAAAAGTTCAATATCTTCGTAATAATTTCGCTTTATGTCCATAGAGACTTGCCTGAGACTGCGTTTATGTGGAAGGTTGATGGGAACCCTTCGACTGGCTCAATGGCTCATTCATAACGGCGATATGTATTATATTCGCCAAATCTTTCTTGTCAATCTTTTTTTTGAGATTTTTGAAAACCACTAAAAATCTCTGATTACACCGATTTAAAAAGAGGATTGCAGAGATTTCTGGGTTTTTCAGAAATCTCGATAAAATCGATTGAATCGCCCCCCTGGGTCTGTTAGAATTTGGGCGTTCACCCCGTTAGAAATAACCCGCTGCGCCAGCGCTTGCCTGCCGCGACGGTGCGTGAGCACGGCGGGCGCGGCGAGCGTCTTGCTCGGGCTCCGCCCCAGCCTCCGGCTCGTAAGAGCCTACGGCTCGGAGAGAGGGGCTTCTGCCCCGGAGGGTTTCGAGTTGCAACGACTTGAATTTCTAACGGGGTAAAATATAAAATATTGTAATGGGTATTACAAGCACGTTTCAAAAGGAGACCCATCTTGAGGATATTTGATCTTTTTAAAGGAGGGGGGCAGGGAAGAGGGGGGAGAACTGAGCCTCCGGTGAATAAAGAGGAAAGGTCTTATGACCAGCTCATCGATGAGCTCATGGCATGGAATATTGAACACACTGATATTCTCGGGATATTGCGAAAGGAGATTGATGAAGAAAGGTTATTGAAGTGGTCTGATGCTCTGGAGAAAGGGATCAGAAAGAATGTTGATTCAAAGTTCGGCAAGAGGGAGGACAATCCCTTTTTCCCTGTTTGTCTTGACCTTTATCAATGCGTTAGAGGCCTGAGAATAAAGTTGTTAGGAAACCCCGCGATGAAGAATGTAAAACCCCTGGAGAGATCGGACTCCCTTGTCGTTTGCATTATCTGTGGGATTCGGGCTTTACAGAAGGAGAAAGGGGCGAAACGGCCGATTGACACCCTTCAATGGATGATGCTGGAAAGATATCTCGGGTAAAATTTTCTTTTGAATCATTATTGACTTTTAAAGATAATCTAATAAAATAGAAAAATCAGGGCGCTTAGTTCAGGGGGAGAACGCCTGCTTCACACGCAGGAAGTCACTGGTTCAAATCCAGTAGCGCCCACCATTTTCGGTAAAAACAAAAAGAGGACAGGCTACTTTTTAAAAGGTTGCCTGTCCCTTTTTTTAGTATCCTGCCTAAATGATGGAGAGAAAATGAACTGCGGGAGTGAGAATAATGTCTTTTGAGGTGTAAACGTTATTAAACCCTTCTGGCTTACGCACACACTGCACCGCATACCTCGGTTTGAGCCGGTCAACAAAATATCGAAGGTTCGGGTCCACATTTCTCGCTGTCAACTTGGCTTCCACCAAAGCATAGGGTTTCTGGCGATCCGTAATCAGGAAATCGACCTCCCTCTTTTCCCTGTCCCGAACATAATAAAGGGCGAAATCGCCGAACCCCCAATCCGTCCAGGCATCACAGAGTTTATACAAATGAAGAGCAACCAGGTTTTCAAATCTTGCTCCGGGGTCCTCAATGGTTGAAAAGTCGAACAGGTAGACTTTCTCTTCCCTGCGAAGTGTTCGGGCCAGTCGTCCAGCGTAGGGGCGAATTTTAAAGATGAAATAGAGACGCTCAAGAGCTTCCATCCAGCCCTGAACGGTCATGAAATTAACCCCCAGATCTTCTCTAAGGGCATTGATAGATAAAGGCGAACCGACCCGTTCCGGGAGAAGCATGGCTAACGTTTCGATAAGGCCAATCTCACGAATTCGGGTAAGGTCCCTCAAATCTTCTCGAATGACTAAGGTCTGATGAGAGCGACGCCATCGCCGAAGACGGGATTCATTCCCGGAAAAGAGAGGTTCGGGAAATCCTGTCAAAGTCTCCAGATCCCGAAGGCCTTCGCCGGCCCCAGCAGGGACTTGTCCGTCTTTGAGATTCTGCCAAAACTTTTCCGGGGGGAGAATCGTATTCCGGTCTTCCCGAAGCATTTCTCCCAGGGTGAACGGGTGTAGATGGTAAAGATGATACCTTCCCAGCAAGGAATCGCCTCCCCGCTGATAGAGATCGAGCCGCCCACTACCAGTAATCAGTATTTCGATATCTTTCCTCGTTGCATCATAGAGGCCCTTTAAAAATCGCTTCCACCTGGGGTACTTGTGAATTTCGTCCAGGCTGATGCGACACTTTCGCCGTGGAGGCAAAGCCGCGGTCCTTTTCCAAAAATCTTCAGGATTTTTGATAATGGCTTTTCGATGACTTTCAATGTCCCAATTAAAATAGAACGCCTCCATCCGAACCTCAGAAAGGAGATGTTTGGCCAAGGTTGTTTTACCCACCTGCCTGGGACCGGCAATGAAGGCCATTGGGGTCTCTTCAGCAAAAAATCGAGTGATTTCAGGAGCCAGATATCGCATAGGCATGATTTTTATATGGCTATAAAATTGTCATGACAATTTTATAGGATTATATAAAGCTGATTTAGACTTGTCAAGGGGTCAATATTTACCCGAAATGAAGGCCCCCGGCCCTGCCTATCGCAGGCGTGAATTCCCGCTATCTCGCCATAAGAGGTTGTGTCATAAACCCCTTTTTGTCACCCTGAACTTGGTTCAGGGTCTCGTAAGTATTTGATTTTATGAGATGCTGAAACAATACTGAAACAAGTTCAGCACAAGGTTCAGCATGACATTTTTTACCATTTCCCCTATTACGACACAGCCTCATAAGGGAGAGGGGGTACGTTCCGGTCAGAACCTTCGATATTTTTAGATTAAATTATTGATACGTTCGACCGCGCCAAACCCCGATTTTTAAATCGGGGCAATGGTTCGACAAGCCTCTCGACAGGCTCAAGGCCCTGAGCCTCTCGGCCCTGAGCTCGAGGCCGAAGGGTTTATCGAAGGGGCTCACCATCCCGAGCAGAGTCGAGGGAAAAGCGCCGCTCAGTATCAACCCTGAGCCCCTCGGCTGTACTCGGGGCCTTGAGCTTGTCGAAAGGCATACTCCGGACGCCTGTCCTGAGCGAAGTCGAAGGGTCAGACAGGGGAGTCGAATGGGTTGATTTCAAATCGTTTCAATAGGGTTCTTGATAAACCAAATTTTCCCTTGCTTTTCGTTGGCAAATGTTATATTTTTATTTTCGGCAATTTTTGAAAGTAGAATGTGGAAGGTGGAATGTGGTTTTTCAGTAACGACTCGCCACTTTCTACTTTCCATCTGCGAGAGTGAAGCGATATGTCCGGACATTCAAAATGGAGCACGATTAAGCGAAAGAAGGGCGCGGCAGATGCCAAGCGAGGGAAGCTCTTCACCAAGATCATCAAGGAGATCATGGTTGCCGCCCGCTTCGGAGGGGGGGATATCAATGCCAATCCGAGGCTCCGAACAGCGGTTCTCGCCGCCAAGGCAGAGAACATGCCCAAAGACAATATCGAAAGGGCGATCAAGAAGGGGACCGGGGAACTGGAAGGGGTCCACTATGAAGATCTGGCCTATGAGGGGTATGGGCCGGGTGGCGTGGCCATGATTTTAGAAGTCCTGACCGATAATAAGAACCGGACCGTGGCAGACGTGCGGCACGTCTTTTCAAAGCATAATGGAAACCTGGGCGAGACCGGTTGTGTCTCCTGGATGTTTGAAAAGAAGGGATTGATCGTCATCGATAAGGGCGGCGTTGACGAGGACCGTCTGATTGAGGTAGCCCTGGATGCAGGCGCTCTCGATGTGAAGGATGCGGGGAAAGAGTTTGAGGTGACTGTTCCTCCTGGCAGCTTCGATGATGTGAAAAAGACCCTTGAAGAGGCAGGCTTTAAATTTAACACTGCTGAAGTGACCATGGTACCGCAATCCACAGTCCATTTGACTGGAAAAGAAGCTGAACAGATGCTTAAACTGATGGAGGGACTTGAGGATTCTGATGATGTCCAGAAGGTTTATGCCAATTTTGATATCACTGACGAAGAGATGGAACGCCTCAGTGCTTAGAAGCCATTTTTTTGTTCTGTTAAAAAAGCCACCGTATCATCACAATAAAGATGGGTGGCTTTTTTAACATCCGGAGAAGATCTTCCCGTGAAAGCGATTGGAATCGATCCTGGTCTGGCCATGACAGGCTTTGGAGTGGTTGAGACTCTTTCCCGTGGAGGGAATGCCTGCGATTGGGGAGCCATTCGGACGGAATCCGATTGTCCCATTTCCCTCCGTCTCAAAATCATTTATGATGGAATAAAAGAGCTGCTCGAAAAATGGAGGCCGGACCTTCTTGCCATGGAGCAGGTCTTTGTGCTCAAACAATTTCCGAAGGCAGCCATTCAGTTGGGAGAGGTGAGAGGAGTGATTTTTCTCGCCGCCCAGGAAAAGGATATTCCCGTGGTCGAGGTGAGGCCCACGGAGGTAAAAAGTGCGTTGACCGGAAGCGGCCGGGCGGATAAGAAACAGATTGAGAGGGCCATCCGGCAATTACTTAAGATTGAGGGATCCCTTGGGTCGAGCCATGCCGGCGATGCCCTCGCTTTAGCCCTGACCGGCCTTTCCCGAAGTAGAAACTTTAGATGGTAAGCTCTGCTTCTTCGAAAAGAAGCAGAGAAACAACAAATTCCAAGCATCAAATTCCAAATGAGCGCCAATGTTCAAAATTCCAATGTGATAAACGAAAAAGTTTTGAATTTGGATATTCGAATTTGGGTATTACTTTAGCGCTTTGCAAAATACTTCATAAAATCCCTCCCCACATCCCTTTGCAAAAGGGAGGAGAAATACTTCCCCCTTTGAAAAAGGGGGATTGAGGGGGATTTGGGGGTTTAAAAAGATGATCCGCTACATCGAAGGAAAATTATTAAAGAAGGAAGAGGATCGGGTGGTTATTCTGGCCAATGGAGTGGGTTATGAGATTCTCCTTCCCGCCATTGTTCGAAAGACCATCCAGCCCAGGAAGGCGGGTGAGGATGGAGAGGTCGTCAAATTCTACATCCATTACCACCAGACGGAGAGGCAGCCTAAACCCACGCTCATCGGATTCAACTACGAGACGGAGAAGGAGTTCTTCGAGAAATTCATCACGGTGGAGGATATCGGTCCACTCACGGCCGTGAAAGCCCTTGTCCAGCCCATCCCCAAGATTGCTAAGGCCATTGAAGAGAGGGATTCAAAGACCCTCGAAAGCTTGAAGGGAGTCGGAAGGAGGACTGCGGATAAGATCATCGCAACGCTTCAGGGAAAGGTGGGGAAATTCGCCCTGATGAGAGAGGATCAGATTCCGATTGAAGTGGAGGTCGTGGACTTTAAGAGACAGGTGGAGGAGGTTTTGGTGAGGGACCTCGGCCACAAAATGGGCGAGGCACAGAAACTGGTCTATGAAGCGATGTTGAGGAATCCGAATATCTCCACACCCGAGGAACTCTTTGAAGAGGTCTACCGGGGCCAAAAAGGGGCCTCATCTTAATCTTCCAGTTGCATAAACGGCCACGGGTAAACCGCTCTTCAAGGCTTCGGACGGCGATTGAGTTGACATGTTAAGGGAATCGGCGGACTTCGAAAAGGTGAACTCCAGCAGGGGTCGGAGACGTATGTGCTGACCGACTTAAAGGTTCGCCCCGAAGCCTTTACGACCGGTTCACCCATGTCCGTATGACTAAATTTTCTGCAATGTTAAGGTTAAAGGAGCAGGAAGATGACTGAAGAGGAGAAAGGGCTGGGTCAAGAGAGGCCGGAAATCGAGGATTACCTCGATCTGAGGCCCAAAAAGCTTTCGGAGTATATCGGGCAGGGACAGGTCGTCGAGACCCTGGAGATTGCGATCGAGGCGGCGAAGAAACGGGGAGAACCTCTCGATCACGTCCTCTTTCATTCCCCTCCGGGACTGGGAAAAACAACCCTTGCCCATATCATTGCCACCGAGATGGGCGTGCAGATCGTGACCTCCTCGGGCCCTGCCCTTGAAAAAGGAGGGGATTTGATCAGCATCCTCACCCACCTTGAGAAGGGGGATGTTCTCTTCATCGATGAGATCCATCGTCTTCCTAAGATCGTGGAGGAGTTTCTCTATCCGGCCATGGAGGATTTCTGTATCGACTTTATTTTTGATAAGGGAGCCCATGCGCGAAGCCACCGGTATCGGCTC
>Ga0208733_100422_pt1 | contig 18889 bp, 25 predicted proteins | sample SubbioR11Jul_8B1_FD_184816 | JGI IMG/M metagenome (GOLD analysis project Ga0208733, IMG submission 184816) | Serpentinite rock and fluid subsurface biosphere microbial communities from McLaughlin Reserve, California, USA - CR11Jul_8B1 (SPAdes) | ecosystem: Environmental > Terrestrial > Deep... | reverse complement strand
ACAGGGGGTATGAAAATCCTTATAATAACAGCAAATTATCCCCTCCCCCTTTGATGGGGGAGGGTGGGGGAGGGGGACCAAATTCCTTTTGTCCACCCCTCTCCGAGCCAGAGGCTCTATGAGCCGGCAGCCCCCTTCATCCTCCTGGGTGGCACGGGCATCTTGCCCGTGTTGACAGGCTGGAAGCCTATTCCAGCAAGGAGGAATGGATTTTATTAGGGAAATTTTATATATTTTGAGTTAGATTTTAATAATGAAATGGCCTGTCCCCTCTATTCCTCAAATGGTTTTTGAAAAGATCGTCACCCACAACGATTTTGACGGAATCGTGAGCGCGGCCCTGTGCGCCCAAGCATTAGATGTGGGAAAGATTCTTTTCACAGGACCCTTGACGATCCTGAGGTCCCAGATCACCATCACCGAAAAGGACGTGGTCTGTGACCTGCCTTACCCCCTTCAGTGCGGGCTCTGGTTTGACCACCATGAGGGAAATCTTCAGGAACTGGAATACCGGAGGATCGATGCCGGATCGATCCCAGGCCGGTTCGATCTGAAACTGAGCTGCAGCAGGGTTGTCTTTGAATATTTCGCCGAAAGGATGGAGTTTCCGCCGCACGTTGCACAGGCTGTTGATGAAGCCGATATCATCGATGGTTTTACTTATTCCTCCATCGAGGACTGGCGGAAAGAGACTCCGGGGAAGATCATTGACCTGACCCTGAAGGTTCACTTTCCATCTGCGGAAGATCAGGCCTCGCATATGAGAAATCTGGTCCGTGAGCTCCGGGACCGCCCAATCGGAGAGGCCTCTCAACTCGATTTTGTTCAGAGGAGGTTGGAACAGTACCGGGAGGAAGAGGGGAGGATGCTTAAGATCATCCGGGATTCGTCCTATTTTATCGAGCAGGATGAAAAGAGAGAGGTTGCCGTCATCGACCTCACTTCTTATCAGCGGAGGCCACTTCTCATCAAAAACCTGGCCCTTCTGGTTTATCCCGATGCGAATGGAGTCTTAGAGGTCTATAACCTGACAGAACGGGGAGTGAAGACCAACCACCTCGGTTTCTCCATGTCTCTCTCCATCGGTGGAAACAGGCAGGATAAGAAGAAGAATATCAGCGAGATCATGCGGACCCTCAATATCGGTGATGGCCATCCCGGCGCAGCCGCCGGACAGGTGCGTTGCAAATCGAAACAGGAAATGCTGAAGAAGAAGAAAGAGGTTGTGAACCAGATTTTTAATCTATGGTCTAACCAATGACATCAACTATTACGCTTTGAGCATAGCACTTAGCCTGTTAGAAATGGGTAGCCGCTCCGGCAAATGCCGGAGCGAAAATCCTTTGCGTATTAATACCCACCTTGATTCCTTTCCTTGTATTTACGCCTCCGTAAAGTTTGCCTGATTGAGAAAGGGATTGCACCCCTTTAATTTTATTGACACTCTTACGTAGATTTAGTAAATTTGGATCGAAACGAAGGCCTTCCATCAGCCTCTTAGCAGGGATGCCGTTTTACGAATGAAGATCGCTGTGGATAAAAGATTATTCTGGTTCTTGAAAGAGGATACTGAACTTGATCTTTCTAATAAGACCCATTTGGATATGTATGTTCAGCAAACCCTTTCAAAAGGAAGAACTTCTGATATTAAGAGGCTCATTCACACCATCAAACCTTTAGATTTTGTTGAGTCTTTTGGACGCATAAAAAACTTTCTTCCTGAAGAGGTAAGGAGGTTTTGGGAGGATTGGGTTGGAGATACTGTCCAGCATCCAGAAAAAGATACTCCACTGCCTTAGCTTTCTGCCGGATAGGGAAGCTTTCTACCTTACGGGTGGGACAGCCCTTTCGGCATTTTTCCTCAAACATCGAAAGAGCCGCGACCTCGACTTTTTCACCCCTGTGGAAAACCTTATCCTGCCCTTCAGCCAGAGACTTGAGGTATCCTTGATCAAAGAGAACTTGAGGGTTCAAAGGTTAAGAGGATTCCATTCATTCGTTGAACTTTCGGTCAATTCGGAAGACGACTCAACAGCAGTTCATTTCGGATTAGACTCTCTTTTCAGGTTCGAACAACCTTCTGACATTGAGGAAATTCCAGGAGTCAGAATTGACAGTCTGATCGACCTCGCCACCAATAAACTTCTGGCTCTCTTTGGAAGAGCGGAGCTGAGAGATTTCATCGATGTCTATTTCATTGTCAAGGAGCGTTATAGCAGAGAAAACCTCATGGACAAATCCGCTCAAAAGGATCCCGGTTTTGATCCATACTGGTTCGGTGTGGCCATGGAAAGGATTGATCGCTTTTCCGATGACTCGCCGGATATGCTTCTTCTTACCCGCCCTTGTTCAATGAAGGGAATTAAGGATTTTTTTCGCCTTTGGAGAAAAGATATTCTGAAGGAGATCACTTCCTAATTTCCCTCTCCCCTGGCGCCTGCCTGCCGGTAGGCAGGGGAGAGGGTGGGGCCAGTCCTGAGCTTGTCGAAGGGGTGAGGGGAAAAATGGAGGTTGTAGCGTCCCCATTAAATGGGGACGGAAAGGCTTTTGTAGCTTCAATCTTCAGGTTGCGCTACAGGTTTTCTTTTTATCCTCCTTTTAGCAAAAGGAGGAGTGAGGGGATTTTAAGAAACTGATCACTGAAATTTGGATCATCTGTGAGAATCCCCTACAGTTAAGAGATGGAAGGACCGGAAAGGGGTTCTTTTGGGATTTATGCAGGGGCAAGGCGGGAGTTCAAGAGCAAAGGGGAAAGGCATGATCTCAATAATGCCACGGACTGTTAAAGAACAGAACGGTCTGAGACCATTTCAAAATTCTACCTTAGACGCCCTTAACTCAGAGGTTCGTATGCTTTTGGTTGAAGCCCCAGTTGGAGCAGGTAAGAGTTATATTATTCGTCGCATTGTTGAAGATGAGCATCTATCTGGTCGCCCTGTGGTCTTGACCTACCCTACAAAAATCCTGATGAGTGCACAAATAAATGCACTGAAAAAGGAACTCAAAAATGTTAAACATTGGCCAGATGAGTCTGAAAAATGTGGGGATATTACGCTGTTTGAATATTCTTCTGACTCCTTGGTACGGTTTCTAAGAACCCAACCTGACATATTGAAGCTGGATAAGAGCGAACTTATTAGTTCAGTCCTAAGAAGTCATCAATTCTCTTCAGCCCGAAATGTCATTGTGACCACACCTGACGTCCTGCATATTATCAAAGAGGGCTGGTATCGCGGTTCGCAGAGACTGGGGTCTTTGCTAAAGAAAGCTATAGTAGTCTTTGATGAATTTCATCTTTATGCAAAATTGAAAAACTTTGTTCCGTTGATCGAATGGTTATTAGAATCCGTAGCCGACAAGATAATCTTTCTCTCTGCTACTCCGACTTCAAATGAAGATTTGCAAGATCTTTGGCAAACACATCCATCAGAGGTTATAGAATTTGGAAGTTCATTGGGGGGAGAAACTGATAGGTTTTTCAATTATCCTTTGCAGTTGCATATTGAAGAATGTAAGTACACGAAGACGAATATCCTGCTGGAACAATTGAGAAAGTATTTGCCAGTACTGCCTAAACCGGTTGCAATAATATTCGATTCTATTTTTAGATTGAGACATTTAAAGCCTATTTTAGAAAAAGAGTTTGGCAGGCAATTGCATATACAGGAATATAGCGGGATGCAAAAAGATCAACTGAAGTTTGATGGAAATAGTATAATTCTTGGGACTGCTTCGGTTGAGGTAGGAGTCGAAATGCCTATTAAGAGCCTTGTAACAGAGGCCGCCTATTGGACTTCGGCTATTCAAAGACTTGGACGTGTTGGTAGATTTATGGATGGGGAGGCTGTTCTATTGACCAAGAAACGCCTTTCGCCTTTCTTAAAGAGCAGGATAACGCTAACCCGAACTGAATTAGAGCAGGATATATTGAGACCAGCCTTAAGAGAGAGCATGGGGTCAATGGTTTCTGGTGAAATGTTTAGAGGAGATAGCTATGCTTTCCTTTTGATAGATAAGGATGATAGACTTATAATGCCTTATTCTGAAAGCATTTTTTCAATGTTTGATATAGAGGAACATTTTGTGACAAATTGGCAAAGAATCAATTACGAAGAAAAAAGTGACCTGCTTAGAAATGATTACAACCTTTCTGTGAGAACTATCGAAGAGATACTTCTGAGGGATAAACTCTTCCCTTTTTGGGGAGTGATAAGTGGAAGTTTGAAGTCCGATTATGAAGAAGTAACTGCAAAATTATCAGACAGCTATTTATCCATTCACCTTAAGGACTCAGGAAAGACCTATTATTTTGACCGTAGAGATAGAGAGATATGAACAAAAAGACAGCCCTAAATATAGAGCAGGTTAAAGAAGTTCTTCGTCCCCAATTTGAATATTTGGCAAAAAGCCGGGGAGAATTGTTATGGCTTCATTCTTTTGCTGCCTGGTCAATATTGTCGAAACTGGCGATCAGAATTCCAAGATTTACAGATCATGAACGGTTACTGCTGGAAATTTCAGCACTGATTCATGATATTGGGAAGATGAGACTAAAGAGTCAAGAAATATTGGCTGGAGAGAAACACGGTACATTAAAGCACACTGCAACGAAAGAAGAAATAAAGGAGTATCTTGAAACATTTATTTCTAAAGGACTTTTGAAGATTGAAGAAAAGGATTTTGACAGAGTATGGGAGTTTGCCTTGCATCATCATATTTCTGAAGATCAGCAAAAAGAGGCACAAACACCTGCATATGGTATCTACTCTGAGGTAGTGCGCTACGCTGATTGGCTATCGTCTATGGAACGTCTTGATATGATGACAATTCGACAGATGCAAAATGGACTTGAAGGTGTCTGTAAATTGACCGTGTTTGGCGTCGGAAGATTCCCTTCGCCAAGTACGTATCACCTCCTACAAGAAGCAACTGAGAAGTACCACGCTCAGGGTTGGGAAATTCTTACAATCCTTGATGATGGAGTGCTATTTGTAGGGGATGTAGCGGTATTTATTCCGGACAAGAAGGCTATAGTCGTAGATTTTGTCAACCAATTGATCAGAAGGTCCTTCGAGGGGGTAACGATTCAGAATAGATATATGCGTTATGAGATACTGTCGGGTAAGGCAAAGGATAATCCATATGGATTCCTGAAATCAAGAGAAAAACTGTATAAAGAAAGACTTGGTGATATAGAATCAGGTCCTGTCTTATTCTTCAGGACATTAATGGACCTATACACGAATTCAGGCAAATTAACCGCCAAGATAAAAGTTCTCTTACCCCTACTTGATATTCTCGCAAAAGCGGGAGGAACTAATGGCATTACGCAAGCCAAAAGGAAATGGAATGAAGGACAGGGAACTCAAAAGGAATGGCCTTCTACAAATGGTTTGATCGTCGATATATTTAACAAGGTAACACTTGGTGATGTGCTGAAAAATGATGATTTTCATAAAAGAAAGTCCTTAAGAGACATGACTCCAGAGGAATTATTTGATGTCCTTTTGTTTATTGCCCAAAAATGGTTTTCTGGCCCTGAAGGGTCAAAATTGGAAAAAAACATTTCAAATATCATTTCTATGGAAGAGGAAATCAATTTTGAAGAGTTTGCAAGAGATGCTTTTGAGAGATATAAAGACTACAAGAAGACAAGAAGACCGACTAATGCTTTGTGTGAACAGTGTGGTTTTCCTGTGCCAGCCATAGCGACGGCTTCATTAAATTTCCCCAAAAGTAGCGGTTTTTCTCAGGTCAATCCACGTCCTGAATCAGATGCTCCGCGCGTTGTGTGCCCTCTCTGTATCTTTGATGTTGCCCAAGAGAGAAAGAATTTGAGTGGGACAAAATCTCAGGTCTATATCAGGGCAGTATCACGTATTCCCGAATTGTGGCAACTTTATGGCGACCTAAGAACTCATATTGACCGCTTACGCCAGTCTTTAACGAATATCAGGGAAATAAAGCAGTTATCGGAGACAGAGTTTTCCGATCTGCCTTTGCCGTCACATTTTATGATACCGATTCAGAGCAAATATAAAGAAACCATTATAGATATCCCATTGCACACCGAACGGGGAACATTATTCCCAATAGAGCGGGTTGATAGTGATGCAAGCCCTAAAAACCTCCGCGCCAAATATCTTGCCTTTTATGCCTTGCTAAACATGCTTGGGTTAGAAGTTCATATGGGACTTGAGGAGCAGGAGGGTCTTTTTGGAGAGAAAGTGTTTGAGAAACAGCAGGCAGACTGGCTGACTTTATATTATGAAGGATTGGTCACCGTCATACTTGCAGGTGCGATCAAAAAGAACAATAAGTATATTTTTGCCCAAGATCTACTGGAGAAAAGCCCATCTGTTGCGCTGTCTAAACTTGAGGAGGAAAGGATGAAGAAAGACATTATCGAAAAGGTAATTGTCTTTCTGATTCGTGCAAATTTAAATATAACTAATACAAAAGGAGGTGAATATACAATGAGAGAAATATTGACTGATGCGGCCTTCTTCGCAGAATGGGTTCCAAAGTTATTTTGGAGTTCAAAAGATTACGAATCGTGGCGAACAGGGGGGTCGAAGTATGTTGTTACCAAACCAGTAGACAGGGTTTTGAATGCTCTGCTTCAGGGCGATGATTTTGAAGAAGCCTTTGCAAAGTTTCTTTCAGGGCTTAAAGAAGATATCAGTGGAGATAAAACGAAAGAAGGCTCAAAAGCGACAGTGGATGTAAAAGACCTTGAGGCTTTCGCAATCAAAGCAAAAAATATTTTTTCTCGTTATGCAGAGCTTAGAAAGACAAATATAACCAAGTTCATTCAGGCTAAGAATGGACTACGTTCGGCCATATACATTGTGAAAAGATATGAAAACTTGAAGGAGGTAATAAAAAATGAGACTGCTTGACCAACCTACATTGCTGTCTACAGGAGTCTATCTGCAGATACCCATGAAGATCACCCTACTGGATGAAGCAATAGTCCGCAGTAACGAACCAGAAGAGGTCCTAACCTTTAAGTATAAGGAATTAGGCAACCGCTTCATCCTACCTTGGCGCAAGATTAAGGGGAAATTGCGTCGCCTCGTTTTGGAGAAGCAGAGAGGATTGCAGATTCATGCCGATTGTGCTTTAAAAGATGATTTGTGTATGCAATGTCCCACGTGTTTTCTTTTTGGTGGAACAGGTGAAACAAGCTCGGCGAGAGTTCCGTATAACATCCTTTCCCGAGTTTACGGAGAGACTTTTATATCGACCGACAAGGTTAAAGATATTACACCATATACCGCAAACGCCGTGCGAGAACAAGATTTGACAACAGGCCAGGCCCTTTTGAGCATTCTCACCGTTCCAAAGGAGACCATTTTTTGTGGAGTAGTAACGTTGAAAGACCCAACTCCCGAAACAGTATCCATCATAGTTGACAATATTGGAAGATTATCTCGCATCGGCGCCAGAAGTGTTGAGTGGGGAAGGGTGCAAACAAGGATTGAAGGATACTATCTTTCGGACAGGGAGACATTGAGTGCATATTTGGTACTTTCAAACGGAGCACAACCTGGGTTAACAGGGCTGCCTGCTGATCAAACAATTCCGACAGTCGATGATGCATACAGGACCTTAGACGGTCAAGTAAAAACTTTAATCAATTCACTTACTGGAGGAAATTGATGGAGTTATATTCATATATCATTAAACTATTTGATCCTCTTTTTTTTGCGAGGGAAGGTATAAGTGGTGCATTTTCACCACCCTATCTTCATGCGACTGCTCTTAATCATGCGTTGGCATGGGCAATAGGGAAAGGTCGAGAAGATCAACCATATTTTATGACCGAGGAGAATGGTGGCAAGAATAGTCCGCGGTATAAAACCTCGTGGATAGATGAAAACTTCTATTTAACACCAGCAAGACTGAAGGGGTCTGTAACCTATTTCACTGAAATAGTAAAAGGGGATGGCGACAAAAATATCCAAGTTGGTTATGGCGCTGCAAGAATTAATGGTGTACAAGTTGGGAAGAATGAAGTTCTTAAAGCTTATCGAATATATTCCATAGCTCCTGAATCCGTTTTCGAGGGTTACCTGTATTCTAATCTCCCCCCCGATAGGTTTCCAAGTCTTATACGTTTAGGTAGCTTTCGAGGTTTGGCCCTATTTGCAACTGGAAAGCCTTATAAGGCCGTTGGCCATGAAAGAAAGAAGTATTGCGATCACCCTGTTGATCCCCTTGTTAGTAAAGTTCTGCAGGGCACTTCTGTGTCAATGCTTCCATATCCCATTGTGGATCAAGCACTGGTTGAAGATGTGTGGGAAATCAGGAAGTTTAGGCAAAGGGTATTTGTGGCAGCTCTACCTCTTCAAGAGAAGTCAAAGATTGAACCAGCGAGGCAGAGTGCCTCGCTGATAATATAGGTCTATGAAGCTTAAGAGCTATCAACTCACAATAAGAACCGACAGACCATTGAATGTCCAACCTGTGAGTCTACGTGGATTTATTGGTAAGCGGTTCCCCAAATTGAGTCTTTTACATAATCATGCGTTTGATTCATCGTTTATATATGTTTTTCCGAGAGTCCAATACCATATAATTAATGGCTCTGCTTATATTGTAGGTATTGAGGAGGGAGTGGATGCAATAAAGCAAATTGAATCTGTTCTCAATGAGCTTTCTTTGAATAGGGAAACTTACAAAATTGTAGAGAAAAAAAGTAACGAAAGTGAGGTTACTTTTGGCGTCGCCGGAGATAAGATTGTCTACTCCTTCCTTACCCCTTGGCTTGCGCTGAATGCAAAGAATTACGAAAAGTACCAGATGCTTGGCACCTGGGGCAAGAAGAAGGAACTTTTAGAAAAAATTCTCATTGGCAATATCATTTCCATGTCGAAGAGTTTGGGGTATACGGTACCTGCGCCTATTGAAGCAAATATCCACCATCTCAAGGAAGTTAAAACATCTCTCAAAGGTACTCCCATGCTTGGCTTCCTTGGGAATTTCTCTGTGAATTTTGAGATTCCGGATTATTGGGGGATTGGGAAGTCGGTGTCGAGGGGGTTTGGAACAGTTGAAAGAGTGAACAGTGAAAAGTGAAGAAATAGGAAATATATTATAACAAAGGAGGAATGGGTATGACGGTTATAGACCTTGTCGCAAAAGAATTGCATATGAAGCCCAAAGAATTAATGAAGGAAAGTCTTAAAACTTATTTAAGTCAAAGGCTTTCTAAAGTTGAATCGGAACTTTTCGTCATTGCAAAAAAATATGGCGTCAAGGATGTTTTCGAGCTCGATTCTAAAATAAAGGAGGGAATCATTAACGAAAAAGAGGCTTATGAGGATTATTTTGCTTTTGATAGCCTTGAGGGAGAACGTGAAAGGGTAAAAAAGTATCTGGAGAAGCTCTAATGGCTGATTTGGATGACTTAAAAAGGATTGCAGAGGTTGAGTTTGCTGATATAGTCAGAACAACTATGCGTTTGGACTACAAAATAAGGATTATCCTAAAGGATAATAGCTTTATCGATGTATATTTAGCGGTGAGGCTTCCTGATAAATTTGGTTTTCACTGGGAATGTAAGGATCGGCAGGGGACAATTTACCGGTATGACAATGTCCCCGATAAGAAGTGGCAGAATCTGTCAACCTATCCTTACCACTTTCATAAGGGCACACAGGATGCAGTTGAAGATTCTCCATTCCCACGAACACCAATCGATGGGTTTAGAGCATTTATGGAATTTGTCAGAGGTAAATTGAGTTGACTCTCAGGTATTTTTTAGAGCCAATTTTGAGATTCCGGATTATTGGGGGATGGGGGCCTGTCCTGAACTTGATTCAGGATCGGTGTCGAGGGGGTTTGGGACACTAAAAAAAGTGAAGAGTGATCAATGAAAAAATAGGAAAAGGGAAATATGATAGGCTCAGTAATTTCAAAAAATGGCAAAGAGATAAAGTTGTCAGAAGAAAGGTGGTATCACATTGTTGAATCACATGATTATATGGCAGGTAATCAGGAAACCATCTTTGAGACTCTGGAAAGCCCGGATGCCATCGTGGAAGGTAAAAAAGGAGAGCTTATAGCGCTCAAATACTATCCCCAAACATCTATCTCAGAGAAGCATGCTGTTATAATATATAAAGAGCAGGAGAAAGATGGATTTGTCATAACAGCTTTTATGACTTCCAAGCCAGAAAGCATTATTCAGAAGGGGGCTATATGGAAAAAGTGACCAATATATTAGAGTCTATTCCTTATCTTTTAAAGATGCCTTCAAAGCGTATGTGGGTTGATTATGATGAAGAAGCAGATGTCCTTTACATAAGTTTTAAAAAGCCCCAACAGGCAAACGATAGTGTCATGGAAGAAGATATTGTTTACCATTACCGTGATAAAGACCTCGTTGGCCTCACCATATTGCATGCGAAAAGCAGAAATTAATTGAGATTCCGGATTATTGGGGGATGGGGGGCCTGTCCTGTACTTGATTCAGGATCGGTGTCGAGGGGGTTTGGAACCCTTAAGAAAATGGGAAATGGGAGATAGGACAGGAGATGGATGGAATGACAAAAGATGAGATTATTAAATACTGGATTGACTCCTCGGAAGTCGATTTCAAGGCAATGGAGAACCTTTTAAATAATGGCCATTATGTGTGGTCCTTATTCATCGGACACCTGGTTATTGAGAAGCTATTAAAGGCTTATCACGTAAAAAATGTAGATAGTTCAACCCCGCCCATCCACGATCTCACGAAAATTGCAGAAAAGGCGAACCTTCCCTTGTCCGAAAGTCAGAAGGATTTCTTGGATGAAGTGACAACATTCAATATAAAAGCAAGATACCCTGATTATAAAAACAGGTTTTATAGAAAGGCAACGAAGGAATTCACTGAAATGTATATCATCAGAGTAAAGGAGTTCAGACAATGGCTAATCAATATGATAAAAAAATAATTTACCAGAAGATACAAGAATATCTCTGTCTACTTGAAGAAAACCAGATAAAGGTGTGGAGGTTATATCTCTATGGGTCATATGCAAAGGGTGTTTTTAACGAGGAGAGCGATATTGATTTGGCAGTTTTTTTAGAAAAGGAGGATCTGGATGGTTTTGAAGAGGATGCTCAATTGATGAAGTTGAGAAGGAAAGTCGATATTCGCATAGAACCCCATCCGTTTGCAAAATCTGATTTTGATGAAACAAATCCTTATATTAAAGAAATTATAAAGACGGGTGAAAGGATTATTTAAGTAATATCTGAAACGAGGATTACCGGGGGATTGGGGGTCTTGTCCTTAACTTGATTCGGGATCGGTGTCGAGGGGGGTTGGCGCGGTCGTTAAGATTCAAAAAGAAAAGGAGTAAAATGAGAACGGCGCGGTCGGATCGGGGGAAGATCGAGGTCGTAGACGATAAGATCGCAGAAAATAATCAAGACGAAATCAGGCATGGAACGACTGAACATGGTCTGGGAGGCCATCCAGGAAAGGCTTTGTGAAATACCTTGAAATGGTTCTGCCATGCAACTCGTGATTAATACACCTGGTTCCTATTTGAGAAAGAAGGAAGGAAATTTCCTCGTTAAGACCGATGAGCAGGTGTTTGAGGTGTCGGCGAAGAAGGTTCAAACAATTATGATCACGACGAGCGCCTACCTTTCAACCGACGCCATCAAGCTGGCCATGGATAATAATATTGATGTGATTTTCCTTGATGAGTTCGGAGATCCTTTTGGGCGGGTGTGGCATTCAAAACTGGGAAGCACTACGCTCATCCGCCGGAAGCAGTTAGAGATTGCCAATGACGAAAGAGGATTAAACCTGGCCAAAGAATGGATGATGACCAAGATGGATCACCAGATCGATTTCTTGAAGCGACTCAAGAATTCGCGGCCTCAGAAGGAAGAGGAGTTAGAAGACTACCTTTCAACTTTTGATGGGATTCGACAAAAGATGGACAGCCTTGAAGGGGCCATCGATGAGAAGAGGGGAAGTATGATGGGTTTTGAAGGGGCGGCAGGCAAGACCTATTTTGACGCCCTCAATTTCATCATGCCGGACCGCTTTAAGTTTAATGGGCGAAGCCGTATGCCCGCCAAGGATGAATTTAACTGCCTTCTCAATTACGGGTATGGTGTTCTCTATTCGATGGTGGAAAAAGCCTGCATCATTGCGGGCCTCGATCCTTATGTGGGAATCATCCATACAGACCACTACAATAAGAAATCGCTTGTATTCGATTTAATCGAGATGTTCAGATATCTTGTTGATGAGACAGTCGTTTATATGTTCAGCCAGAGAAAGGTGAAGAAAGAATATTGTGATGAGATTAAAAACGGTCTCACACTGAACAAGGAAGGAAAGGCGGCATTGATCCAGGAATTGAACGAGACGTTTGAAAAAGGAGTGCGGTATCGCGGAAGAAATATTAAGAATCGGGATATCATTCAATTCGAGTGCCACAGAATTGCCAACAGTTTAATCAAAGGTGAGGAAGATGCTGGTCTGGGTGATCTATGACATCGTTAAGGACAAAACAAGAACCCTGGTAGCCAGGTCCTGCAAACAATATGGCCTCTATAGAGTTCAGAAGAGCGCTTTTTTAGGGAATCTGAACAGAAATGAGATTGATGAGCTTTCGATCAAATCCAAAGATTTAATCAATGAAGAGGTAGATTCGGTCTATATCTTTCCCATGTGTGAAGATGATTTTAAGAAAGTAAAACTTTTAGGCCAGGCATTTGACAAGAGTTTGGTAACGGATGAAATCATTGCAAAGTTTTTCTGAAGAGGAGCATTTGCTAAAGGGGAGGGGATTTGTCCGGGAGGAAATTTTTATTACCCCCTCTGATGTGATTGAATATCTTTATTGCCCGCGATTCATCTATTTCATGAAGTGCCTCGATATCCCACAACATGAGGATGAAAGATATAAGGTTATAAAAGGGCGGGAGGTCCATGAGGAGAAATTCAAGATTAATAGGGAGTATTTGAGGAAGAAATTAGGGTGTGTGTCCAAAGATATTTCAGTTTACCTAACCTCTTCGGTTCTTCATCTTAGAGGGGAGGTGGATGAGGTTCTTTCCTTTTCGGATGGGACGTTGGCGCCGCTGGATTATAAGTTTGCAGAATATAAAGATTGGGTCTTTCAGACCCACAAGTATCAATCAACCCTATATGCGCTCCTGATAATGGAAAATTACGGCAACGAGGTAAATAGAGGATATGTTTGTTACATCAGGAGCAGGAATCTCATTAAGGAAATTCCCTTTTGCAACGCTGACTTTGAAAAGGCTAAGAGTCTTGTGAGAGAGGTTTTAAGTATCATTTCAAAAGGTTATTATCCAAAAAAGAGAAGTTCCCAAGCCCATTGCATTGACTGTTGCTACAGAAATATTTGTGTTTAAGAGGGGTTAAAGGGGAAGTATCGAAAATGAAAGGAGGTTTGTTTATAAAAAACGATGAAAGAAGGGGGGATAATTGGGTTTTTTAAATGGATTTGAAGCTTCAGTTTCAGCAAAAAACTTCTTCCTAAAAGTTGAGAAAATCTCTTATTTATCACGGGAGTATAAAGCAGGTGCAGTTAGAAAGCGGGTTCCATTAAAACAAGGATTGAAACCTGGGCCTGGGACATGCCATCCTCTGTGCGAAAAAGGGTTAGAAAGCGGGTTCCATTAAAACAAGGATTGAAACTTAAATTATGATTACAGCGATGGGTAAAGATGATTAAAGCGATAAATGAATCAATTGGATTGATGTGTTGAATCGTAGTAATCGGTTTAAATCGTTGTAATCAGCAATTATAAAACAAGGATTGAAACTCAAATGATGATTACAGCGATGAGTAAAAACGATTGCAGCGATAATCGTGAAAGGATTAAAGTGACGAAATACGAGAACGGTAATAGAGACCCACTAACACCGAAAATAATTAAGGCTTGTTATCAAGTGCATAATCAATTAGGTCCAGGATTTAATGAGCGCATATATGCGAATGCACTTAAGATTGAGTTAGAAGGGAGAAGGGGGATGGGGAGCAAATTTCTTTTGTCCACCCCCTCCTTCATCCTCCCCCATCAAAGGGGGAGGAGATTACATGGCGGAAATTTCAAATATTTTTGTTTAGTTTTTGGTTGAGAAGAGAGATTCGAAAGCTTTCACGCCTTTTTCATACCCTGCCTTATCCTTGCCCCATTCGCTGTGGCATCCATTGCACGAATTGGGGACCACATTTTTCGGGTCTTTCTCGAACATCTCCAGGCTCACCCGGGGCCTGATGATTCCAAAGTCGTGGTTGTGAATATCGCCAGCTTCGGCCGAAGCGGCTGTTTTCACCAAATGGCAGGAGGAACATCGGCTGGTTCCCCTGGTCTCCGGCGCATAGTTGTGCTTCGTATGGATCCGGATGGCCCAGGGATTGGCAAACTTTTTGTCTTTGCCGTGACAGGAAAGACAGAGGTTATTATTGTGATCGGCCTGGGTCAGTTGGGATCGACTGGGCCCTCCATGGGGATTATGACAATCAAAGCAGAGGACCCGCCCATAGAAATGGCCGCTTTTTTGGAAGTCAAGCCACTGCTGGTGATGGGATTTGGAATGGGCCTGCGGATCTCCCCAGACCCCGGGCTTAAATTGGTAGTAGTTGGAGAGGGGCTCTCCTAATTTATAGGGTTTGTTATCTTTGTCATTCCATGGGTATTCAAATGTTCCGTTCGGAACGCTCACCCCTCTCGTATGGCATTGGCCGCAAACCTCCAGACCTCTTTCATACTGCAGTTTCCGGGGGTTGATGATCTTCCCTTTGGCCTTGGGAGACTTGATGTGTTCCGAGCCAGGACCATGGCATTTTTCGCATCCGGTATTGAGCTCCACATATTTCGATTCGTATCCTGAGTCAACCTTTTTTAATTCAAGACCTGTGTTGTGACAGCCTGCACAGCTCATTTCAAAGGATTTTTCAACAGCAGGCATCTTCAGGCTGCCATCCTCTCTATACCAGTTCTGGAGGTTATAGGAAACCCATCGGGAGGTTGCCTGGTTCCACTGGAAAGGGAGGATGTAATGATGATTTCCGATCTTGACCTGGTAGCGTTGTTTCCAGCCCCACCCTCCATAAGTTCTCACTACATTATAAGTGACCTCTTTGGAAGGGTCTTTCGCATCCACCAATTTGGCCTGATAAACCTGTCCGGGACCTTCTTCTAATTTGACAATGACTTCCGGGATGTTCCCAGCTTTCAGTTTGATCATACCCTTCCAATTGACCACAAGTGAATCATTGGTGCGGCTTACGATCTGTTGAGATTTGTTGTGGAGAGTGTCTTTCCACGCCTCATAGATTGAGCTGTGACAGGACATGCATTTTTTAGATCCGACATACGTGGCCTGAGCCCGGGTCAAGGAAGGGATGAGGATCAGAATGGAGAAAAAAAGCAAGGAGATTGATACTAAAAATTTCTTCATCAGGTTTAACCTCCTTTCGCTGAGTTTGTTTAATAAAAGCTTTAACCTTGTTCGCCGCCCCTTTGTCCAGGACAAAAAAGGGGGTAAACCGGAGCGACCGGTTTCCCCCCCCCGTGCAGATTGTGTAGCGATGTTGAAAATTAAATTCTATGGAGTCGGAGAAATAAACGGTAGGGAAGGGCTCTCACTTATTTAGATGGGAGCAGAAGCCCCTCCCCAGTTATTTTTTACTTTCCTAACTTATGCACTCCTTTGGCATACTGGGCGGCCCAGGATGCATTCCTGTCGGTATGGCAGCTCAGGCAGGCATACCCTAACGTGATATATCCATGAGAGAATTTCTTATCATCTGTTAATTGTTTTGCATTGGGGTCGATATTGATTTTAGTGAGATGGGTCGTCAGGTCACCTTTCATGTAACCCCTCTGGATGGCTGTTTCACCCAGGTCGGGCATATGACAGTCCATGCATCTTACCTTTGCCTTCTGGTGCTTGCTGTCTTTAAAATCTCCAAGCTGTTTCTCATGGCAGGTGGAACAGGTTGCCTTTAGCTCGAGTTTTGCCCTTTTATGGGGGTTATGACAGTCCACACAGTTCAACCCCTTGTGAGGGCTCTGGAGAAGCTCCTGATACTGCTCACGGTGGTCGATAAAACCCGATGCCTTGACAGGAATTACCTTCATGTCGGTTCCGCGGCGATGGCAGGTTGCACAGAATGCAGCCGATTTGTCAACCTTGATGTTTGCTTTGGCTGGTTTGGCCGCATGTTCACTCCCCGGCCCATGGCAGGCCTCGCATTGAATCCCATTGAAGGCCCAGGTTCCGATAAGGCCGGGTTTTCCCATCTGATTGCCTTCTTTTTTGTAACCGGTCGTGTGGCATTCCCCACAATTATAAGGGGTTTTCTTGCCCGCATTCCAGTCGCTGAAAGTCTCTGATTCCATGTTGAACTGGTTTTTGCCTACGATCTTTCCATCCGGGCTTTGAGTAATGAAAAAACCATCCTGGCCGATGTATCTTGCTTTCCATTTGAAACCGCCTGTGACAAAAAGGATGTCATCCCATGAGTTGACATAGCCGGGTTTCGGAATGCCGGCATCTCGGGCCTCCTTTGCAGGTCTGATTTTATAGGGGTGACCGGTTGCCTTCCAGTTGTCATAGTGGTCCTTGTGGCAGGCGGCGCATTTATCAGACCCGACATAAGCGGGTTGGGTTTGCGCCGAAGCGACCTCAACGGATGGGCCCGAGAAATTGAAAACGAGGAATGTTCCGAAAACCCCAACAACCAAAACCATAAAGATCAGAAAATTTATCTTATTTCTTTTTAAAACAGTTTCTTTCATTCACAAAATCCTCCTTTCATTAAGGTAAACTCATCATTCAGGAATGTAAACTTATAATTCAGGCTTTTTTCCACCTCCTTTCTCTGGGCATTAAAAAAGGGCGAACCCACAGAATGGTTCCCCCCTTTCGAACCTTTCCGATCCATTAATTTGAAAGCCAAGATAACACAAAATTCTAAGAAAAATCAAATACTTTTCGAAAATGGTTACGGATAGGGGAGCAATCCTTTCCTGGCCAGAGCGATATGCTCCTCCTTTGAAACATGAGCCTTATGACAACGGGTGCAGGATTTCAGACTATTTTCCCTGGCGATCCTCCCACCTTCCAGGGCGTCTCTTCCCATCATCATCTCCTCGTAATTTTCTCCAGGGCCATGGCAGGCCTCGCAGCCTATGTTCTCCTCTTTATAGGTTTTCTTTTCCGGGGCAAACCCGGTGGCATGACAGGGTGTGCATTTGGTTTTGTCCTTTTCTCCCCGGATTCGAGAAAAGGCGGTCGTGGCCATTGATGATTTTCTCCAGATATCAATATGCTTCTTATCGAGACCTTCATGGCAACCGATGCAGGATTCAGAGCCGGTATAGGCGGCTTCCTCCTGGATAAAGTAGGGTCTCTCCTTCGGAGGAGGCTCTTCCGGCAAGACCGGCGCCGTCTTTTCCCAACTTCGGATAAAGGCGACCAGATTATGAATTTGCTCGGAATTCAGCGGCCCTCCGTCCTTGTCACCAAGGGCAACCATTCCTGTTCGAGGAATTCCGCGCTCGGTGATTTTATAAAGGATGGCATCGTCCACTGCCTCCAGGTAACTTTTAGAATTGATCGCCCTCACTCTTTTTTGAGCGCCGCCGGTTTCCCCATGGCATCCTGCGCAGTGTGTCAGATAGAGCGGTTTCCCTTTTTCAGCAGCCTCCATCCTCATCTTTTCAGTCTCTACCTTCACCCGGTGGGGTTCCAGTAACCAATAAATAGTAAGAAAAAGGGCAATGGCTACTGTCAATATCATCGCTAAGAAAATCTTTTTTTCCATTGGCTCCTAATCTTTCTGTAAATGACAGAATTTGTAGCGCAACCCTTCAGGGTTGCTTAACCCTAAATTGAGCGATTGTTGTAGGGCCACCCCTAAGGGTTGCTTTTGTCCCCCCGGTTAAATCTGGATTTAAGCCTTGCCCTACATGATCACCTATTGGGTACAGGTCAGGAGACCTGCACCCTACCCTTTGGGTTGTTTAATAAGAGGGTAGATTCGGGTCTCCTGACCCGAAACATCTTGCATTGGAAAAAGAATCGCTCAATTTAGGTTAGAGCAAGGCCAAAACCTTGCTCTAAGGCAAATTTTTATATTTTGATGACCTGAGAGGGATCGAAGCTTTTCCTCTCAATCAGAGTCGCTGTATCGACTACCAGTTTTTCTTCGACAATTTGAAGTTTATAAAGGTCTAAAGGACGTGGAGGAGGTCCCTCGAGCACTTCTCCATAGCGATTAAATTTTGCACCGTGGCAAGGGCATTCAAACTTTTTGAGCATCTCATTCCAGTTGACGATGCAATTGAGATGGGTGCAGACAGCGGAAAAAACCAGAAATCCTTGCTCCGACCTCTCGACAAAAACCCTCTCCTTGCGGAAATAGATGATCTCGCCCACTTTGAAATCCCCAACCTTTCCTGCGACAAAGACTTTTTCACCTTTGCCCTCTTTCCTTCTCGGCCAGAGAAAGGCAAATGTGCCGAAGATCAATTCGCCAATGACCACGACGCCAGCCCCGATCCAGGCATAAGCGATCAGTTTTCTCCGGGAGATAGTTTTATTGCCGAAATGTGATTTTGATTCCATATTTTTTCCGGTGTCTTTTGAATTCAACCCTGAAGGGTTGAGTTACAGAATCCACAAAAAACTGTACCTCAAGGCTTTAGGGCCTTAGCGCAACATCATCGACAAAAGATTGTCGATATGCCCGATACAGTTATCGTGTCAGTTTGTAGCGCCCTCGTTTACCGGGGGCGCAGCTTTCGTCCCGACTAAATCGGGACGCTACAAAAGGTAAAACGTTCATTCACAACTGCCCCGAAGGGGCCACCTCTTCCGGGCGAAGTC